>Ga0209611_10004549_pt1 | contig 23648 bp, 26 predicted proteins | sample S1TSphgellanicum_3_FD_187693 | JGI IMG/M metagenome (GOLD analysis project Ga0209611, IMG submission 187693) | Host-associated microbial communities from peat moss isolated from Minnesota, USA - S1T2_Fc - Sphagnum magellanicum MG (SPAdes) (version 2) | ecosystem: Host-associated > Plants > Peat...
GCCAATTTGTTTGAAGAAGTAGTCCATGCACAATTATCATCGAGCTTGCATGAAGCCTCTATGTGGTTATGGTTGGCGCACTAAAAGAAATCTTGTATTATGCAACTATTCAATTTGCAACTATATGTAACTAAATGTCATTTGTAACTATGTTTTGGCATTTTACAACTAATCACCAGCCATTTCAATTTATTATTTTTTTGTGACTATTAAGTTTTACATCCTTTTATGATGACTAAAATTGTAGGCTTTTCATCCAAGAAAGGGCCTTTATGTCCAATTAGTTATAGAAATAATTGCAACTTGGTAATTTCTATGTTTTGTACATATAGTTTTGATATATATTTTAAGAACTTAGAATATATTAAGGTATATTTATATATTCAAGAATTTAATTATATTCTATTTAGGGCATATTAAATATAAATTTTGCATATATTGTGACTATGTAGGCTAAGCAAATAGTTAAATAGTTAAATAGTTAGGTAGGTAAAATTGCCTATTATATTTACTATAAATAATAGTTATTATTAATTACTAGTTCATTTATTAGTTCATAGTAATAATTAATAATAATTACAGTAATATTAAACTAATAATAATAAAAAATATTGATATATAAATATTTATTAGTAATAATTAATAATTAATAATTAAATTAAATTACTTAATAAATTTATTAATCATTAAATTACTATTATTCAATAATTTAAATATATTTTTCTAGTATTAGTTAGTTACTTAATTAATACTAATCATTTTTTTGCTAGATAATTTATAATAATTTAATATAAATAAATACATAAATAAATAAATTCTGGTTATTTATTAATCAAATATTTGTTACCATATAATATTTATTATTTTATTAATAATTTATCTTCTAATTAATAGAATAAAATAGTTTACTATTAGTAAAAATGAATTAATTATTAACTTATTGTAATTATTACATTATTACATTATTTCATTTTACTGATAATAATAATTAATTAAATTTATTTATTATTATTATGAGTTTAGAAATAATTTATTTAAATTAAAAATATTTATTATTATTTAATAATTTAATAATTTATTTACAATAATTTAAGTGGTTTATGTTAATGTTAGTTACTACCTAATTAATATGTGGTAATAAATATTAGGTAGGTTGGAAAATGGGTAAGCAATTATTTAAGGTTTAATTAATCAATTAGTTTTAATTAGTTAGTTAGTTAATAAATTACTTGTTAGAGATATAGTTCATAAACTTGAAAGAGAAGACAAAGGATATGGGATAAATTTTTAGTTACAACTTAGTTTCAATTTAATTGCAAACTAGATTGCAACTAAAAGATTTATCCCATATGTTTTGTCTTCCATCTCCATTTTGTAAAAGTATATAAGGAAGGTGTTTTGCTTTACATTTTTATATTTAAAACATGTGTAATTTGGGATGAGCTAATGAAAGAGGCTTAACCCTAAAGGCTAAACCTAAAATTAAATTAAAATATTTACATATCTATTTCCTAACCCACCTACCTACCTAGTCCTACCTACTTACCTTCTTACCTACTTACATGCCTACATACATACCTACTTAAATATTGATTTAAATGTATTTTGTTCAAAATTCAATTAACATGGCACATGGCAAATTTTTATAGTGCCACATGGCATGATTGGAAACATGTGACATTTTATTTAAGTTCCAAAACATTGATGTAACAAATATCACATTCATTATCTTTGCCCATTGAGAAAGATTATGTGTAGCCTTGTCATATAAAGACAAAAACCTTGTTCAAAGAGTGGCACGCATAAAAAGATGTTAACAGTGGAAATTACAATTCTCACAATTGGATATCCAAATGCATATATTCCCATGTCAATTATGCTATGGATATTTTAACTAGAGTTGGGTAGTTCTTGTCTTTTATGAAAAACCTTAGACCTACTTTACACTAGGAGTCAAGGCTAAGGTTGAACTCAAATCAAACATTCCTATTGGTGTAATCATCGAAATCAACTTGAAGGTTTTACACTAGGAGCCAATGTTGAAAAAGAAAACAATTTGTTGTATTCTACCATTTTGTCGCCCTGACTTGGCCCCAAGGCAAAAAAGGGATACCTATCAACTTGGGAGGCCAATTTGCAATCCTTGGGCCCAATGTTGTTGCAATAAAATATTGTTGTTTTGATGAAATCCACTTTGTGTAATCAAAGTAAATCCTAAACCAAACCCACTATTTTTTAGAGTTATTTTTCATTTCATATTTCTTCATTTTCCTTTCCTCTTGTTGAGCTTATGTGCTTGTTTGTGAAAGATGGAGGGAGCTTCTAATTTTCTATTTGGGATATGGCCATGAAATCCACAAGAGTTACAAGAATCTTGTGTCTATGCCCATTCATGGTGGTTTGACTTTCAAGGTTTAATTTGAAAAAAGAAGACAAGAATGATACCAAGAATGAATGAATGAAAGCATATGAGGGGGTTGAAGCCTTGGTCCTTATTTTTTGGCCTTAGTGGCTTTACACATGAAATCATTGGCCCTTAAACAAATAATATTCTACTAGTAACTTGGGGCCAAACAATGAGCCAAGAAGTGCTAAAATGATTTATTATTGGCCCCAAGATTTTTTGGCCCCTTCTCATTGTTTAAAGTGGGCATTAGGTTTCTATTTTTTTATAAATTAGAATGGATTTGGTTCCAATTTTGGTTTCACAAAAAAATGGAATCTTGAGCTTGGTTTTTGTCTAGTTGTTGGGAAAAAAGTCAAGTTCTAATCCAATTTTGGGTAACTTGGTTGGAAACCAACAATTTAATTATAAATTAACCTCTCAATTTCAAACCATTTTTTTCCCCTAATGTTTTTTTCCCAAAAATTCAGGTTTCAATTTTGGTTATGATTCAAGAACTAGATCCAAGTTCTAGATGCAAATCTAGATTTATGTTTGGTTCTAATTCCAATTCCAAAAAGCAAACCTAATTTTGGTTTGATTTTGGGTAACTAAAACCAAAACTAGTGATTTTAATTAGTCAAACCAAATAACCACCTAACATTAATTTTAATCTTGAGCCAAAGCTTTAAAAACAATCCAATTGTCATTTTGAACCTTAGGTCATAATGTTGAAAAAAATCTAATCATAAGTGAAAATAATTTGATTTCATAATATCAATAATTTCATATTGTAAAAGCCAAACCACCCAAAATAGTTGAATCCCAATCATAATTTCTTAAGGTGTACCATATTTGGTCCAAAAATATTTAATCTCCTTAGGTGTCACAAAATTAAATCAATATAGTTTAAGAGCAATGGCTCAACATATGTCATAGTATATGTACCACATCACAAACTTAGCATCTCACAACTTATAAATGGAAATCGCATAACATTAGTTCATTCATAATTTGTACATTTCACACACTAGTATTATGCATTGAAAACACATTTGACACATGGATTTATTAGATGAAAACTTTGTGTGACATTCATTCATTTACTTCATCCATTAACACATTTATTTGTGTGTCAAACATGTTTTCAATGCATGATATTTGTGTGTAAAATGTACAAACCTATGAATAAACAAACTTTGCACAATTTTCATTATTAATTCGTCGCATGTTAAATTTGTGATGCAATTTACACATTGATGATGGGTTCATTATTTTTGTAAAACTAATATGTCAAATTGTGCAAATGTGTCATGATAAGTGCATCAAAGCAACAGGCAGGCACTTTAGCCCTTGTGAAAAATTTTGTGCCCCCGAACCCTCATGAAGCTCTAACAAAGCTCCAAGGTGAAGTGTCCAAGTTTTCAATCGTCAACAAAGCTTTGATGTGATTCTCTAATGACATGAAATTATTTCAAAAAACTTTTATGCAACTTTTGACATGAAGGGCAATGGATTGTTTGTAATGTGACCAACTTCCATAGCAACATATATATATATATATATAGGCAAGGAACACAACAAATTGAACTTCAAAACAAGCACTTCAAATAGACAATCCTTAATGAAACAATTTTTCTTATTCATGTTCAACCTAATGTGATCATCTTTTCCCAAAAAAATCTTCTCCCATTACCTTAGTTGGAAATCAATGTTTGCTTCAACAACAATTTCATCATTTAAGCTAACATATTATATATCCAAACATTGAGGGGTTAGGGCTTGGAGAGTTGTGAATAGAAAATAGTGGAATCAATGTGCCTAGATTGATTTTTCTAGAGTTTCAAAAGTTCTTGATGTCATAACAAAAAAAATTCTATGCATCCTTTGCTTTGTATGAATTTATATGCACAATGAATTTGATTCAAGAATAAACTAGTGATTTAAAATATATATATTTTTAAGAGTGGCTCCTACACTATCAACAATTGCCTTTGCTTGAGCCTAAATTGAACATTCTTGAATTTTTGCTTGTTTTTTTCCTTATTTGTTACCCTAGAACCATGTGGCTACTTCATCCAAGTTGTTGCATTCAAGGTTCTACAATGTTTACATCACCACATACCTTTTCTTTATTTTTATAGTAGTAAGAAGGGCCTTTTGCTTCATGATGATGCTTTTCTAGGTTCTTGCTTAAACTTCACATTTTACCACCTTGGAACTTCCTTCCCAATCAACCAATGGATGGAACAAAATGAAATATCTCTACAATTTTTTCCTTGTACAAATTTAGTAAATTGGAAAGAATATCCTTAAAAAATGATGCTTTCATTCAATGCTAACACCATAGAATAAACATTTACAAATTTGACCACATCATGTTCAATCACACTCTAATTTGTCTCTCAACTTTGATATGGCCTTTTTGTCTCATTGCTTAATTGATTTGGATTAAAATGTTCTCTAATCCACTCCCATAATGCAAGATTTTTTTTGTCAATTGTTTATAATTAAAACTTTTGAAATCATCAAGAAGCTTCAACATGGTTGTCATTCTTCATAACAAGGGAAATGTTGCCCTTTTTGCACATTTGTGTTGCTTGCCATTGGGTTTATGGTCATCATCAAATCATTGTAGATTTTATGTGTTGCATAAAATACAAAGCCTAATATCCTACCCATATTTAATGTCCCCAAGAGGAAATATGATTGGCTTGGTATGCAATGTATGAACATTAGTTGTCCATTGGATCCCATCTTTTCACTCCTTGAATCCAATTCAACATTGTGCCATTGATGAAGCATTTACTACCAATTGCAAGTGTTGTTATAACATTTTGAACATTGAGCAATGATTTTTTGACAATTTTGTGACATAGTCAAAATGATAATCACCTCTGGGAAAATTTAGTCAAATTTGGCCATAAACAAGACACAAAAGCAAAAAAAATTCAAGCATACCTTTTTATTTATGGCTACCTAATGGAATGAAATATGATTCTAACAATTTTTAATTTCATTTTCATTTTTTGAAATCTACCAATTGAAAATTTAAAACATTATTTCATTTTCACATTTCAATTATTACTTTAACCATTTGGGGAAAAAAATCATTAACAAAATAAAAAGGGTAACTCAAAGCTAATTAAAATTATCCCAAGCTTCAAATTACGATTTATTCCCATGTTGCCATTTTGGTAGTTCATACACCTTAATGCAACTCCAATGGTTCATTGTATTGGGGATAATATGAGTAAATAACATATCAAATTTTACTATTTAAAGATAGCCCCTCCCCAACATATGGGACAACATGCAATGCGGGAGCATACAAATGCCACACTTGGGCCAATCATTGTGGTTAGCCAACCAAGGGTAGTCATTTAATTTTCCAATGTCAAAAGACACCCATGATATTATGTGCATTTTGATGAGGCTTAAACCCATTTTCAATATCATGTGAGGTTGACTTCATCTAATATTTGGATTGCAAGATAAATATAATGAATTGTTGGAGCTACTCTTAGATGGCAAAATACAAGCAACATGGGCAAAAACTAAACAATAACAACAAATGGGTGTTGAACTCCCATCCCTTTAGGATTGTGCTTGTGAGGGAAATGGTTGTGTTTCGTTGGGGAACTTTGTTGTGTCTTCCTTGTGAAAATGCAATCATGTTCTTGGGGAAGAGTGAGTGTGTTGTTTGAGGAATATGGTCATGTTTCTTGAGGAATTTGGTTTCCTTGGGACAAATGTGTTGATTGTTGTGCTAACCAAGGAAATAGTTGTGTTCCATGGTGAATATGGTTGTGTGTTCCTTAAGGAAATGCAACTCTATTCTTGAGAAAGTGTTTGTGTTCCTCAAAGAACATGGTTTGTGTTCCCCAATGAAATGCTTTTTCTTGAGATAATTTTTTGTTCAACTAGGATTCTTTTTTCCTTTTTTTTGGAGGAAATGGTTGTGTTCTTTGAATTGTGTGTTCTTTAAAGAAATGCAATTATGTTCTTAAGAGAATACTTGTGTTCCCCAAGGAAATGCTTTTTCTTGGGACAAATTGGAGTTCAGCTGGGGTTGTTTTTTCTGAGGAAATGGTTGTGTGCCCTCATAAATGCAACCATGTTCCAAAGGAAATGCTTGACCAAGGACAAAAAAAAATTAAAAAAATAAGAAAATAAAACACCACATTCATGTTTTGTGCAACTTCTAAAATTTTTTAAAGCCTTGCAACTTCCCTAAATGTTTCCCTTCAAAAATTGTACCTAAGGTCCTTGGGAAAGACTCATCCCAATTTCACTTTTCCCATGAAACTTGTCCCAAGCCTCTTAATTTTTATAATTAATTAATTAATTAATTAATTTTCTTCCCGAGGCAACTAAGTGGTGATCCCAATTTCCCATCTCCTTTGGAAACTGGACCCAAACCTTATTTTCCTTCCCTCCTTAAGCCAATTTGATCAAGGAAGTGAACCAAGCTGTAGAGAGAAAGCATCCCAATAGCCACCCTCTTCCCAAAGACCTTGTCTTAGGGCCATACCTAACGTCTACACCACCTGGTGTGTGTCAGCACCCTCCTCTAAGGACCGCTCACAGCCCTTTAACCTGGGGCCCTTAAACTGCCAGGTGTCTGTTCTTTCATCTCGGGACCAGTCACCACCCCATATGCCGCCTGATGTCAGTCTCCTCTTCTAAGGGAACCGGTCACCACCCTTATCCCTGGGTCTATATACTGCCTGGTGTCGGTCTCATTATCTAAGGACTGGTCAACGACCCTATCGTCGGCCCTTTGCAAAGTGTAGGGCCCGACGAGGTGCAGGGGGAAGCTGTGTTGTTGTGAGAGAGGAGTTCTGGCAAGGAAGATCCAGTAGCCGGAGCAGCAGCAGCAGTGGTGGTGGTGGTGGTGGTGCGGGACGGAATTGAGAGAAGAGATTGTTGGGTTACAAGACTTGGAGAATGGCAACAACAGCAGTGAGCGTGGCGTTGGACTGGACACCCAACACTAACCACGTTGGTTTCTACATCGCCCAAGCTCGAGGCATTTACGCGCAGCATGGGCTTTCTGTGAGTATCATTAGTCCCCATTCCGACAATTACTCGCAAACACCAGCGTCCAAAGTTGCGTCCAAAACTGCAAGTAAATGCTCCTCCTCCTCCTCCTCATTGCCCTTTACTGAATTTCACTAGTATAGGTGATTGATAGCAAACTTTGGGATCCTTCCCATCTGGGTGCTTCCCGAGCTCACTCGGGGTGGATGTCAGCAAAATCCCTCCTACCCACTCATGACCAAAATCTGAGACTCTGAAATCCGTTTGAAGAAATGACCAAAATGCTTGTGGGTGCATGCCGGGTAAACCCTAAATCCATCACAATTGTCTGCAACTCACGTAGTTTGGAGTTTTCTGCTACGTTGAAATTAGTCAACGTTGCAGGGCAGGTCTTCAACAAGAAATCTTAATTTTTGGGAGTTGTCACAAAGTATTCCTGAAATTAGTGCGGAACATCTCTGTCTCCATCTTGAAACTGTCTGTGTTTCAGGATCTTCCTCTCTAGAACCAACCAACTCATGATTTCCAATCTTCCTTGGATGTGGTCTTTGTGTCTCTAGGAATGTGTGTCTGAATCTTGGCTCGGAATTTCTTTGGGTTTGTGGCTACAGCATTTGGATTGGGACCATCTGAGACCATTTTCAGCTATCACTTGCCACCACAGAGACCAAAGCTGGTAGCAGTGGCAACAGTTCTCCAGGAAGATCTCAGTTCCATTGGTAATCAGATCAGATCAGATCACCACATCATCATTTTGAGCATATAATTTATGGTTGAATGGAGTAGTAGTTCTTGAGAGAGAGAGAGGTGGGTCTCTAGTCTCGTTTCCCAGGCTGAAAAAAAATTGTTGAATGTCTTTGTCTCATCAGTGACTCTTAGGGAGAGTGGCATTGACCGACCTCAAAAGTTAGATGGGAAGAAGTACGCATCATATGGGGCCCGATTTGAAGGTCGTATCGTGCAACAGATGATCCAACAAGATGGGGGTAAGGGTGATTTTGAAGAGATTGTTCCTGAGAAACTTGGTATTTGGAACACTTTGCTGGAGAAGGTGGCTGATGCTACTTGGATTTTCAGTGGGTGGGAAGGATGTTCTGCAAGCATTGCTGGCATCCAGCTCAATGAGTTCCGACTCTCCAGCTATGGGTACCATGGCCATTACCCCCTTGTCAATGGCAAGGGTAGATGTATCCATTAATTCAGCTTCCCTTATCCCTGTGTAGAGGATGCATGATGTCATTTGCTGCAAGGCTATGACATCATGTGATTATAGTTTTGTTTCTTGTAGGGTTCAGAATAGAGATATCAGTCCACTTTCTTAAGTTCAGGTCTACTCCTCATTGGTTCTGCTGTTATTAGATTGCAAGTTTTAGTGTCACTGGGAAATACAGAATAGTGATAATAATTCTTTTGTGCTTTCTGTAGCACCCAGGGGATAAATGGGGAAGCTAAAACTGAGAAACAGAAGAATTTTCCAGAAGATTGACAAACTGGTGGAGATGATGCAGGATACCTTATGGGTACAGCCCAGTTGTATTTTCTCATCCTAGCACCTTGCAGTACGTCCCCTCACCTTTCCTCTTCAGTTTGCATGTCAGTTTGCATACTGGGAAATATTGCAGAGGTTAACGACACCTTGCAATTCATTGTGTTTGACCTTTTGCATAAATGGCAGGGAATTCCCAGACGTTGTGAGAAGGTTCCTGAGAGCTACATCTCTAGGATTCATCTGGGCCACAATAGAGGCAACTATCAGTGAGGCAGCAAATTTATTTCTGGTGAGCTTATCATTCCACCAGGCATTTTTCAAAGTTTGTTCAGCAATTTAGTAAACTCTTGAAACAGAGTATCAAACATGAACATTCTCATGAAAAGTTGACTTGCATCTGGCATTTTGCATTGTGGATAGTGCAGGAACAAGTTTGCAAGGAGCATCCAGATCTGCCCAAAGGCACGGTTCCTGCTGAATTGGTCCATAGATCACTTGAATTTCTCAAGGATCATTTTTTGGATTCCAAGAGTACTTGGGGAGTGATGGAAGACCAAAAATGGGAGGACTATCTGACATGGCTCAACAAGGAACAGCTTCTCACCTCGTACATCCAATCACGGAACCCTGTTTCTGGTGTCAGTGTCACCCTGGATGACCTGCGGTCTGGTAACACAGGCTCTCCACTGCCTTCTGACCACATAACTTCCCATGCACTCTACACAAACAAATTTCTCACCTGATGTTCATGATTGAACTTTTGATAGGGAATACCCCTAATAGTCCAAGTCACCTTGCTGTTTTTTTTCTTCATCATGAGAATGGAGATTTCTCTATTCTTATGAAAGATATTTTGATAGAGAATATCCCTATTAGTCCAAGTTCAAAGACAACATGCCAGCATGTATTCTGTTGGGCTACACAGCCTTATAGCGTCATGCTGGATCTTGCATACTACAAGCCCAATCAAGCAAACTCTCTGTATAGGTAAGCTTTCATGCCATAGACCTGTTCAATTGGCCTGTCTGTATAGTTTGCTGTCCCTTAGTAGCAGAAGTGGACTTCATACACTTTTGAAAAGACAAAAGTGGGTATTTTGGAGTGACAGCTGCACTTCGGGAGTAGACAAAGAGCGCTGGATGGAGTGGAAATTTTCAGTGTGTCCTGGCCCAAGAGGACCTCTGGTGCTTTCCTAGTATGCAATAAGTGGCTCCACCCACTCAGTAGCCTACTAGGATCAACCTCTTATTCTGTCAAAGAGGTTGGCTAACTCCACTTGGGTCACATGCCAATTGTGGGAACTTTGGCATCAAACTATACTGTTACTTTCTAAAGCTTTTGTCACACTACTTAAATGACAAATTAAAAGTTCGTCTGTAAGTCTTCTCCAACAAGCTGTAAGCCTGTGACTGCATTCTCTAGTATATTAGACCCAAATTGAAGAAGGTTTATTGTTACATCCTTCATTCTTGTTGATGTTGAAGCTTCTCATTTTAGTTTGTTATAATTCTCGCGCCTAATACCTATGACAAATATAGGAAGGAAACATACGAAGGGTAATTAGTTTTCGAAATTCATTTTTAAAATATTGTTGAAGGTGGACATATTAATGCCTGGTTGATGTTGTATGACAACTAAATGTGGTTACATGTCCAGTAAAGGAAGGCATACTATACCATGGAAAAAACACAAAGTTTTAAGACCTAAAACTTGGTCAGACCATGAATTTGAAGAAAGAAATCTATGGTTAAGTTACATAATGAACATGTTTTGAGTTGAACATTGGCAAACCAACTTCTGAAAATAAAGGTAATGGAAATGGATTTTGGGTTGGGTTGTCAGGTCTTTCACTTTGCAACAAAATCTGATTCAAGTCAGAATAGAAGAAAAAGGCCTCACTGCAGAAGAAGTTAACATCAGATTGTACACAGTCCTTGGGGATGGGTGAGATTCTTCACCCTAAGCTTGATTTGTCACAGCACAATGTTTGCCACATTGCAAATCGTGTGACATCTGTGAGACAGTTTTGAGTTTTTTTAAAAAATTCATCACACTAGAAATGTTTTTTTTATTCTTGCTATCCCTAAATCATGTGAAAATGAATATCAGCAAATTGCCGAGAGTGCAATCTTGTCAGCTGTCCAAATACACGACGGCTGGCGGCCACCTGGTACTGTCATGTTGTGGTGTCAATACAGGAAATTTTACTACGGCATCAATTGATTGATGATTATGATTTCCAGTTTGTGTAGCAACGTTTTGTTCCTCCACCATCCCCTGACACCCACTGTGCTGAGGGCTTGTTTGAGAATTTGAAGGATCAACTGTGAAATCTGTCCTCTCAGGTGCTTGAAAACCACCGTCCTCTTCATAACCAGACCATGACCTTGCATTCTCCATGCCACCTTCAATATCCGAATCTGGGTCCTTATCTGCATTAACAACATCTTCATCATCTAAAGGTACGTCATCTGATTCTGGGTCTCCCTCGTGTGGCTCTAATCTGTTGACATCCACCTCTTCAAGGGCTGGCACCACTGCCTCACATTCTTGTGCAGCATCTGTTTGCTTCATTCCAACAAGCTTTCGCAGTGGCTGTTCAAACAATGTGTTTCGCATCTCAACACACAGAATTTCTATCTCCCGGAGCGCCTTGCGAAGACGAAGGCCTGCTGATTTGTTGCCACCATACGCCTGAGCAGTGTCGCCTTCATTCTCATTCACCACATGACACATCTATGATAGAGAAAAAGGTTCACCCATAACTCAAGTTAGTGCAATTTACATACCTTGTGAGTTCCCAGACCAAACACAAATAAATGCTGACTATATTCAGATTCATATTCAGAAGAGACAGATTCAGAGGTAAAGTGTACTGCTGCCTCCCATAGCCTTATGACCTGCTTCCTCATAACTACATTCAGAAAAAATAAGAGTGGGAGGAAGGAAATTTTGAGTTTTAGAAGGACCTCAGCAGCACCATGGACATTTCACAAGCTTAGCAGGAAAAAACAGTAACAGACCTTGTTATATATCTGAGCAACCTTAAGTCGACTAGCATCATTATCAAAAGCTGTTGCCTCCATTTCCTCCACAGCTGAAATATACACACACAATTCCCAAGTTTTGAGTGTGGTGCATGCTGATATCTATTTTAACAAAAAAACCATGACACTGGTTTAGGGTTTAGGGTTTTAAAGCCTAAACCCAAAACCCAAAGACCCAAAGACCAAGGCAATATCTTACAAGAGCATCCCATCCTTTTTGGGCACTGAGAAAAATGGTGCCATGAACTCCAATCCTACTGTCAGAAGTTACAGAATAGAATGATAATCAATGCCTTCAAATTCCAGACAATCATGTCTCTCTACATGAGCAATGTCTGAAATCACAGGGTTAGCTTACAGATTGGAAAAGGCTTTGTTGGAGGGGCAGGGCGTTCTTCTCGACTGATGGTTTGTTTGTGACCTATGACTGGCATTGATGGGATATAATTCGTTCGCACTGCTCCCTCACTTGTCATGCTTTGTGGAAGTTCCTCAACAGCTCCTTGGTCTCCCTATTCAGGATTTACAGGAGGCAGAAGTTATTAGTGTCTTCTTGTTGAAATCTTCATCCCTCCTGGAAATTGGATGTGCTGATCTACTTAGAACAGTTGCTGCTGCTACATTCCTTGATGACTTTTCCTGATTATTCTACAACATAGGATAAACTTCTTCTTCCCATCATGAACTCAGAATTTTGAGCTTCATCTCTCACTCAACTTATGGGACATCTCACTGCCCTGCAAAGCAAGAGCAGGCATATTGGAAACCACCCACTCACCAAAAACACTTTGTGGTACTCTGCATTTAGGACTTTTTCAAGCAGCAGAACCCGTCTCTTTATAAAGTCTACCATCCTCTTTTGCATGTACGCTTCCTTCTCATCCTTATCAGCCCCAATTCCAATCTGCACTTCGTCCTCAAAAGTTATGGGCGCATCTTCCCCACCTATGTTCAAATGTTCAAAAACACATACAGGACACACAATCAATGAACTCAGTAACATATAAACAGAGAACTTTTCCTTGGGAACCCCACTACTACTGAGCAAGATCCACATAGATCTGACCCACCATAAACCCTAAACCCATTGTGCCCACACAAACAGACTATGTTGGGTATGAAGAAAAAGCTAAACCTCTCCTGGAGAGATCCTCAATGTTGCCAGGACCACTACCCATGTCTCTATTTCTTGATGGACCAGCAGCAGCACTGTCATCAACTCCTCTCAAAAGAAGCTCCCCTCGCACCACTGGCTGCAAACCCAACTGGGTATCCTCCACAATGTCCAGCCACCTCCCATATCCATGCCGCCTGTTACCACCTCACACACACCCATCAACTGAGATTTGAGTTTGAGAGATATGGGTCTTCTTTTGCTCAGAGCAGCAGGTGGTGGTCATCCACAATCCCAACAGGGTTGAGGAATTTTGATTGACGTACATGCAAATGGCATAGAGAAGTTTGCGGTCATGTTCCTCCTTCCACACCTTGGTGTTCCGGAGTGAGTAATAGCGGTAAGTATGTGCGCCTTTGGAAAACAAAGGCATTGAGGGATCATCTATCAATGCCTTCACCTGCCAAGTTTCACAATGGGAAATGTAAAAACCATTCATTCATCGCCCAACAATACTTAATGTTACACAACAACAACGACTGTATTTGCTTGAATACAGCTATCAAAATGTTCTTTTCATGAACCCACCTTATCCCGAATCAGATGCAAAATTGCAAGCCGCACCAACACATCCTGAATGCGGAGGCCTTCCTTTGGGACTCCATCTGTAACATTCAATTTCAGAAATCAGCTTGCAAAGTTGGAAGGGTTTATGGGTTTAGGGTTTTGTGCAGCTGAAACACAATAATTTGCTTTGCAATATGGTTGATTAAGTAGGCATGAGAGTGTAGCTCAGACCAACTATCATCACAGTGAAGACATACCATAAAAAGTAGGTGAGTCATTGATGTCCTCTGCAATATGGCTCAAGAAAAGAGTTCCATATCTATCAAGCATCCCACCACCCAATGGTTAAAATCCTCAACAACTCAGTGACCAAATTCCAAATACTACCATCAAGCAGAACAGGAAAGCAATTGTCATGGCCACAAGCAGAAAGGTGGCAGAAATATGTACTCTTTAATCTCCTCCATTGTCTTGGGCTTGAGGCGAGGAATAAATTCACACCAACTGAAGTCACCAAGACCAAACCTGTCACAGAGGCAAAATGCATCTCATGAGACACAGGCATACCTATTAGGCCATAAAAACTAGAACCAAAACACATCATGCATAAAGTAGAAACATCACAAACAGACAGAGAGAGTGCCCAGAGTTTCTGGTTGACACCCATGAGCCTGAAATTCCAAGTATGGACCATCATAGACATGAAAACAAAGAATCGGTGACAATACCAAATATGTGGAGTGATGGTTCAGAGATACCTCATCAATACATGAACAAACATGGAGCGTTGTCTGTGGTTGAAACCCAAGACTTTCAGTGTGCTGCCTTCACCTTCCATAAGAGGGCAAGGCTCCACGATTTGTGGCTCCACAATTCGCTGCTCCACAATGCGTGACTCCACGATTCGTTGCTCCCCAATTTGCTCTTCAGATACAGCTACGATGGCTATACACAATGAGACATGAATTAGTTCTATTGGGTCTCCCCACATGGACTTCGTCCCACTTTTACCTACAGGCACCCATGATGCCTGTAAGGGTAGCTTACAATCTCTAATTCATTCTCATAAGTCGACCCCATTTAGTAGGGATTTTCCAAGAGATGAATAAGTTTTTTTTCTTCTCAAACTCTTAGTGCCAGGTTAAGAAATACATCATTCTTCTCAATTGACTAAAAAAATTGGCATCAAAAACACCATTTTTATTCAAAGAGAATAAATACAGCTGTAAATCAAAAGACATACCTCTTGGACGCTTTTTGAGCAGAGGCTTTTTGACTCTGGTAAGTTCACCAATTTCATGATGATGTACAATGGGTAACTCTGGTTGCACTGGAGGAGTCCAGTCAGCTTCCTCATCAGAACTGATCTCAACCATGCCTGCAAGATCATCATCCTGTTCATACAGAAGCCCTGTTTGCAGAACCTGTTTCCGGCTGCGCTTGCCTTTCCCAAGCTCTTCTAGAACCTGCTCTTGCTGATCCAGAAGTGCTCGGTCCTTGAGCAAACGGTCCCAAAAGTGGGATGCCCCAAAATTGTCCGTTGTCTTTGCATCAAGCTCGACTTGGGCCTCCCTCTCTGCCTCCTCTGTATCATCCTCATTGACAACCTCATAGTTTGCTACCTGCAGTTGCCAAAATGGTCATATGTCTGCCCCCTTCCTATTGGATGCTATTTATGTTCCTTTCATCCGACAGCAGTCAACTGGTATCCAAAATCCTTACACAGATCAAAAACCCATTTTGAAGGGCTTAGGGAGGTGAAACTGTGCCAAAGATTTGGCTACTGAGCACTAACCAGATCAGGCCAGATGTACAAAAAAGAGATGCAGGTAAAACATTCACCTTAAAAGCATTTAGGAGGCCATTGTCTTCGTCATCATCCACATTTTCCACATCAGCCACAACTTGAGATCGATCCAATAGTCTACAGACAGATCAAATTACATAAGTTGAAAGCATCAGATTTGGCTTTCCCAATCCTTGGGGGATACAAAATACAACACAATTCCCACTCAGTTTTAATCTACTTCCCCAAATACCAATCTACACCCTCATAACCTATTTACCTAACAAGACAATTGCCTTTACCCATGAAGGTAATCTTACCTCTCAATGGCAACATCATCATAGTGAATTTGTCCTGCCTTTCCAGCTTCATCGCCCTCCGTAAAAAGCTCCTTTGCACCATACCGCAAGATATCATCCAGCTCTTCCTACATAAAATTAACCATGCACAACAAACTTCTCGAACAGTCCACATTAAGGATTGGTTCTAGATGGCCCTTGACCTACTGTATAAGCTCATCTTCTATACAATCCATCATAAGGGCAGGTACACATACCATGACAAACTTAAAGAAATAAAAGAAATTCACTGAAAAAAAAATTCACCAAAAAGAAAATAGTCACATATAAAACCCTTTGCCATGATGACATGATGGTGTAGCAGAGACATCTGGAACAACGAAAGAGAAAAAAACTGTATGCAAATAGGAGAACCAACAGGCTTGTAGGACTAAAAGGGAGAGAGAGAGAGAGAAGAAATGAAAAAGCAGGTCAGTTTTGAACCTGGTTAAGGACTTGCGTCTTCATGCGCCCAACAACCAAATGCTCTAATACCATCTTCTTCTTCGTCAATTGCATCATTCGCTCCTCAATTGTTCCTCGTGTAACAAGGCGGAAAATCATGACCTGGTCGAGCACCCAAAACCAATTTTCAGATTCTCTTTCCCTCAATCATGGTCATGTTTAGCTAGATACTTTCCTCCTGAAGCACATGCTAAGTTAGGGTTAGCTAGTTGCTGAGTTTTGGCAGTGGTACTGGACACATCTTCAACCCACCCACGAACCCCATATTCAGCTATGAAGGAAAAAGCTGCTTCTTTTAGGCCTAGCATAGCACATCTTGCTGTGATTCATCACCATTAAGGCAAAACACAGATACCTAAAACCCTAAACCCTTCAGGCAAAACTTAGATACCTGTTGTCAGCTGATGTTGATTACTGCCATCTGCATTAATCCATTTGAGGCTAGGCTTATCCAACAACACTTATCATCAAGTGTAAATCCACAATTGCATCAACTAGGAGGGCACAATTTCATCCCTACATAAGGCTGGAAAAGTTCATGAATCAAATATACCTTATTCGTCTGACCAAGGCGATGGGCACGAGCCATAGCCTGCAGATCTGCATGTGGATTCCAATCACTGCACACCCAAATCCAAGACCTTGGAATTTAATTTAAGAACACCAACCAACTGACAAGCTCAGGAAACGTGGTCAAAGATTTCTCTGGTTCTTGCTCATGGTCAGGGTTTTCTTTTCCAATTTTGTCAAGTAAGTGAACTGGCAATTTTTCCACAAAAAATTTGCATTTTTTGTTGAATTTACACTAAAAACACGAAAATTTCCATTTTTTTTCCAATTTTTTTGGTCACCAAGTGGTAAAAATTCACCAAAGAAAAAAACACTGCTCATGGTTGCTGACCCATGTTGGGTGTTTTCTTTCTTTGCTCTCAAAGAATCCAGCACTCTTGGGTACCATGTGTGAAAATGGGGACACACACACACACCTGTCATAGATAATTACGGTGTCAGCTGTAGCCAAGTTAATGCCCAAGCCTCCTGCCCGAGTTGACAACAAAAAACAGAACTTTGAGGAATTGGGAGCGTTGAATCGATCAATTCGAACTTGTCGCTCTGCACCATTGATCTTGCCATCGATTCGCTCATACCCCCATTTCTGCAAAAGAAATTACAAAAGCACATATCCAATCAAACATGTAAGAATACAAATCTGCAGGTCTTCAAATTCTTGCAAAAGGAATTATCGCAACAAACAAACAAACAAACAAACCGGACTTTCATCATTGAGCAAAAAATCTGAACTGCGTGAACCACAAAGCCTGAACGCAGAACCAGTTCTTCAAACCTCGGAGAAATGCATGACTCAACACTTCAAATCTGGCCTGAACTCTGAACCAGTTTTTCAAACCTTTGGGGAAATGCATGACCCAACACTTTGAATCTGGGTATGGGCAATAATAGATACACAAAGAGAAGTGAAAAAAAAACCTTGACATGAAGCCAATCCTCGAGTATGTCAAGCATGCGGGTGAACTGTGAGTATATAAGAACACGGTGTCCTTGCAGCTTGAGCTTTGACATCATCTTCTCCAGCAATACCATTTTCCCTGAGACCATCAACAACTGCCTGCAAGCAAGCCAGCCTCCTCCTCCCTCTTTGTCAACACCCAAGAGCACAGTCTAAATATACTATGTGACTGAAATTGTTCAGGATCCACTTTTGCAGAAAGACCACATGTCGGCATTGTACAACAAATGGGTACAAAAGTACTAGACCACACCTAATTCTCAATCCCATTTTCTGAAATATCATCAGCATTTCAAGCATGGATTCATCTACTTCATATCCTTATTACAACAAAAACGTATGGTTTAGGGTTAAAGGTTTAGGACAGCAGCCCATGTATAGATCGAAACAACTTTGAAAACATGAAATAAAATGTATGACCTGTTGGCTTCAGATTGGTTCCTGGTATGTGGCTCCATTCCATCAAGTAAATATGGGTGCCCACACAGCTTTCGAAGCTCCATTACAACATTATTAAGTGAAATCTGGCCAAAAATCAAGCATTTTATTCAAGAGCAAAATCTTGTGTGTTGGTAAATTTGCTGAATGTTTAGTTACATGGCTACCCATTGGCATGTGTGTTGTTCTGAAATACCATAGTTGGAAAAATTTACCAAGGGTTCAAAACTCAATACTCCAAATCAATCAGAAATTAGTACCAAAGTCAACAGAACAATTTTGTTTTACCTGAGGACCACCATTACGTGACAAGATCTGATAGTTACGTGTCAGAATGGCTCTGTAGTACTCCTTTTGGAGTGCACTCAACTCCACCCGTAAAATTAGCTCCTTCTTGGGTGGCAACTCTTTCATCACATCTTTCTTGACACCTGAGAAAACAAACAGTCACAAGGGTCTCACTGTCGTGGGAACCAGCATCTACTCTACCAGCCTCACTGGAATACATCATCATATATTTAGGGTCAGACTGCAGCAGCCCATGGAATAAAGCCAGGAACTCTTTGCATCTCTCAATAAAGCTGGGAACAATAAAAGAACACATTGACTTTCATGGTCTACTTACGACGGAGCAAATGCGGGGCCAACATCTTGTGTAACCGCTGAACCTGCTCCTCCTGATTGATGTCACGGAATTCCTGCTGGAACTCTTCCAGGCTTGAAAACTGCAATGCTGACATTGCAAAAAAATCATCAAGAAATTCAAGCAAAACAAGAAAAATAAGGAACAACTAGCTGGATAAAGGTTCTTAATTTTTTGTTCACTCTGGCCCATTCTCACAGCAACTGGTCAAAATAATAATGATGATAATTTCATTTTATTTTACTTTTAAGAACGCTTTCCCCAAAAATTGCCTACTTTTGCAACCGATGAACCCAGAGGAAAAAAAGGGAAACTCTGCACTGACCTTGCCTGCATCCAGAAAGTGCATCAGCATGAAAAGCTCGTCCAAATTATTCTGCAGATGGAAGATGTAGCACACATTGCCAAAGGTTCAAAATTAGCTTAAATGGGTGTCAGAAGGACACACATGGACATCAAAAGCAGCAGCACACAAGTTTCATCAAAATCTGTAAAAATGGACTCCCCTATAAGACAATGTTCTGCCACTTGGAAGTCCATCATATGCACAGAGAATATGTAACTTCAGCATTTCAAGCACTAATGCAAAGACCTGCAAAGCTCTCATTGTGATAAAAAGAAGATCCAAAAGAAGGAAAAAGATTTAAACACCTGTAATGGAGTGCCAGTAAGAAGAATGCGGTGTCGGGTTGAGAAAGTTTGGAGAGTCTGGAAGAGCTTGGAGTCCTTGTTTTTGAGACGATGCCCCTCATCCACTATCTGCAGCAACTCAAAACCTTTCAAGCTAGAGCTTTAAAGTTCACCACCAATATGTACATGTGGGTGTGCACACCAAAATACTGATATACTGTATTGGGTTTTTAGAGCAGTGGCACTGAAGCTCAATTTGCATGTGTTGGGTGTCGAGAAATGAAGGAATGGGCTACACGTACCAAACACTCCCAATGGAGTGATTTCAGAATGGAAGTGTCCAAATTCACCATCTCATAAGATGTAAGCAACACATCAAATTTGATGCGCTCCTGCTTGCTTTCCAGATAATTCAACTTCTTCTTCCCTTTTTCTTTCTTGTAAGCTGCCTTCTTGATTTTCTTTGGAAAGAAAAATTCATAGTGACGCAAAATGGCTCGCGCCTTAGAAGACCCAACATACATGACCTGCAACAAAACATTTAACAAACAGAACCAAATTCAACATCCTGCTGCTGCTGCACCAATTGCAGAACAAAAGCCATTACTGCAAACCAACCCATAGACCTCCCCTGATATGAACTAATGTTGATGAGATAACTAACAACATGTGCAGATCTCATCAGCAAGTCTTGTGCCCTTGCATAACTAATCCAAGGAAACTACTGCTGACAGTGATTTGTTTAAGCATACCACATTCATATGAGGAGCCCATGTAGCAAACTCCCGTTCCCAGTTCCGAAGTGTTGAGAGCGGGGCAACAACTAAATGCGGTAGTTCAACTACATCTGCTGCCGCCAATGATGCCAACAATGAGATGCTTTGTATTGTTTTGCCTGCAATCCATTCATCATATGCACTGCAGTGTCAAAGCATACCCACCCAATTGAATTTGTGTATTCATGTGCCACATGAACCACAAATATGAGTTAAGATGTGCAAGAGCGAATGAAAACCCAAAAACTTGTAAGAGTTGATGAAACAGGAACTAGAGTCTTGGATTGAAGTGCTGGACTGACAAGAGGTTGGAGATCGTACCAAGTCCCATCTCATCAGCTAAAATCACATGCTTGCTTTGCTGCCAGGCAAAACGTAAGAAGTTCAGACCTTCCAGCTGGTATGAGTGCAGTGATCCTGTGCACATGAATGCCCACAAAAACAGTTTGTAAGTAGAAACAAAAAACTATCATGTAACCAAAACCACCATTTCTCCATCACCCACCACCAAAGAGAGATACAAGCATGGCTTTCTCTCTCTCTGCACATGATCTCCCCCAAAGAGAAGTAGTTTCTAATATATACAAGTCAGATCATTTCTTTTTTTTATGAGAGAGAGAAAAAAAACCCCAGTTTTTGAGAAATTGAGGCTAACAATAACTAGCATGCAAACTGAATGGAAGTACCTCCGACCAAGAAGTTGGGTGTCTTTGTGTACGGCTTGAAGTCCTTGCGTTGCCGCTTCAAGTCTTTGTTGTTGTCGAGTGTTAGGCGTTTGCGCTTTTTGGAAGGGCGTGCCATGATGGATTTGTACTTGTCTATCTCAGCTTGGAAAGCTGTCACATCGTCTTCAACTTCCCATGTCACTTCATCATAACCAAGCTCCTTCCACTTCACATTATACTCTCTCACGTCCCCAACGCATCTACCCAAAAAATAAATAAATAAATTATCACTTTCACAGGCAAAAACCTTTCATAAATCTCACACAATGGGTGCTGCTCCAAGGCCTTCCAGCTTGCAGAACTACTACTACTACTACTACTACTACCCACATACACTTTGCATAACCTCTATTTGGAAACAGGAACAACAAAACCCAGTTAGTCCCTGAATACAAGAACATGGCTGCATTCATAAATTCTAAACATGAAAGCCTGTAGAGGGGAGCACCTTGTATCAAGGATCCGGTCAACAGTTGTCCACTCGGGTCGAATTGGAACCCAATCCTCATCCGGTGTATTCTGGTTCTGTGCAGCTTCTAGCTGCCTGTGAAAATGGTTGAGTTTCATTCGGAGGCCAGAGAACACTTTCATACTTCTCTCCAATTCAACTGCCGAAACCCTGCCATGTCAAAGTCCACAACTTTCTTTACGCATGCTCAAATCTGGAAGAGAACCAACTACTATTACTACACCCTAGATGTCTGCACAACATTTTTCCTAGGGGACAAAACGAGAGACAATCCTCCTCACCATGTGCAGTGCAAATAGGAGCGGGATTTCCACTTGACCAAGTAATGCTTAACAAGGCTTCCAGAGGTGGTGGGCGGTACTCCATTTCCAGCATGTTCTCTTCCAGCTTGAGGCAGTTGCAGAGGCCTCAATTGCATATCTAAGATTTTCTCCACATCACCGAGTGGGTCCAACTTCAAACACATACACAAACAGACAACAGCCAATAGAAAACAACAGTGTTACAACTTCTTTTTCCCACTTCTTTGCACACAACTCCTTGACTTCTTCAATACTTAGGGTTTCTCTCACCATTGGGCAACTAGGAAACAGAAAAAAAAATAGTGCACAGCTCTCAGGTCAATGTTGGTGGAAGGATAGAAGTGCAGAAAAAGGGCTTAGGAGGAGGCGCCTTACACATCTAGGGCAGCTCCATTTCCCACGTGGGACAACCTTCAGGGGTGGACTAAGGCAACCGAGATGATAGACTGCTGTACAGTTGTCACAACATAGCAGGTCCCCACCCAGATGGCAAATACTGCAAAAGTCTTCACTCTGCAAACCAATAACCCAGCAGCAATCAATCCATCCACATGAGCACTCGCTTATTTCCAGTTGTGGGTATAAGTTCAAGCCCTTTGGGTGGGTGCAATCCATGGCTAGTTACAAAACACTAGAGTTTGCGATTGGCACTTTCAGTTCAAGACTACGACTTACTGTAATACATTCGTAAGTTTATGAGGTACCCAATGCAGCTACCCAACAAATACAGATTTTCTGAAATACACAGAACTGCACAGAAAGGCAATTGCAAAAAAATTCACATAGGTGTTGTTGTTATGGTGGACCTGTGTGTGTGTCGTTTGGACACAAACCTGTTCCATTTTCAGAACCTCAAGAATCTCATCATCTGCATCACCAGCAGCACCCTCCACAGCAGCCTCCTCTTCCTCCTCTTCCTCCTCCTCCACCTCCTCCTCAGCTGCCCAATACTCATCTTCTGCAGCTTCTACTTCTGCATATGACGGTTTCCGCCGATTCCTTGCTTTCAGTCTCTCTGCCAAACTGGTGAATTCCTGGCCCAAAGGAATAAAAAACCCCAGAGGGACTCGAAACCAGATCAGTTGCAGACTTCTGACTTTGGGTAGCCATATATACATACAGATGGACTCAAAACCTTGGTTTTGACATTGCAATCAATGCGGCTTGAACAAATAGGATGAAATGAGAGAAACACATGCATGGTTTCACTATGAAAAGCATGTGTCAGGTATATTCTTGTCAGCTCATGATTGGAATATCATAGTTTGTGATCCATGATCCTGATTGAATCTTTTCACAAGTGGAATCGGCATCCAATCCACATCCACATCCAATGAAAAAGTTGATGTTTTTAAACATGCTAGAAGAATCACATGCTAGAAAAAGATCCTTCTCAAATCAATTGTAATGCACCAGGAGCATCGTGAAGAAGCCCCTGAGCCTCAAAGGGAAACAAAAATTTCTCAAGGAGATAATACTGGCACACATCTGTAAGAACCTAGAAGAAATATTATATTAGATGAGAGCCTGAAGAGATGGGACAGTGTGGTGGCTGATTGTGTCTCATTTTCCTACCAATCTTGCTACTGTGAAATTACTAGAATGAAATCACAAAGGAGGAGGAGGAGGAGAGCAAGAAGAAGAGGGTTACTTACGACGATATCACCATCACCAGCATCAGTCACATCCATGGGAGCTTCCAAATCCTCAAGCTCCTCCATATTGGTTGGCATCTATCTATCTTCCTTCCTATGAAAACAACAGAACTCCCCTGGCTTCTTTTTTGCTGAAGATTGGGCTTTTGTGGTAGCTACTAGTTGAAGAAAAAAGCAAATACAAAAAAGAAGGTGATGGGTTTCACATTTATTCATGCAAAAAAAAAAAAAAAAAAAAAAAAAATAAAAA
>Ga0209611_10004550_pt1 | contig 23645 bp, 19 predicted proteins | sample S1TSphgellanicum_3_FD_187693 | JGI IMG/M metagenome (GOLD analysis project Ga0209611, IMG submission 187693) | Host-associated microbial communities from peat moss isolated from Minnesota, USA - S1T2_Fc - Sphagnum magellanicum MG (SPAdes) (version 2) | ecosystem: Host-associated > Plants > Peat...
CTCCTTTCTTTGTTGAACCAACTCCATTTTCATAGTTGTCATTTTGAACCTTGAAGAAAGGAAGAAATAAAATTTCTTTTGGCTATATTTCATATGTTATTGTGTGATTTATTAATTTATTTATGGACATTGTTTTATAGGATTTTACACTTGATGTGTAAATTTGTTTAAGTGAATTTATTTGTGATTTTACACTTACACTTGAAATATATATATTTTTGATATACCTTAAACCCTAAACTAATACAACTTTAGTCATTACCAATCTTTTTATCTACTTTAAACCATTAAACTACTATTTTATGAGGTTAGTAAAAATAATGAAGCTATGAGCCAAAGCTACCTTACTCAAAACCAATAAACGAATGCCATGTCAACAAACTTTTCAAAACCTAGACTATAGTTTGATAATTTTGACTGCAAAATTAATTTGATAAATAATAAAATCATCAAGAGAACTAAGTCTCTATCTATCACCAACACATTGGGTCAAAGTCCAAGCCAAAATCTTACCCCTTCAAGGACACAAAGAAATCTCCTAGAATATTTGGAGGGCACCAACTTATACACATGAATAGGTAATGCCTTTTGAAACATAGGAGGCACCTTATGCTCACAAGAGGCCTCTTACTAAGGCCCACTTTACATTAGGAGTCAGGCCAATGTTCAACCCAAATCCAGCATTCCTATTGGTGCAAAAGTTGAAATCAGCCTCAAGAGCTTAACACTAGGAATCAAGGCTGAAATTAAAAAAAAAACTTTTCAATCTGCCCCAAGTACTAATAAATGTTGAACTTTATGGCCTTGTATTGGTCCCAAGGCTGGAAAAAAAAATGGATACCACCAAATTTGGAAGGCCAATTTGCAACCATTGGGGCCAATGGTCTAGCATTTCTTAATATCCTTACATCAATGTTCTAGCATTTATTCGTAACTTGGGGCCAATTTGCAATCCAAAAATGCTCAAAGTTGGCCCCCAGATTTTTTGGCCCTAACTCCTAGTGTAAAGCGGGCCTAAGTTAAGAGGCCTTTTGGAATCATAAGGTGCCTCTTGCTCCTACTGCCTAATGATTTAGGTAGGTTAAGAGGCCTCTTATAGGTGGAAGGTGCCTCTTGTTCTTGCTGCCTCATGACCTACCTATGGTTAGGCTTATAAAAACAGTTGTTTCATGCTTTACCATAGGTAATGGAGAAATGCAAGGCAAGATTCAGCTATTGCCTCATCTTAGACCCCCCCTTTTCAGAAATGCCCCCACTTAGGGGCCTTACCCTGCACAAAATATGGTGGTGGTAAGAGACATGAATTATTGTAGTGTATATTGTATGTGGTTGTGGTTAGGATGGATGTGGTCCCAGTTTGGTACCAACTTTTGAATATTGTGTAGGGGGAGAGCTTTGAGACCACTCCTCGTTTGAGTCCAGAGGTTTGGAATGAGGGTGGAAGTTGAGAGGGTTTCTTCAAACATAATGACACCACTGAAGTGTACTGGGCAACATTAGGTGCTGTGAATAGAAGCTCCCCAAGCAATTGCCTGTTGTACTCCACATTCTCAACGTCGATGCTGGCCAGTCGCTTCCCAATTGTCCCGGTGTTCTCATCCACTGCTAGTAGCCCCTTCCCAGGAGTTGCAAGGTACTTAATAGTGGCCATGAGCTCCTCAGCGTACTTCCCATTACAGGCTGACATCTTGACCTAATTGTGAAAGTTCCTTCTACCAAACCCAAGAATCTTGACAAACCCCTTCTCCTAATTTTGTTGCTGCTTCTTTTTGGGCTCCTGTAGCTTCTAGTTTCTGGCATTATTATTATTTTTCTCTTTGTGGGATTGGCTGCCATACAGATCCTCCTCCCCCAAGTGTAGTTGTATATCAGTTCAGTAGTGAGTTCTTTTTGGGCTCCTGTAGCTTCTAGTTTCTGGCACTATTATTATTTTTCTCTTTGTGGGCTCGGCTGCCATGCTGCCATACAGGTCCTCCTCCCTGAAGTGTAGTTGTATATCAGTTCAGTAGTCAGTGGAGTTATTAGGGTTTGAAAGTGTAGGAATAGGGGTAGTACTTCTAGTAGTATTAGTGTCTAGGGCAGGGAAATGTTGAGCAGATAGGGCGAGGCACAGCGAGATAGGAGCAAGACAGAGCAAATAAGGTAGTGGAGTAGGGTCTTTAAGTAGCTTCACACAAGCAGTGGCGAATCTGCAGTTGGTTCCACTTACTATTTCCACCCATTCTTTGGGCTCTCATGAGTCTGCTGCTATGTGTTGTCTTCTCATTTTTTTTAGCTTTATTTGTAAGTACACTTTTTTGGGAGTAATAATTTTAGGGTTTGAAGGGGATAAGGGGGTTTTTTAGATTGAGGTATACGGTCTTGGTTTTAGACTAGATATGTTAGGTCAGGGATAGGCACGACAAACCTTGTGGGTTATTCGTCTCCGAAGCATCACCAAACATCCTAGTTGTTTCAACCGTCCTAGTAGGCATCTGATGGAGAACTAGCTGTCAACTTTATCCCTATGCCTAGATGTGCTCTGGCTTCCATCCATCTGCCCATCATTCCCATCCCTCCTAGTTTACTTGAGTCAGTCCCCTCACCTTTTTTAGGTCCGTCGGCCCCCTTTCCGTCTCACCCGTCACACCCAATACGAGCTTGTCGTGCGATCCTTTCCTCTACGACCCCACGTTCCTTGTCTTTCTTGTGGTCATCTATTTAGTGTAGGGGAGGGGTTTAGCATGACACCAACTTCATGCACCATTCATAGGCCTCCATTTGTTTTAGGAGGAATGTTGCCTCTAACTTTGCCATGATCTCCTTCCTTTTCAACATGGACATGGATTGCATCCATAGACGTCATTGATTCTTTCCACTTCAGTTCACCGCATCTTCGTTCTTACCATCATATCCCATATGTGCTTCGAGTTAATGTTTAGCTGGTTTTGCATATCCTTTTATGTCGACTAGCATTTGATCCTTTCGATGTTGCAACATGACATGTTTTTTAGTTATTCCCTTCTTGGTGCTTGTTTTTTCTTCCACAAGGTGGTGAAAAAGGCCACCAAGATATTTGCGTTCACTTACATCGATACATGGGTGGTGACTAGGACGCATTACAAGAGAAGCACATGATTAGAGCATTTGTTCTAGCTTTTCGTAGATGTTTGGAGTCAACTCTAAATCCTACCCCACCTCCATTAACACGACTACACTGCGCACGGGCCTTTGTTCATCTAGGGGAGTATGTTTGAATAATATGCACATTAGTTCTGAGCACACATGTAGCCCCATCTGATGAGACCATGGGAGTCTTTCGCCTTCTCCACCCACTTATTGAGGTTGATTTCCTTCATTTTGTTGATAATTTCCATCTTGACACATAGGTTATTTTAGATGGGGAGGCATTTGTTTCTATTTTGGTTTATTCACCATGTTTTTCTTTTGGTGACTTTTTGGGTATGGTGTATGAGTATTTATGAGATTATTTTGTTTTAGATGATTCTAGGAGTGGTTTCAACCTCTTTTTTGAAATATGTGGGCACATTGTTCGAGGTCATGTTCCACTTTTAGTATCACACTTGTTTTTTGCATATTGACTCTTAACGTTGGAGAAGTAGTCTGGAAGCATACATTGCATTGCGATAAGTGAGGTGACCTATCGTTTAGTTGCATGTACTCTAGTTATTCAATTTAGAGATATTTTTGCAGAGCATTTTAGTCCTCATTAGTTTGGTGTAGCGACTTGTGGCAGGTGTGAGACATTGGTTCAAGGTGTTCAAACAATGTTAGATTTGCATGCAGATTAGGTGGTGCTACAGGTGGATGTTCGTAATGCCTTTAATTCAATGTCATGGTTAGTCATTTTTCAAGAGTTACGATCTTCACCTAATTCTTTGGATCAATTTTTTCCATTTGTTTAATGGTTCTACACATACCCATCCTCATTCTATTTTTCCCAAGCTTCTTGACATGGGGATTTCATAGTCATTTTGTCGGAATTAGGTACATTATAGGGGGACCCATTGGGAGGAATGTTGTTTATTCTGGTTCACTTTCACACTCTTCGCCCTATAGCAATAACACACCTTACTTGTGTTTTCCCTTCTTTGGTGGATGATGCACATATAGTAGGTCTTGCATTAAATGTGGTTCTTGTGTTTTTATGATTGTAGGAAGAGTTATCAGCATTAGGTCTTTCAGTGCAGCCAGTGAAGTGTGTAACTTAGTTTCCTTAATGGTTAGACCATTATATATCATTTTTCTTGGCTTTTTTACTTCTAACTCAGGTTTTTGTGTTTTGGGTGCATTGGTGGGATCCACATCATTTGTTGAATTGTTTGTGGTTGAGGCTTTCCATGAATATTTCAAGACACTATTTAGTATCCCTATGCTTGTAGATCCTTAGGCGACTTTTGCGATGTTTTTGTTGTGTTATGTTTAGCGTTCGAATTATTTGCTTCATACAATGTTCCCATCTTTAGGTATTTTGTAGTATTATGTCGAGGTCAATATTCATGTCATAATTATGTTGGAAAAGTTATTTAGTGCGGGATCTTTTGGTGGTTCTATCGGTCATCTAACTCATCATTAGGTCACTCTTATTGTTTCTTTGGGCATGTTCGGCTTCCTTTTTATGGTTTGGATTGCTGCCCTCGCATTCTTGGGGTGTTGGGTAGTAATTATTCCCACATTTGTCACTTGTTTCCAATAGGATGATTGGTTTATTTTTCTAAATGTAGTAACATATGTTCAAATGAATACTTTTTCATTCTAGATGGCACTATGAAATGCTTGAGACATGTTACCCTAGGGTGTTTGGTTTCATGTTTCACCCTTTGAAAGCTAAGTGGTTTAGTTTTCCCCCCAATTGTAGGTTTTTTTGGTAGATTGCTTACACAAACAAAAGTTTACTTCCCTTCTAGTAGACATTCCTTTGAATATCGTGTGAACATGTTTTTGTCTAAGGGCAAGTGCTTGGTTATTAGCTTGTCCCACCACACCAACATCTCGTTTATCATTGGCCCACTTTCTTACAACATTACATACTCGTCTTGGCTTGCCACATCTTATAATGGCCACCTTTCACGGTTTCAGTGTGGCATACCATTGACAATCTAGGTACCCATTTGCTTCAGTGCCCGAGTGGGAGTGAATGTACAATAGCTCATGACACATTTCGGGATATTGTTGCAACTATTGCTTTGGAGAGCAGAGCACATGTTTAGAGGAAGGTCTCCCACCTTTTCCCTCACCACACCTAATGACAAATGGATATTCTTATTACCATAGATGCTTCTGTACTTTGATGGACATTGTCATTGTTAACCCGATTCACACAAATATGGTGCAACAAACATCAACGACAATAAACACATGTAATGACAATGGTTGTTAAAGAAAAGGCACGATCCTATGCTAAACACGCACTAGGCAATGACTTCATTCCCCTTGTTATTAAGACGTATGGGTGTTTTCATTCTTGTTTTGGTTCATTCCTAATCGCTTGTGCACAAATCATATTGCATGTCATTAGTGATTTTCTTTAATCCCCTTGATGTTCATTTCCCATTGTTGACATCATGTGTCCATAGCCTTGTAACATGCGCAAATCATAACGATTTTTCAGTGGGCTATTGCACTTGGTTGGGGTTTCTCATTTCTTCCACACATCATAATTAATGCACCTCCGTCATTAGCTGATTTGTGGCAGATGATAGCTTTTTTGTTTTTAGTTTTTTTTGTTATTGTTGATTGTCATTTCATAGCTTTAGGTCCTATTTGCATAGGATTTTTCTTTTCCTTATTTTTTGTTGATTATTTGCTTTTGTTGTTTCTTTGGATGTGTTTACTTGTGTTCTTCATTTGCCTTGTACTTTTGATGGGATGGGTTCCTATCCTTGATTTTTTATACATGGTTTTTCTCATTTGCCTTGTACTTTTGATGGATGGGTTCCTGTCCTTGATTTTTTATACATGGTTTTTCTTCTTTGCAGGTTCAACACTTGGGTGCCCAATAATTATTTTATTTTTCAAAATACACTTCAACAGTTTATTATAAAAAAAATTATAAATTTTTGGGCAATGAATGAATGTCAAGAGCTTCTTTGGCAAGTTTCAGCAACTTTGAATCTTTAACATAATGAGTCTTTTTACAACAATTTCTATTGCTTCTTTTTACAAAATTGGGCATTCCACCAAATTATAGGAAGATAAATATTGTCAATTATTGAATACTTGCTCTCTCAAATGGTTGATTAGCCTGATGCAAGAAGCTCCTGAGATTTGACCAATTTTTTAAGAACATTTCCCTCCCTTGTAATTTCTTTAAAATTCGGCGTTTCAAACAAACAATTTCTAAACAATTTGGCATTTCCAATAATAATTTTAAGTACTGCTAAAGCTGAAAAGTACTACAGTATATCAATCTGGTTCCAGTATTTCAAAAGTATTTTTAAACACTTTTCATACCAGCCTGATCTTGATGATATTGGGTACATTTTAAAACTTTCATACCAACCTGGTCTTGATGAAATTGGGTACATTTTCAAATTGTCATACCAACCTGATCCTGGTATTGGGTATTTATTTTTTATTGAAAAAATTATTATACATACCAGACTGGTGGTCCTGGTATTGAAACCCGATGATCATTCAGTGTTTCTTTTGCTCGTGAATTTTTGCCAAAATTGACTTGAAAAATGTGATTTTGACTTATAACAAAGGATTTTTCATGGAAGAAATGACTCAAATTTGCCAGATTTTTGAAGATTTTTTGAAGATTTTTTAAATTTTATTTTTCTAATCGCCAGATGTTTATGATAAGTTCCAGGGTAGGTTGCCAAGAATATAGAAGGATTCCATTTCTTTTCTACTTTTATGTCTAGTAGGTAGCCCAAATTTGGCTAAATTATTTTTTGGATGATTGCCACTTTGGCTACATGACAAAATCCTTAAAAGAAAACCCTGCCCCCATCCATCAGCAAACAGAAAGCAAGCAATTAATATACGGCCACCAAAAATTCCCAGATAGAAATCTGATCCTCCTCCCAACGTATGCAACTCCGCCATACAATATGGGACATCTTTTCCCCCTCATATTTCTCCCTGCTTCCTTCACACTTAAACGTATCTGCTGGCACACAACATTTCCACGGACGTGTGAGAAATTGCTGCTGTTTTAAGACCATCTTCGTGTCTGATTGCAACCCAAGATTCTAGAATTTTTAAGGTCCGAAATAATCCCCGAAATTTATACTACCATTCACAAAACAAGAGAGAGAGAGAGAGAGAGAGAGAGAGAGAGAGACGCACAGAGAAATCGAGATCGAGAGAGAGAAAAGAGATGGCGGCGAGAAGGTGTCTGCTGGTTGGGGGGAGAATGGCCAGAGCTTTGAGTGTGAGACAAGTGCCGTGTTTGGGACAATCTGGTAGCTTGTCGCTGATGGAACAGAGAAGAGTTGTAAGCACAAAAACATTCGAGCCTGGGTTCCATTGGCGGAAGATCGTTCAAGCACATCACTTGTCCTGCTGTCCCGCCAATGATAACCCTCCACCCCGTGAGGTTCGTCTTCTGAGACATCATGTGTAGGTGTGTGTGGGTGTGTTGTTTTTATCTCTCTTTATTTCGATCGAAATTTATTTGTTCAAAGATTTGTGATGAAAAACCCATCGTTTGATTTTCGCCAAGGATAAAAAAAAAGAGATGGAGAACTAGAGGGTGCAGTCGGTAGCGGTGATGTTTCTTGTTGGAGATGGTGCATTTGCTTTTAGGGTGTAAGCTCTTCATGGAATTAGGTCAAGCTCACTTGGGTGAAATAGGTAGCTCCTTGTTCTTGTGCAAGGAGCCTGTATTTTCTTAGGTTTTGTGCACCAGTTTCTGAGCATAATTCGAGGAGAATGGCTGGAGAGATGGGCTTTGGGTGAGATTTTGCAATTGATGGGGGGAAATCGGGGTTGTGGGTCACAGGTGATAGTAGAGTACTGTGAAGAGAGTGACCTCACTGACTTTTTCATTGAACTTGCCGAGAAAGTTGGTATGTGTTTCCTGCTGTTTCTTCACTGCTGTTTTGCACCCTTGATACTCAATTGGAAGTCTACTTGCAATTGGTCTTTGTAAAATGCTTCTAACAAACATGATATTGATTTTTCTCATGGAGCAACTAAGAGTACAAGCGAGGCTTCAAATCCACAAACCAAAAAACCTGATCTCGAGAATGCTTGTGGATCAGCATATATTGTGATGAATACTGTGCAGCCCATCTTGAACAGGGTCTCAAACCCACTTTTGGAGAGACTGATGCACTGACCATTTTTCCTTGTTGATCACAGAGAATGCGCACCCAGAGTTGGCAGTTTTAGGGAACCCTGATGGTATTAAGCCCAGGTAATCATGTATTTACTCAGAATCTTGTGTGCCAATGCAGACTGGGCTTTACTATTCTGCATATGTTCTTGTGAGGTTTGGTTCTTAAATCACTTGAGTGCTGAGGAGTGATGAGGGTTTTTTATCATAATGCAAATAAGATGTAGTTGCTGATAAGCATCTTGGATCATGTGTTTTCTCACTTGAGGATAGGGGTTTTGGATTGTGGTTCCAAGGAGGAGATACTGTCACATAAGCCTTCTTGCACCCTGCTTAACAGCATTGTCACTGTCTTGCAGGAAGGGTGCATTTGAAATGACAACAGATAATCATCTTATGTGGTCAACATTAAAGGTGAGCAAATTTGAACCCCACAGTTACATTAGAACATAATGACAGAGATGAAGCGAGTGGACTGTTGTATGTAAGCTTTGAGAGTGATTGCACTCACTCACTCTGCCTTTTGTGTTACCATCCTCAGTTCTACATATTCTCAGCAGCAGTACTAGCAGTATTTGGTTCTTGGGATATGTCTGTAAAAGGTTGTTCAGCTTTTTTGCACATAGCTATTGCTTCTGGGCTCATTCCTGCATACCATACCTGCTCCGATTCTGAGGTTATATGTGAAACCTACAAACTGTTGACATCTTTGTTGTCATGGGACATTGTTTCTTGCACTGAGACCTCTCTTTGCATGTCTCCCTCATGTTATGCAGTACCTTGTGGGGATGACATTTGACTAGAGGTCCTGGTGGCAGTATGATCTCTGTCATGCTTATGTCTTGAATTTCACCTTACTGCTCCATTGCTCAACAGCTTAGGTTATGTTGCAGGCCCAGCAGTCACTCCTCAACTTATGAGCCAACCGTGGGGTTCTATTGCAGGGTTAATAGTGCAAGGTATGGGATTCTAGTAGGTTTTATTCATTTTTTAAAAAACCATAAGAACTAACACACCTTGGTTGCATGTGTAGAAGAAGCGGCTTCCTAAATTTGAGGACATTCTGGATGCAATTGCAGATCTGCCACCAAAGTGCGAATTGAAGTCTGATGATGCCAAAACTGTCCCCATAAAGGCCGCAAATGCCTAGTTCACTCTGGATAACTTACTGGCCCAAAATTGATTTACCTTCTGCACAAAGAGACCAGCGACAGTGGAACAATTGTTTGTGACTCAAGTGGAAAGTGTTGTAGGTACATGACCTTGTTGCTAGAACTGAAAACCTGGATGTTGGTGTCCAGTTTTAAATGGTACACGTGTGGTTCATATTATTGTAGTTACAGCGTGGCAAAATCTATATTTCTTTATCTAATGTGTAATCTTTTGACATGTTTTGAATATAGGCCAAAAGTTTTTGTTAAGATTTTCACATTTAGATTCAATTAGTTTCATGGGAGCTGCTCATTTCTATTTTCAAAGTGGTGCACATGATGTTAATTTAGAACATTATCAAAGGTTGCTCTACTTACCTCTTTTTTTGAAGGGGAGGTAGCACCTTCCCTCATAAAAGTTTATTCCCTTTCATAAAAGATGTCCACCATCTTGAAGGCAACCTTTCATATTGGTGGGATACTGTTCAATGTATGGGCAGCTCCCATTTGTGACATACAGAGCTTGATGATCATGACAAGCTTGGAGCTAGAAAAGATGGAGCATTCAAACATTAAGCAGTGCAGCAAATGGATACTATTAACAAAGTTAAAACATACAAGAAAGAGAACATTGTAGGATTATTCCAAACAAGCATTACTATTGCCATTAATGAAGTGCAGGCTCTCAGCTCAAGGTGAGAAACAAAGAACCAATGTAACAAACACTAGATGTTGACATCAGGAAAGTGAAGGATCGTTGCCAAAAACAAAGAAATTGCAAAGCAGACACTCCAGCTAATACCCAAAATACATAACTTCTGAAAAAAAATTACACAGCAAGCCTGATGTATTGTGGACTAGTGATTTAGCTGTTGTATATTGATCTCTTAATGTCACTCAGCTACCAGCATCATCATCTCACAAGCTAAATTTCACCCTACACTGACTACAGTATACAATACAAGGTATTGTAGCTGCCTATGTACAACCCAGACCTAATTAAGCTCCGCACTAAATTTCGATACTCACCTCCATACTAGCCGGCTTTCATACACACCCTTGGTATATATCCTCTTATTCCACTTCCTACAACATGATTTATGATGTCAGTTGGGTCTTTCGGTGAAGGAATTTGAAACAGCGAGTCTTATTTTTGAACATGTTTATACTAGGGTGCAGCATCTTCAGAGACATGCTTACCAAAAAGCAAGCAAGCTGGGCATGAACTCACTCACTCTCTCCACCAAAGTTTCCAAACATATCCAGTCTATGATCTTGAATGATCTGATATGCAGATGGATGGACAATGATTGCAGCTTGGGTACCTCAAGTTCTTACCACTACCCAAACACGCTATAAATTAATTCCTCCTGATCTAGCAATTCTCTAAACTTGCATCCTAGCTGCTGCTGTGCAGCTGAAGAGCAGCAGCAGTATCAAGCATCACTCTGGCTGCATCTACATATAAGCTTGCAGTGACAATATGACCTCAATATCCTCCACAATAAATAGCTTATATCCATGAACTCTGGCTCATAATCTCAAGCTTCTTGTGATCTGTAGTAGGCCGGCAGTAGGGCAGAGAATGACAGGATCACATAAGACTCTACAACAGTACCTGCAAATTGCTGATGATCTGCATCAAGTGAAACAGTCAATTTTGCAGCTTTTTAGCCTATGGGGTTCAATCACAGTTTCACATGCTGCATGCACTGATAGTCCTTCAATGTCTGGTTGTTGATCCAGATCTCCAAATTACAACCAATGGTCGCCACTACATGATGCTTGTAAATCCCCGCCACATTCACGCGGCCGGGTATGGTCGACGTGAGGTTCAAGGGTGCAATCCCAGTTTCCAAATCACTTAACACGTCTGGATTCTCCAAGATCTTCAAGGCTTCAACTGTGACGACAGCTGGTAGATCCACAGACTTCTCAGCTTGAATCTCTCCCGCACCCAGCGCAATATCGCCAATCTACTCAACACATCCAACAACCACTTGTTTGTTCAACACACGCGGTACTGAAGAGGCAGATATGAATCACCCTACAACAATGTGCACAGCGCATTTATACAAAGACATGGATAGATATTCACTGCAACACTAAGGTAACTGCACGCTCTCCATGATGAACAACCCTTGGACTCAAGCTAAGTCACAATCGGTTTCGTCAACTGCATTGTGCTCGCTCGCTTCATACTCGGGTCGTTAGCCTACCTTAAGTGCAGTTGGTAATGATCATGCAGAATATTTTCTGAAGACCTCGACTAAACTAGATATAGAAATGAGCCTTCAGTCGACCCTCAGGAAGCAAGCTTCCATTGCAATCTAGGAAGTCGAACATGTGCTGCCGCACATGTGTGCTCTTTGGGTCGTCGACAAGATGTTTTACCTTCAGTCCTACATTTGAACTTCTCTGCAAACATGAAAATCAATACTCTGCAAAGGGCTCGACCACTTAAGGAAAGCAGCCCCTGCTACACGTGCCTTTCTTTGTAGGTTCTCAGCTTCCTGCCTTTCGGTTTCTAGCTACAGACGCTGTATCTCTGCATCAAACTGATAAGAGAATCATGTCCTCCTATTGCAGTAGTCGTTTACTACAGCATTCACTCTACTCAGACAGAAGGTACATATCACTTCCGCGGCCGCTAATGTCTATCTAGAAAAAAAAAGCTGAAAAATATACTCTCGTGCGTTCCGAGGGAGAGGAAGAAAAAGAACAAAAAGGAAAAAAACGGAGAACTACCCACCAGCTGGCCGTGATACGACATGACCACCGTGCTATTGACGTACTTGAAGTCGTAATGGTTAGGATTAGCAACACGCACGTCCGTGGCCACCGAGAGATTAAGCGTAGCCGAGAGAGTGATGACATCCACAACGAGATGAATAGTCTCCAGCTTCACGGACACGATGCTCACTTCCGGATCCCTGAACTTAAACAAAGTCTGACTCAGAACGACGATCACCAACACAACAGCAAGCACTAACGTCACCGTCGCTCCACAACAAATCCTAAATCTTCGTGATCTCTTGGAAGTGGGTCGTTTTTGTTGTTGCTGCTGCTGCTGCGCCTTCAGCTCGGCTGCACTAGGGGAAGAACTCATGGCGATTCTACGAAAACTTTCTGCTTCTCCCATAGTACTACTGAAATGACTAGTCAAGAAGAATCCCCCAGCTCTGCTCCTCTCCCCGCCGGCCCCGCACCCCCCAGCGCCTGCACAGCTAGCTAGCTGCAGCAACAGTAACGGCGCGGCGGCAACAGCTGCTGCAAGGATCGAGGCCTGGCGGGCGGGGCAAGATCGATCCCGCGCTCACAACGCTTCCATTACATTCCGTTGGCCGTAACAGGTCTAGTGGATGCCTACGGGCAGAGGAGTGAACCAGCACACTGCAGCAGCGCACCATCCACTGGATGTATACTATGACTGACCAGTTGTGGACGAACCTTAACTGAGTTCATCCTATCTGGTTTCACCTTGGTTAACCCATTCTGTGAGAACTAGGTCCTGTGTAACAAGTAAATAGATAGGAAAATAGGTGACCATTACTGGGTAGGTAGCTAGATCGTTATAAGAAACGGCTAGTTTACTACCCACCTACTCACCAACTGCAACTGATTTAATATCCAGTAGATCCTACATGGGTAGGAAACTAGGTGATCAATGTGTCTGGGAGCTAGATGGTTTCTACTAGTGTTGGGTGGGTTCCCAGTTTGGCCAGTTAGAATCACGGATTCTGGTTCCGGTCAGTATAAACATAACCGGAATCGGGTTTGGTTTTCAGAACTGGTTTTGGAACCAGTACCGGATAAGAACCAGCACTAGAACTTGAAATTTTGGTGGAAATTAATAATCGAGACTAGAACTGAGTACTAACCAGAAGTTAACCATGGGTGCCAGTCTAGGTTACCCAGAACCGGGTCTGATATTCAAAATTGAAACTAGAACAAATTTCTGTTTTGAATTAGAACTGGATCTAGAACCAGGTTCCAAGTTCCATTTCAGTGTGGAACCAAGACTGGAACCATTCATTAAAAAATACAATTAAAAAACCAGAAACAGAGGTTCTTCATAAAAATAAAAAACTGCCCAACAGATTTTTTTTCATAGATAAGGGCTGATTGTACTATCCGCGTTCTATGAAACCAGATATTAACTCAGTTGAGGTTCAGCTGCCAAGAAGAAAAAAGAAAGCAACTCATGTAACCACCATGGTTAGTTAGCAAGGGAGCTGAAAGCTAACAGAAAACTGTTTCTTGACCACTTATCATCCATCCTTCACGATGGGCTAGTGGGTGCTGGGTTCTCTATGGCCACGGGTAGACGGACACGGATGGACGGACGGACGGAGCGTTTGAGAGATCCCGTATGGTCTGGATGACGCGTAATGGCTGCGCAAGTGCACATTCAATGCGCGTAGGTGGTGTGTTATAAGTGTTATACGGCTACTTGATTCAGCTGGGCAGACGCCCGGTTTTCTCATAATTGTCCCCAGCTTGTGTCATAAAAGCGGATACATAAATTTCCCCCCCGTCAGATTATTGGGAGGCTACAGTCTTTTCTTTTGGTTTTTCAAACAATTTTGTGATCGAGCTTTTTGAGGCGATCACCCATAAAATAGTTTCGCCAAAATTGGCTATAATTGAATTATTTATGAAAAACTTAAAGTGTCTTTCAGTGTTTTTGGGTACCGATTGGAACGTGGTACAAATTTCTGCAGATTTTTCTGAATTTTTTGATCGATTTTTTGGTGACGAAAATTTTCCCAAATCCCATTTTCTTTTGAAATTTAAAAGAAAAAATGCCACCAAGTGGCAAAACACGCACGTCCAAAAAAAAAGAAAAAGAGGAACATTATTTCACAAATTCCATTTAAAAAAAGATATTCAAAGATTTCTACACTTTAGCCAAATTTTTAAAAAAAAGCCAGTTTCAGGGGAAAATTTCACCACATTTTAGTTTTGGGGCAGTTTTCTTTCCAGTTTTGATAGTCTTTCACAAACTTTTTGTCAATGCTATTAAATCTTGTTTGGGATGAAATTGCTAACAATACTAGCCCACATTAGAAAACTGAATGAAAAACAGAAATTAAATAATTAAATAATTAAGGCGCTGGGTTGGATGCATCAGAAGATGATCTCTGAAGTATGGGATGAACTCTGAGGCATGAGATGAATGCTCTGATGTTCTTCTTGATGGGACCCAGTTTGCATTAAGGGATTTGCTGTTTCACCTGCTTTGAAAAAGTTGGTGCGAGAGAGAGAGAGAGAGAGTGAGTGAACTAAAAGCAGACTTGTCATCACAGGCGGTTTGTTTCTTGGATTTGTCATTACATGAATATCTGTTTGTCTTTTGTTGGGGTCTGGGTACCTGCAACAACAACCCAATGGTACAACAAGAGTTGTTTTGCATTAGAGGGGAGCGGACTTTATATGCAAGCAAAAGACCTCACGAATGCTACTCACAAAGATTGTGAGTTTTCAAGCTTTCTTAAAATCTTGATATATAAATTTTCTAGGTTACTACACAACAGAAACAACCATGTCACCAACGTATTGCCTGTTCATCAGAGGAACTACCAAAAGCAAGAAAAATCTGATTTCCCAATGAGTTGTTGTGAAGCCTCATGACAGGAATCAAAACCCTTCTAGGTTTTGGGTCTTGGAGAGGATGGGGACTCCTTAAACCCCACCACCATCTCTTCCGCCATGAACAGATCAGTCCCCACTAGCTAAGCATATATTAGGTTTTGGGTATTTGAGAGGATTGGGACTACTTAACCCCCCACCCACCTGCAGTCCCTCTCTCCTCCATGAACAGATGAATCCATTCTGGCTACAAATAAATTAGGTTTGGGTTATTGGGGACGATTGGGACTACTTATTTACTCCCCCCCATCATGAACAGATCAATTCCTTATTACTACAAACAAATTAGGTTTTGGGTATTGGAGAGGATTGTAACTACTTAACCCCTCGGCCTCTCTCCAGTGTCCACCATGAATAAACCATCCCTTCTAGCTACAAATAAATTCAGTTTTGGGTATTGGAGTGGATTGGTAGTACTCAGGGCCACTTTGGATGAGGATCTAAGATCCAGGGTCCAATGAAGTAGAGCAATCCTATTGGCTGAGAACAATAAATTGAAACTGTGGCCTTTAGATGAGGGTCCAAGACCAAAAAGTGGCAAATGGAGGCTAAACCTACATGGCCACCATTTTGGAAGGAAAATCAATCGGTTCAGACCCAAAAAAAAGAGCTCAAAGGAGAGCTCATGATTTGGAGAACCAAGATGCAAGCTAGGGTCCAAGAAAGGGTCCAACTCAAGGATTCAATTTGCTTCAAATAACTCCAATTTGGTTCCTAGGAATTTGGACCCTGAACCCCATCTGAAGTGGGGCTTAACCTCCCTCCCTCTCTCCACCATGAACAGACCGCAAACTTGATTCCTTGGCTGATGATGCACTTGGTGGATTTGGTGTATAATAGACAATGCATAAGCTTGTCAGCGAGGAAGATTGCAGAATTCTTTCTCTTGATCCTTCCGCTTCTTAGGTGTGCTTGCAATGTGGGGTCCAAAGAACCATCCCATAAGGACCGGCAAAATCCTTCGAGTCTGACACACTTTGGACCAACAAGAATGTTTGCTTGGGAGATCATTACAGAATTGATAAGATTGGAAAATTAGTCTAACTAGGCTCACAAATGAAAATGAGTTCAGCTGCTTTTTGGCATGTTACTCAAGACCCCTAACTAGACCCTAGTGGAAACTCCTCATCTCTTAGTTTGTACTTTCTGGTGAGTTTAATAACTCCCAACTTCAACCTTGAGCTGTCTAAAGGTTCACACATCCAGTTCCTGACACATTCTTTCAGGGCCTGTGAATGTGACTCCTTTTTCAAGGCTTCAAGCTGCTCATTAGTGTATATATATATATGGCAGTTGACTCTTGTGTCAAGGATTTAATTCACACACATCAGAGTTCAGACACTAGCCTTTCTCTCTATCCCTTACCCTAAGGTCAGTTTCGTCATTAAATAATCCTAAAAATAGGGAAATGAAATTTTGTGAAAATAAGACGTTGATATGTTGAAAATCATCATACATTATCATAGGCTACACTCTGAATAATTTCATTACTCATATCACAATATTATAGTAGATGATGGAAAAATATGTAATTTCAAATTTTTTTAAACGAATTTTTGTTTTTATTTTAAAATCATTTTGTCAACTTGGAAACTGACCCTAGACTAGGGTAATACCTGATCATGTAATATGAATCAGCAGACAGTAAAAGAGAAAATATGAGACACATACAAGAGGGTGGGCTTGTTGGCTTTTTGGCCCATAATCTGCAAACCCAATATGCTAAGGCCCACTTTACACTAGGAGTTAGGGCCCAAAAAACTTGGGGCCAACTTTGGGCATTTTTGGCTTGTTGTTTGGCCCCAAGTTACTAATAAATGCTACAACATTGATGTCAGAATATTAATCATTGGCCCCAAGGGTTGCAAATTGGCCTCCCAAATTGGATGGTATCCTTGTTCCACCCTTGGGGCCAATACAAGGCCATAAAGTTCAGCATTTATTAGTAACTTTGGGCAGATTGAAAAGACTTTTTCTAGTTCAGCCTTGACTCCTAGTGTAAAGCCCTTGTGGCTGACTTCAACTTTTGCACCAATAGGAATGCTTGATTTGGGTTGAACATCGGCTCTGACTCCTAGTGTAAAGCGGGCCTAAATATTAGTCTATAGAAGAGTTTGGAATTTAGACCAGAGTTGGTTGATTCTTTCTTTAGTTGGTAACCCATGCCAACCCATGCTTCTGGTTAGTATGTATTTTTTTTAAAAATTAAAAGGAATTGTGATTCTATGATTAAAGCATATATTGAAGCTTTTCATAATCTTTGGAGGGTCACAAAGTGATCCTAAAGAGACAAAAATTCAATATTCCAAGTGATTGTTTGATTACATGATGAAAAAGTGTCGAACTAGCTTTCTATTTGTTTGAAATAATTCAAATAGCACAAAGATAACACACACTTGAGAAGTAGCATTAGGCAAACTATGTATTAAACCTAATTGTAAAGTCTTGACAAACAAAATTGGAAAACATGAGATCTATCACAAGCCCAATTGTTTGTGTGTTATGCCTTATGTCTTTTACATTATGCAAGGATGTTAAGTTACTTAATATCTGACTAAGTCAAGTATGTTCAATGTTCAAGAGATGATTATCATAAGAGGTTGGTGTCAATTTTTGCACCCTAGTATGCGATTGGAGGTGAAGTTCTTAAGATTGTGGAGATAGTCTGTTGACAGGTTTTGTGTGTGCCTTGTCATTTGGTAATAAAAGTTCATCCATGAACAATGTTTCTTCCATTATTTGTATATCATTCATGTTTGAAGTCTCATTTCATTGATGTAGTAAAATTTGTTTTATTGACAACCTTTTTTTCCCTCAATTTATTTATTTATTATTTCCTTCTTCTATTTATTTGTATATCATTCATGTTTGAAGTCTCATTTCATTGATGTAGTAAAATTTGTTTTATTGACAACCTTTTTTTCCCTCAATTTATTTATTTATTATTTCCTTCTTCTATCTTAACCTTTTGCCCCTTTTCTAATAGCATTCCTTTCATATTTCCCCTTGTCATTTCAAAATTTTCATATTTAACATAAATAATGTGAAAATGAAAAGGTGCAAATGAAATAAAAGTAATCACATGAGTATTTTGGGAAAGTGATTATTCAAAATATTTTCAATATTTTTAATTTGTAAATTGAAATTTTCATTAATCTTTCTTATGAAATATCCCCCAAAATACTCTGTTTAGTAGTAGATCTATATTGGTTTTTTTTTGTTGCTCATCATGAAGTCAAAAAGTTGAAAGCTTTCTTTAAAATCTAGGAAGTTTTGCAAAAAGAAACTTAGTATCAAATTTTGGTTTGATATTGAACTAGCTAGACTAGCATATGGGGACATTTTTGGCAAGTCAATTGAATAGTCTTGGATCTTTGTTTTGTTTTAGTTTGAAATGGCATTCCAAGTTGTAGGTTTTGTTTATCAGTTGAAATGTTTTTTTATGACAGTTAGCTCAAATGTGCATATTCAATGTCATGAGAATGCAAATCTATTATAATTTGCCAAAGCTATGCTAAAATACTGTTGCATCTTTTGTTAAGGTATCCACACATTGAAAATTTTTTAACCCTTGGTTACCAAGTTTAAAATTGCAAGTGTTACATAAGGTTGAAAAAATTGTCTACAAAATGTTCTAACCCTAAAAATATTTGATCTTGAAGAAGGAAGTAGAAGTCATCCAAATGTTTTTGAAGACCAAGGTAATGCTTTAGGAAAAACATGTATTGAAACTATAGTAAATGAAGTGAAATTTTAATGGATTTGTTGTTTAGCTTTGGTTCAAAATGCTTTTTGAGGTGGTAGGCAAATGTTGATTGTTTGGTTTATTTGCATGTCTTGCGTCAGCAAAACGTAAGTGTTTCTATGGAAGTTAACATTTATTTTCTCACATTGTCTAATGGTCAACCCCACATAATTTACCAAACTTTCTATCTTTGTCCTTTCCCTTTTTTAAAGATGTGTATGCATAAATTTGATAAGGAAGTGCCAACTTGTAATAACTTAATCAATTGAAGTAGAAAATCAGACTAACGTATGGGGAAAATTTTAGCAAATCAATTGAATAATTTCAAATCTTGTTTTGTTTCAGTTAGAAATGGCATTCCAAGTTGTAGGTTTTGTTTATTAGTTCAAATGTGTTTTGATGACACGAGCCATTTCAAACATACGCATAATTAATGTCATAAGAATGCTAAGTTTAGGTTAGTTTGCTAAAGTTGTGCTAGTGTATTTTTGCATCTTTTGTAAAGGTATCCATTCAAGAGGTTGTTTAATTCCATACACACATAAATGGAGATTATTGTACAAAATTTTCAAGAATACAAATATGAAGATTATGTCTAGACATCCACATGTGATATCAAATTTCATTGCAAAGACCATTGAGAGTAATCATATAAATGAAGGATATTAAGGTAATTACTTCCACTAAACTTGAGATGGTTTGAATATTCTTACAGAAATTGTCAGTGTTCCCTACATGTAGTGAAAGAAGGAAAGGTGTGTCATTTATCACCGCAACCAAAAACTAACTAATTATTGAATTTGATTTCATTAACATTACAAACTCCAGATGTTCATTTCAGTTTGTAGTTCCACATCAATTGAAATACCATGAGCAAATTCATCAAAAAAGTTCTGGAGTCCATTTTCATTGGTGACAATGAAATATTCTCTAGAGTTGGTTGTTGGAATGCAACTCTATGCTCCCATTGCTGTGATATTAATTGTTTTTACATATCCTCCACAATTGACATTTGCAAGTCCTCCATTGAAAACCTAGGATGTTCACTGTTTGCCCTTTTAAATACTTGTTAGTGTCTACCCATGAAAGGCATTCATTGTTTGAACACTTGAGACAATCACTCTTAGCCTCAATGCCAAATACTAACACACATTGTTGAACACTTGGAGCTCCCTTTGTTGATCGCAAGCCAACAACCTAATAAATTCCAAATTCAAGCGCCATACCTATACAAAGATTGTGTTGCATTGTAAATCAACCACAAACCATGGTGCTAAACCATATTTGGTTCAATTGCTAATTTGTAGCTAATCCCTCCATGAAAGAAAGAAAAAAACCACCTTAGATAGTTTCCTCTGTAGACCTAGTTGGTCATTCATTGGTGTTTCCTTGTGCCACTACTATTGTTTTAATTACATTTGCACAATCAACTTGTCAAGCTATTGTTGTCACCTTTTCTACCAAAGAATTTTTTTTGGTCCTTCCCTTACAACTTCTACACAAGGCACATAATGGGTTACGAGAAACGACCAAAGGTACAATAGTAATGCATACAAGGTTACACAAAGGTTACACAAGATTAAAATGTATCATTGAACAATGTTGTGCTAAAAAAAATTTAGCACCCTAATTGCAATAAAGAATGTCATCATGGAATGGAAAAGGTATCCAGTAGTGAGTATACTAATTAATATGAGCATGTTTATTGATCTCTTACACTACACGTTGCCAAGCTACCTCTAGTGATTACCCCCATGTGCATTTTAATACTTCCACAACCTCAAGCATAAGCATGAAAGTTCCATGCTTCACATGGACATTCTTAGACAAATTTAGACCCAACCAAACAAATAAACATGGTTTTCAGGAAGGATTTCCAACATGTGCATATAGTTGCATTTTGTATAAATGAATATTAGCTTATTAAATCATTGAAAAAAAAAAGATGTAAGTAGGCACCTTTTAGCAATAGAAAAAAAAAATTGAGGTGTGTAGGTTTACAGTAAAGTTGAAACAAATACTTGCGAGCTAGATAACTCACTCACCTTGAGGGTGGTGATAATGTCACCTAAGAAAATCTATTTTGATTCCTCCATTGCCAATTGTTAATTACTGGTAAAAAGTGTGGGTCCATCTGACAATGTCGACCTTTATAGTAGAACAATTGTTGTTGATGTCTTCATCTAGCTCTACAGCTAACCTAACCCTTGACATGAAGATTTACACTGAGTTAATTCAATCTGTGGACATAATCTAAATTCCCAAGCAAACCAAATATTGGAGACTTTGTAAACATTCATATCATAACAAATGAATTAAACTAACATTATACATATGCAATTTTACATAAACTTGAACTTTGTCAAACATTATACATTGGCAAAACAAAGTACAAAATAATAGATTTTGGACATGATTGATTCAAGGGCTATATAGTGCAATCAAAAATTGAGTAGAAACATGTAAAAATCAAAGATAACTTATATATACATACTTGATCGCTCATCATCTGACCCCAACTCTAAATTAGATTAAACGTTTGAATCACTATCCAAAACACATTCTTGAGTTGTTAATACCCATTTAATCCTTTCACATGAACCACTTGGCAAATTATAAACCATAATTCCTCCTTTTTGCTTATGTGTAACTTGCACCTTAACAAACTTTGAGGCACAACCTAGGTGGGAATAGATATTTAAGCATGACCTTTACCTACATCCATCACAAATGAAATTTCTTTCCTACATGATTGTCTATAATAAAAACCTTCCACTATTTCATCACCTTTCTCAATATTGAAATTATAATCATTTGTTAATGACTAGTTTCCTTCATACATGTACAAGCATCTTTACACACTTGAACACCCAGAACGATAGTTTCTCTTCATTCCCAAGGTCTACACGAACAACAAAATTATCCCCAACTTGTAATTCAAATGCAAATTGGTTGTTGTCCACACTAGTTGATGATAATTTGAATCATCATCCTCAGTTTCCATTAGCAAATCAATGTTGGAACATGGCTCCAATGTTACTAGTTGCCATGAATTTACATGAGCACAATTAGGACATACTCTAGCCACATCATCAACACAATGCATGCATGAACAAGTGTAATTCCATGCTTGAAGTAGGATGTTGTTTATGTGGTTAATTGAATGAATAAAGTGCATACTCCATGATCCAACAACTATTTTGCAATTGAATAGGCGTTGGCTATCCACTTCATCAACTTGAATCTCAATAATTTTTTTGGCAACTTCTAGTCTTGCCTTTGGATCTAAGTAACATGTGAAACATTCATGGTAGTCCGCAAAAACTTGGTAACATTAGAAGCATTGTGCAGTTTTGCACCATTGGATTGCAATTATGCAGTCCTAATGCATTGGTTGAGGTAGGCCCCGACACCATTGTGGGGTCCCTTCCCATGACTAATGCCCCAATAATGCCAATCAAATAGGCACCCATGCGGAAGTTCAGGGTAGATAGTAAGAGAAGGGTTTCTTGAGCACTACATAAAACCATGAATAAGATCCTTTGAACTAGGTAGCACATTTGTCACTCCAAACAATGTGGCATTTAGGAAATACCTTTTGTGCACATAGATGGGCCCAATGAAGATTTAGGCATCTTTATACAAACAAAACATCATGTTTTCAATCGTTACTTATATAATAAAAGTATGCAATAAGTAAGTGATGGTTATGTTCATCTTTAAGGTTGTAGTCAAGGTTCAAGGTGTACATAATATGGACTAGGATTGTCAGCTAAAAATAAACCAATGTTCCTCATGCGGTTCATTCTAGCCCTTGAATGAATAATTATTTGTAAAGTCAATTAATGACATGATTTCAACTTCTCTCAATTGGTTCAAACATGATTTGTATTGGTTATTTTGCCATTGAGCAACATGGTTGTGAAGGACAAAATCTTGTGTTTTGGGTGTAGTGTATGCTAAAAACATCTTAAGGTTGGTTTGTTTATGTTCCAAATGGGTGACCTTTTTCATTTCACCTTCTCTGGTCTTACCACCTACTACTTTTTCAAACCTTCGCCAAGACATCAACCTAAAGTTTGCAAGATCTAACTTTGTGTCACATAATGGGATTTTATGGAGGCCACATAGGCTGCATTGTTTTTTCAAACAATTTAGTTTAAAACAAAGACTACCTGTAGGTGTTGGCCATAGAGTTGGAACCATAAGTTAATGTTCAGGTTTTGAAAACATGGTGGATACCCTAACAAGCAACAATACCTTGAATAGTGGAATTGTTAATTGGTTTTGAGCATACTACATCACATTGGCAATTGCATGAAAGGTGGTCATCACCATGGTGTACAACAATTGATCTCATATTGTTGAAACCATCTTTAATCTCCACCATTTTTTGATGATATTTTCAATAACAAGTTTTGAAGTCCTTCAGCTTCTTCACAAAATAGGGCTTCAATTTGACAAATGATTTAAGCCCTATTTGCACATCTTCATGAACTGCTTTGAATCAGGTGAAAAGGTCCACTTGCTGAAATAACTCAATAAACCAAAAATTACCTGAATAGTTAGATACCTCACATGTAATTGAATTGAAGTGTAGTAATACATTCAATAGCAAATAAAAATACTTTCAATTTTAAAAAAACCTAGTGGACTCAATTGATTTTAGGACAACTAAAAATCTAGGACTTTCAAAACCCTAGGAATGTAGGATCCCAATTTGCACATAAGGATTTCATCACATAAGAATACATAGGAATCTAAAATCCTAATGCATCCATGAATCAACCCATGCAAGACTAGATACTTA
>Ga0209611_10004552_pt1 | contig 23641 bp, 27 predicted proteins | sample S1TSphgellanicum_3_FD_187693 | JGI IMG/M metagenome (GOLD analysis project Ga0209611, IMG submission 187693) | Host-associated microbial communities from peat moss isolated from Minnesota, USA - S1T2_Fc - Sphagnum magellanicum MG (SPAdes) (version 2) | ecosystem: Host-associated > Plants > Peat...
GTTTTTTTTTTGGGGGGTCCCCCCCCCCCCCCTTGTTTATGCTGTTGGTGCCCACAAAAATTCTCTCCACCGGACAATCTGATTGGTCCATGAGTTAAAATAAGGGCAAGAAAGAAGGGTTTGATGCGTGCGTAAATTGTGTCGTGCTTGTGGACGTTCGGTTGTTTTGCGCTTTCGCCCAATCCCGGGCCCGCGTGTGTCCCTTTCCCGACAATCACTTGCGAAGTGCAACACTCGCTCGGAAAATGCGGACAGTCTGTTTCCTCGTGGGCCATCCGTTCTCGTGAGGTAGTTGCAGGATACCTTCTTTTGCTGAAGAGAAGAGGAGGAGATCATTTGGATTTGAACTTCTTGTGCAAAGAAAGAATCATCAAATCTATTTTGTTCTTGTATTGCTGTTGTTGTTGCGTTGCGGATTAGGACGAAACCCTGCGTTGCGTTGCGTTGGGTTGCGTTGCTGATTTTGATGAGACCGGAATGTTCTTCGAGTTTCGACCTTGATTTGGTACTCCAAGAACTCGATTTCGATTCTCTTCTGGCACTGTGACTTGGACATTTTGCAAGAACCGAAAATAACTGAATAAATCTTCGTTTGTTATCTCTCTGCGTGTGTAGGGGATTTTTTTTGGATTCTCTTCTGGCGTTGCTGCAGCTTTGACTGTTGTTGTGCAGGAACAAAAGATTTCTTCGTTGTTTGTTTTCTCTCTGCGTCCGCAGGAGGTGGACTTGAGTGCTATTCTTACCTGCTGCTCCATTTTTGTCCTGTAGTTGAGAAATTATAGAGCGCAAACACGCACGCACGCACGCACGAGGAGGATTTTCTGACTACAGCTTTCTAGTGTACGAGTGTTGCAAAGTGACGATACCGCCAAACCATCGATCGAGCTCGCTGTCGAATTCTTGAGCCTCGTTACTGAGACTTTCCGGTACGTTGATTTCATGGTTCTTGATTGTAGGTTGTGTTGCAAGTTTTTGGGAAGGAGCGTTCAAAAGGCTTACTGATGCATTTTTCCAAGTCGAGTTTTCGTAATGATCATCGTGAAGACCGAACGTCACTTCGGTTTCTAAGAGTCGGTCCCTTACAGTAAAGAGGGGGAAAAGGAAATCCCCGGCTCTGTTCATGGACTCTTGTCTCGATCTCAACATCGAATTTGCAGGATAGGAAATCGATGAGCAAATTTGGAGGTCCGTCCCTCTGTTAGCGACCAGATCGATAGATCGTTTCGACGTTTTCACGGAATTGTCTTGCCTGCGGAGTAGTACTCTGTTGACTTCATTTATCTTTCCGATTTACTTGTTTCTTTTCCGATTTTCCTTGCTCAATCTGCCTTCTGCTTGAAAGATTTGTTTGTCACCAGGACAGGAAATGTGATTTCATGATGAGCACTCCATTAGATCCATCTATGCGGTATATGAAAGAATTTTCCTGTCCATCGGGTAGCTATTTCTCATGGCATGTCATGCACACCTAATCATGAAGTGGCCCAACAATATCTGCAGTGGGCTGTTGCAATCCTTCAGGTGCAACGGCCCTCCATACAATTAGCAGGCAACCATTTGTTTGGAAGCCAAAATAGTGGAAATTGCACATCTAGGAGACTCTGTGGGAAGTCTGATCACAATTATCTCCATTTGTGAAGAGTTCTCATGTTTTGGACTGTGAATTGTGCTTCGGAATTTCAACTGGAAAGAGTGTTTGTTCTCAATTTTGTTGAAGACAACTACATTTCCAATGGTTGCTTTCATTTCAACCTGATTCATGCATTGAAAGTTGGTGTATCACATAAAGGCACTGTCTCTGTGCACAGGGTGAGAAAGAATCACTGAAGCTGCTTGACGAAGCTTCATGGCACACACATGATTTTATGTTCCTCATCTAAGGCGAGGGCGACATCATCACCTATTTGCAAGTTTCAGCAGATTGAGAAGTATGCTGCACCGGTCAGCAAGGAAGCTGCTAGCAAGAACCCATGTCCTGCAGTGCCCCTTTTGGTCCCATGAACCCCTCTTGAATGCTGTTGACTCATCAGCAGCAGCAGCCAGGGTAGTGTCAACATTGACAAGTAGGACACTGGACAGGGATCATTCTTCAAATAGTGACAACGTTGGTTATCACTGGCCTATAACACCAAGAAAAGGGACATCATGGAGGCAGCAATCTTACAGCACAGGATTTCAAAAAGTAGGGGCCTTGCAGCAAGGCATGGCAGAGATGGTGTCCCATGTAATTCCCATGCCGTCAGATATTCGCTATGCAGATCTTATTGTCAAAAGATCTGATCATCTCCAGGTATGTGTTGCTCATTGTGGAATATATGAGCACACTTTGTTTGACAGGTGCTCAATGTCACAACTTTCATGCTCCAGGTGATGTGAACTCCCAATTTGACAAGGTCCATGGTGTGGCAGGAAAAGCCCAGTTTAGATCCTCTGGGGCTCAAATTTGGTGCCTTATACACTGATCACATGCTTCAAGTCTCGTGGAAAGAGGGGTCAGGCTGGACAGCCCCCTCAATTGACCCAGTAGCCCCGTTTACCCTTCATCCCTGTGCTCAGGTAAGCATTGGAATTGTTTATTCCTTTTCAACTTGGGAGACCTTAATTTTTGGGTCTCTTGGTGTGAAGGAGCATCTGTGCACAAGAAGATGAGCAGTTGTTTTTGATGAAAAAGTGGCAGCTGTATCTCATGGATACATCTGGCCATCACAGATTGAGGAAGTGAGGAGGGATAGCACAATCCACAACTGTGAACTGTTTCCATATATGTGTAAAGTGCTCTAAATAACACTTCTAACAGTCTTTGCCAACTAAGTCCTCTCACTTGGTAAGTAATGCTCTTCATTAAATGATACAGACCTAGTATTGGAGTCTTCTGACAGGAACCTTCTTTTTTTGTCCATGACAGGTCTTGCACTATGGTTCTTGTTGCTTTGAGGGAATGAAGGCCTACAAGGACAAAGACCAGCATCTCCGCCTGTTCCGGCCAGACATGAATATGGACCGCCTGTCCCGATCAGCTGCTTGTCTCACCCTCCCTGAATTTGATAAGGTAGACCGCTGAAGTCTCTGCCACTTCTTTGCCTTGGCTTCTCTGGACATACCCAGGGCACAGTCAATGTGCATGACTACTCATTTGCCATGTGCGAATTGTGCTTCTCATTTGTTCATATCATCTGGTTTATGCACACCCTACCCACTGTTGCCTTTACAACCCCCAGGTGTTTTCATAGGTGAAGAGTCAAAGTCTAATCCTGATATGTGTTCCAACTCCTGGTTTTGGAATTGGTTGAATATGTTGTATTGAAAGCCATTGTTCTACATTACACCTTTCTAGCCCTCAGAAGAGTAAATTATACATGTTTTTTCTTCATAACTATACATTGCTTCAATTTACAGCAAGGGTCACATCCATTTCCAGGTAGAGCTGCTTGAGTGCATAAAAGAGCTTGTGCGGGTGGAGCGCGACTGGGTGCCTGCTAAAGAGGGCTTTTCTCTCTACATTCGTCCAACAATAATTGGCACTCACCCTTTCCTGGGCTTGTCCCCAACAAGGGAAGCAATGCTTTTTGTGGTTCTTTCCCCTGTTGGCCCTTACTTCCCTAGTGGATTGAAACCCATCAAGCTATTTGTGGAGACAGAAGTGGTTCGGGCCTATCCTGGTGGGGTTGGGGACAAAAAGGTTGGGGGTAATTATGCTCCAACCATGCTGCCCCAGCTCAGGAGTGCCCAGCGAGGTTGTTCCCAAGTAAGTCCACTGAGTAAATACTTGGGTGCTCCAGCCTGTTTCCTTTAGTAGGCCATAGCTTTCCTGCTGTCCATGTCATGCAACTCTTCTAATCCCACACTCATGATTTTTGTCATGTGTAGGCATTATATGTGCTGCAGGATGGGCATCCTGGGGGTGGGATTGTTGGGGAATCAGGTGCCATGAACGTATTCTTTCTGTTTCAACAGGAGGGGACGATGGAACTAGTCACCCCTCCTTTGGATGGCCTGATATTGCCTGGGGTCACCCGGGATACTATTCTCACCATTGCCCGTGACTTTGGAAATATGAAGGTTTCAGAAAGGCAGTTGCGGTTTGGTGAGGTATTGTGTCCATCGTCCACTATGTTCTGTTGACACGGACAATGCTGGTTGAATAGGTGCATCTTGTTGTGCAGTCCATCTGTCTGAAAAACTTATGAAGTAGAAGAGTTTAGGCCAGTGAGATATGTTCTCTCCTTTCTTGTTGCCCTGTATTAAATTTTGTAAAGGAATTATCAGATGTTTCTGAACTGCTTTCTTGTGAATTATGTGTACTGAACAGATAGAAGATGCAGCAAAGACTGGCCGGCTGTTGGAGGTTTTTGGAACAGGGACAGCATGTGCAGTTCAACCAGTAACAGGTCTTCTGAAGAATGACAACACTGAGATTACAATCCCGTTCGACAGTGAAGCAGCAGCACACTGGCTAGCAAAGCTACCTGGAATGGCTTTAGCTCAGCCAGGTACTGATGAACCCTTCAGCCTTTGTGGTCGTCTGACCAGAATATTGTTAGACTTCCAATATGGAAACGTGGAAAGTCCTTGGTCTGTCCCTATTGACCCATAGTTTTGAAAACATTTTCTTCAAAGCCTATACATACTTTAGTTGGGTTGAGAATTGTTCCAATCCAAGTCACATTCATCAATCTGAAGATTAAGAATGTTGTTTCCAAAGCAGGATCTAAAACCATAGTCATCAGCAAAGTCTAAAGTAGTGACAAAAGATACACACCCTCCAAAGAAAGAGAAGGACTCTAATGAGGAAGACACTAGTACATGAGTAATAATAACAACCACCAAATTTTACCTTGGTAGAACAGGAGGTGTGTGGTGTTTCTGTATGTTAGTGTGCAGCAGATTGCAGCCTGTAATGTGAGCTCCTGCTGAAAGCATTCCTCCTTGTAAATAGTGATTGGGGACTTTTCAGACAAAGGCTACATTGAATTGAATTCGGTTCATTTTGCAACTACATGTGCTGGTGTTAGGGGCATGGTGATGATCTAAACCAATGTCCATCTTCCCATTTGTTTGTTTGTTTGTGTTCCATCTCTAAGGACTGGTTAGAGTAGTTCTCTTGATGGTAGTCCACAGTGTATTTTCTTGCCTATTTATTCTTTTCCTGTCAGGTTATCCATCCAGAGATGTCCAGCACGTAGAAGATCACTCATGGATCATCGTTTGAAGAGGAGGGTTCTCCTTGGGCAATTGGGGGAGAGCCTGGTTCAGTGAGGAATTGTCCTCCTGATTTAGTGAGAGGATCAGAACATCTAGCACGCTTGTGGATCAAGCTCCTATAGTTCTGGAGGATGATGAGGAAGCTCTCTCCTTGATCAGGAATTCCAAGCCATGAATCTTTGAAGTGATAGAGGTGCTCCCAGGATTGTGGGTCTGATCATTAGAATTGGAGCTGGATTTCTTCAGGAACAATGGGATCCTCATGGGCTTTCTATGAATTCTGAGAGCTGTGAATCTTTTCCAGTGATGAAGGCATTCTGAGGATTGCAGATCTGATCAGCATGGGAGCTGAACCATGGGAGTGAGCATCACAGGCTTATCTATTTGCCAGGATTCTGAGTGGTCTATGTTTTCAGTGATAAATGCAGTTCAAGGATTTGCAGATTGATCAGAGAGGGAGTTGAATTTGTGCAAGAATCATAGGATCATCACATTTGCTGCCATACACCAGAGATAATAATTTGTGTATCCCAATTGTGGGGCCACTGTTATGATTTGTTGACAAGCAAGATTTGTTGGCAAGTCTTCAATTTGCTTGAATAGTTTGCTTTTGTTAAGGTTTCCATTGGAACTCATACTTTTCTTACAGGAGATCTGTGACTCTGGTTCCATTAGTGGTCACTTTGCTTTGCTGCTCACATTGGACTCATGGTTCTTCTTGTTGTACAGGTTATATTACTCTTGTAGCCTTTGTTGGACTCTCATAGAAGGAAGTGAGCACTTTTGCAGAGAATTTTTACTGCATACACAGACACTCTTTCAGCACTGTCACCAAAAAATGGAGATTGCATGGAGGGGGATGTCGGTGATGTTAATCAGGCCAGTGAGTCTGTCTCTGATGCAAGGGATTTTTGAGTGGGGGTGGCTCTGAGAAGGTCATTGGTGATGGGAGCATTGCCTGCCATGATGGATAACAGGTGCTCCAAGGGAGATGCCAGGAAGAAGAGGTTGAGCTTTGTCAAACAAGTTTTCAGTTTCTCTCGTGTTCTTGGTCAGATTGCTTGTCAACTGTATGAAGACTAGAATAGGGTGGAGAGTCTGCGGACAAGTTGGGGGAAGTAGGGTTCAAAGTGGAAGTGATGTTTTAGCAGCTCTGGAACTTAAAGCTGATCCCTTATTGGATTCTCTTTTGTTTGGATGGTTGGTGGCAGCTTCTAAAGAATATTGAGGTTGAGCTGGGACAGTTCTCATGCGGGCTTGCCCATTTTCTGTCAGTAAACGACTCTTCCCTCTCAGTGCACTATCACTATAGTGACCATCCACTCTCTTTTCAGTGGTATCTCCAGGAGAAGATTGTCTACTCAAGAGGAGTCTTATGTCTAACATATAATCTTATGGCATGTTTCATTTCTAGTAATTGATGAATGTTGCACATCTTTCAATGGAGGTATAGAGAGAAAGGAAGATGGGGCTGCTGGTAGGTGCGGAGCTTCTTGGTCGTTTCAACAGAAGTCAAGGAGTGGGAAGTGATTATGTGAATTTCTTTTCAGTGAATAATGCTAAAGGAGGAGCCAGTGTTTCAGCAAATGGAGATTGAGGCCAGAAAGGAGGAGGTAGCATTAGGAGGTTCATGAGCATGGGGTTGGTGAAGGATTGACAGGGGGATGCAACTATGGAGGGCTTGAAGGTTGAGCAGGTCAATGGGCCCTGAGGAAAGGGAAATTTGTGTGCTTGGTTGGCCTAAATTCGACCTGAAAAAATATGAATTTGATTTTTCATGCAAAAAATGACCCAGGGATTTTGGGAAATGTTTTCTTTTTGTCCAAATGGCCAGATTTTTATGATGAGTTCCAGTAGGTAGCCAAGAACATAGGAGGATTTTATTTTATTTTTTAAAAAACTTTCATATCTAGTTTATAGCCAAGTTTGGCTCAATTTTCGGAACCCTAAACAACACTGATAATGGGCTCATGAAAGTTACTGAAATTTCTGGAGGATGTCCAAATAAACTCTTCTCTTTCTTCGTGTGGTTTGATGTTCAATCTACAAAAACATTTTTTTCTTGCACCTTGCACAAAATTGTTAAAGAGATCCAATCACCAATTTTCTCACATCTTCTGCTACATTTTCAAAGAGATCCATCACCAGCCATATTTCACAAATGGATCTACATGCTACAATCAATATAAAAAAATCGGTTTCTAGCTATGAGTATCATCTTCCTGGCTTTAAAGCAAACAGACAAAAGTGATATACTTCAATGAAGATGAACCATCCCATGCCATACTCTCACCTCCACTGCCTCAATTAGTGCTGTGAACCAGAAACCATCCTTGTCTTGGGCATGTCTCAACATATTTTCTATGAGTTAATGAATCTTACTTGTTGCAACTCTTGCTAGGAATCGGTGAAGATGCACATCCTGTGTCTGATGAATTCCACATCTGTGGATAAAGAAAAGGATAGATCTGAACTCATTCCAAGCAAATTGCCGCCTTAGTCTCTAGTATTTCTAATCTTAAGATCAGCAACTTCTTAAGTCCCCGCCTCTGAAACTATACTGTCCATGCCTCAATGTGTCAAGCTTCAAAGTAAATGCTCTGGTTTCAAACACGGGGCTTACATTGGCCTTGTGAACTACATCTGACATAGAGAGAGTACATTGTTTCACAATTGATTGGTAACAGGAGTTTCTTCAAAGTGAATAACACCTGAAACCAAAGAGGGGAGAATTTACTAGAGCTTGAGGTTCATGCACATGATGTGAAACAATTTGTCACAGGTTTGCTCCTGAGCTACTGAGGTTCTTCATTGATTTAATGTGTCTTCCCACTGTTTGAAAAAGCTCTCTTGCTCTTGTCCAGATGCTGATTGGTATCCACTTTGTAAAACCCCTGGACACAACCAAGGATTACCATAAAGATGCATTCCTTACTCTTGGGAAGGATCAAAGCTCTTGATCAATTGAAATGTCTTGGATACAACTCACAAGAGAAACAATATGATTTCTGCAATGGGACAGAATTGTTTATCTCTCATGCTGAAGGATAGTGAAGAGAAGAAAGGATTCAAGGGAAGTGGCATGGTATGCAGCCATTGTTGAGGTATAAATTACAAACTACAATCAAACTGATTTTAGAACTCAGAAGATAGGAAAATTGTGCAGATGCCAAGCTCAACAAATGTATACATCTCAAGAAGCTTAGGCTAACCACCTCCATCGCCTGCATTCTTGAAAACTAGAAATTTCAGTAGGTCCATGTGGGTATCACAATGCAGGCCAGAGAAGTAGGGCAAACAGGTATGTACATACACAGAACATCAATCAATCAATCAATCAATCAGGGTGCTCTGCTGTTGCAATCCATCATTTTTTGCAACAAAGGCAACAACACGGAGCTCTGAGTGTCCACTTCAGGAGGCCCAAAAAAATTTCTCAAGAAGGCAAAATCAGACTTCAGCATCTTACGTTCACTGCAAAATTCAGGCCAGGGAGAGTCCTGAAAATACAAAGGAAAAAATCAAAAGCTGGTCTTTAAAGCCCCATTCTGGTATAATTTTTGGTTTTCAGTCTGTAGCCAAAACTAAAGAAGGATGATTAAAGATTTATACTTTATTTCTGGTTCATAGCCAGATTTAGCTGAATCATCCTAAAGATGGTCGTCACTTTTTCTGCATCTTGCTAGGGATGGTCACCAATTTGGCTACAAACAAAAAATCTGTAAAAAAAAATGATGTGGGGTCATACTTCATGTGCGTTGATTTCAAACACCCATTGTGTCACACAAAGTCTTTGCTACAACACGTTGGGTACATCTCTCTAGTATATGGCTTAACCACTATACATGATGAAACTCTACCAATCATAAGTATACCAAAGCACCCAAAAAAGAGGGAATACAATGAACAAAGTGGAAGGACCCACGTCCAAGAAGACAAAAGAACCACGTAAGAGAGTGAACCACAAGGGGAACAACAAGTTCCTGAACCCCTTCCTTTTGTGAGAAGCATATCAAATAAGGAAAAGGGGAAGACCTCCTAAAAGGACACCTAGCCTACTAGAACCTTCACCTTCTACAACAACACGTCTCAAAATAGAAATCGCATGTGCTCGATGTGATGTCATTATCACCCTCCACAAATAAAATGTGCGCAAACTAAGAAAGCAAGGCCTCCACTATACATGATTGATGTTAAAGATAAAGAAAGGTGTGGACAAAAGAAGAATGCAATGATCATTCTAGGGTGAAATTTTAGTAAGACATGTACGAAGAAAGGAGTTCATAAGGAGCTTACAAACTCAATCTTTAGAGATAGAGAGGGAAGAGGCGTGCTTCAAGAGTTTGGGAGGAGTTACAAAATGGACACTCAAAGAGAAATGGGTAGAGGCATTTTGAGAGGGGTTTGTTGGAATAGACATCGAGGAAGAAAGATGTGGAAGAAACGTTAAATAGACAAAGAGAACATGGAGTGGGAAGCACGGGAGTAGGGGGGCAAGAGAATGGGAGTTTCTAGCCAGAATGTGAAGAACAAAGGATTTGGTGTTTTGTGAGAGTAACAAGAAAAAATCAAGATGTTTCCACTTTTTTTTGTCCAAAGTGTGATTCTTTCTCATAAAACCTTTGTGGCACTCTCTCATCCCACATCTAACTAACGACACATTTGGAACATTTGGAACCCGTTGAGGTTGGGCACCTTTCTCTCTCTCAATAGTGTGAAGATGGTGGGGTTTTGCTACAAGTTTCATGAGCTTTCTTTGCAGCAATCTTATTTTCTTGAACTTTCTCAAGTTTTGATGGAGTTTTGATTTTAAACCACTATCTTTTTGCATAAGAATGCACAAATTATTCTTTGGTTCTTCCATTCTAGGTGATGGTCAACCCAAAATAGAATGAAGAAGTATCAACTTATGGTTGTAAACTCAAGTCTAATGAAATGTTTTTTCATGATAAACACTCATTGTGATGGTTTTTTTTCAAACAATTATTGAGTTTTAAAAAAGTTTTGATTGAGTCTTTGATTCAAATATCATCTTGCGTTAGAACACCCAAAATTTTATTTGGTTTTTCATTGTAGATGATGGACAAATTAAACTCATTGGGGGACACTAATAAAAAAACAATAGAAAACATGTGAGTAAAAATATAAGCTACAATATATTGGTTGGGTAAAAATTATAATTATTTTTTTAAAGGGTACATTTTATTCAAATAATCAATTTAATTATAACATAAGGTATGTAATAATCTGAAATAATATATTACAATTAATACAGGATGACTTTAATATGTATATATTTAAAAAATTAGTAATAATAGGATGGTAAAAAATAAGTTGGACAATTATCTAATAACCCCTTAAAAATGGTCAATTGACGCACATAGATTTCAAAATTTACACTAAATGTTCCCCCCCCTCCCTCTCTCCAAATCACTTGAATGCCAAGGTTCCTTCACTAAGGGCATCTTCCTTGTAGAGGATTTTAATTTGGGACCTTGCATTGCTACATCAAGAGCCATAGCCTTTCTGGTCCCACTAGCCCATATAACATTTTCTTGGGTGCTGCCCATTAGTGGTTAAAAGATCATCACAATGTAAAAAATCCTACAATTTAGTGTATGCCTAATTTCACCAATTTGGGTGTCCAATACTTACCTCTTCTCTTTTCTTTTCTCCTTGGACCTTGATTCCACAAATAGTTGTGCATTCAAAGAGAAGTATCTTATCAGATCTTATCATATTTGGATAGACAAGTGAGATAATGTAATTTACCTGTTATCTATCCAGTAGCACGAGACATTGGATGGGTACATGAGGATTACATATGCAGTGGATCAAGCTGTTGAAAATAGGTTGAAACTTGATATTGTAGACGAAGAAATCCTGAGATGTTGAATAACTGAAAGAGTTGATCATGTAGCAGATGCCCAGAGCATACAGAAATAATGAACAATGGTGAACTCATATAAGTTTTGACCAAGAGCTTGGACGAGGCATGTCATGCTTGAGGAGATACAACAAGATACCCCCTGCTACAGCTACGTTCAATGATTCAAACAACCCAGGCATGGGAATTGACACCCTGTTGCATGCCCTTTGAGCAATGTCTGAAAGTCCCTGTCCTTCATTACCAAGTACCAAGCACAATGCGTCTTCTGCCCCAGCAGTTGCAAGACAATTTGGACCCGAAGCCACAGCAGTCATTTCTATTTCTGTTGGATACATAGCAGCTCCTGAACTGCCATTTACAGAATTTATGGCGTTGTTGGATGTTGCTGGGAAGGTTACTTGATGTTCTGGTTCAGCTGCATAAAGCTTCATCTGATGAGCATCAACAAATTGTTGCAACAAGTCCCAGTGTCCTGTGGCAATTGATACCTGAAAACAGGCCCCTCTTGATGCCCTCACAGCTTTCTCATTAAAGGGGTCACAGCAGCCTGGCAGCAGAAATACCCCATCCTGGAAACATGAACACACAGAGTATCCTATGTGAAAATTTACTTGTTGCAGCCAGGGCTCTTTGTCATGTCATCATGAAGGAGGCAAAGAGAAAGAACCAGAGTGAGATGATACAGACTAACTCTCTGCTTTTGAGGGAATGCCATGCTGACCTTTCTAGTTAACCTGCAAGAGGAGTGACACATGAGGTGAAATCTTTTCAAGATGAAAGGAATGCATACCCAAGAAAAAGCAGCAGCCGTTCGTAAAAGTGTGCCTAGGTTTCCAGGATCCTGTCAATGCCAAAGAAGCACTCACATCAGCACCTACTTGATGCAAGACTTAACTGCAATTTCAAGACATTTGCCATGTTTCAGAGTGAGGAGCAGACAAAAAGTTCGAAAAAACTCTACCCTTCAAAGAGGTGTCATCAAGATAAACCTGAATTAACTTGGAACTTTCTGATGACAATGGACATGCTGTAGCAGTCCAAACTGATGCCTAAACAGAATAGTCTGGGTTGCTAATCCCAACTGCAAATGTTATAGTGACTATCACCTTCCTAATTAGACAAACACATGTGATCCATCTCAAACATTAAGGTCTGGGGTGACAGATTATGCCATTTTCTTGACTGCATTATATTACATAATCTTCCAGTGATGATCACACACTCATAAAAGTGACCACCAAAATCTGTCTGTTGGAAGATGAATTTTTCTTTAAATCATTGAATCTGCCACCCCAGACCTTAATGTGATGGAATCACCTCACCCTTGCCCATTATGTTGGGTGCATGACCTAGCTCGCCCTAACAGGCTTGCCTGGCACCTTACCCACCATAATGGGCAGGTGCTTGACCATTCTATCATAGTACATTGATGTTAGAGAGAGAAACAGTGAGTGCATGCAGGGAGATTCCATTACTGTTACAAAGGCAGCAGGGTTGACAACAAGAGCAATGAAGGAGTTTTTACCTGGATACCATCAAGCACCAGCACACGCCGTGGAGATGGACACCAATTGAAAGCTCCACTGGAGGCACTTTGAATCGCCTCAAGATTGCAAAAGGAAGAGGGAAGTGGTAAGACACCAACACATCCAAGCCCTTGTGATGACTCCACACCTGCTACCTTGCACATCACAGCCTCACTTACGCGCACAATACGGTCTGACCATATGGCCAAATCAGGTGGCTCAGGTGTCCCGTCAAGGACCAGCAAAACTTCAAACTGAAGACTCTCTCCTCCTCCACCTTTCTTCAGAGCATACTCACAAATCTCCCTTTGAGAAAATTCAGACAAGAAAAAAAATTCCTTAATCCACAACTGCATTCAAATCCTTTTAGAGCTTCGCAATGTAATTTACAGAGAGAGAATTGCAAAGCATCTTGAACACTCTGAATTGAGCTGAAATTTTCATAGAAGAAATAGCTCAGAGAGAAAGAAGGCCAATGGTTTTTACCTTAAAGGAACAGAGCCCACGACCACAACAGATCCACAAGCATTACGGTAGCTGGCGCTCTGGCGCAACTTCACTAAGTGCTTCACATAAGCATTAGCACCACTGCTGATGATTTCCACATGCCTTGCTAACTGTACCCCTCTGTTCATCCTCTGTATGTGCCCTCTGCTCTCTTGCTCCGAGCTTTTGGAACTGGCTTCACGTCCTAGGATTCTTCCTCCTTCTCCTACTCCTCCTGAGAACTTCTTGACTCCTTCCCCTCCTGATTTGCTGCATCGAAACTCGGTACTTGCCACAGCACCTTTTCTTATTGTATTTTGGCTCTTGAGCTCGGCTCTGCACTCTCCACCACTTCTGCTACACCCAAACTGTGTTGAAAATTCATCACCAACATGGTGAAGAAGGCTCGGCTTGAATTGCAAAACCTTCCCATACCACAACTCCATCACGTCTATTATTTACATCGGAGAAGTCCAACTACTGAAAACAACGCGATCCTTGAAAATATAGCTTTGCACCACCAGCACCACCAGCAGAAAGAACTGGCAGCTTGATGCAGAGATCTCGATTCTTCGCTTCCTGCATCAAGCTCCCTAAACCCTAACCATAAACCCTAATCCAACGAGTTGTGTGATTTGTGAGCTCTAAACCCTAAAACCCCCAATGAACTTCATTAGCCCCACCTCACTTGGAAAGGGTGCATTCCCCCATTGGCAATTGTTGTTGTTTGATGAAAAAAATTTCATCAAATTGACAAATGAAAATGTCCTAAAATTGAAATGGAACATCCATTTTTACTACATTCTAGAATTAGCTACAAAATCTCAAAGTTTGGACACATAGACACCTTAGAATGGATAGTTAAAAGGCCCACATACATCATGACATGGGTCTATAACTTGGGCCCTCCCATATCAACTCATACTCAACTCCTTGATTGGCATTGCTTCTCCTCAACACAAAAGGTCACAAACTTGAATCCAAAAATGGGTTGTCTCGAATTATTAATGCTTGATCTTAAATGTGACAAAACTTGTCTAGTGAGTGAACATGCTATTGTGCAAAATGTCAATTGATCATTCAAAATGTGCTAACCTTTCCTACTAAAATAATCGACAATCACATCTAATATGACTAACCTCTAAACCTTGATTAAATGTCATGAAAAAAATTAATTGGACCTTTTTAGTTCGTTAGCTTTGGATGAACTTTTGTGGGTTCCTCCAATGGTTTGAAGTATCTCTAAATTCCTTACCATGATTGAAATTTGGAATTTCTCTATGGATCCATGTTGGTTCGGTCAAAGAAATGTGCAAACATCCAAACCTTTCTTTTTTGGCTTTCGTTTCATGATTGTTTGCACCACGTTGAACTTGCAAATTGCAAGAATAATTCTAGAGAATGGGGCTTAATAAACATTCAACATTAGAGTTACATTGGTTTAATCGTAATGTGTAGTGCATTGCTTTGTTCAATACAATACTTTGGTAGACCACGCTTCATCAAAGAATTTCTTTAAGACGACCTCATTTGACATTTGTTCTTTAATGAACATTTTTTCATTCTCCACAACTCTTTTCTCTTTTAACACAACTAGCTTTGCTTTTCAATGTTCCCTTTTTCTAGTCGTTGCTTCCTTCCATGCCAAATTTTGTTGTTCAAGTGTAATCATGTAGTGGTTAGAAATCATCATAATATACTTTGACTAGTTTATGAATGGTTCTTTTGTTGAGACTTGGCAAGTTGACATGAACAAAACTTTTAGCAAAAAGTGTTTTATGTCACCATCGAGATCCCTTGTAATAGTTTTGCCAAGACCCATTTTGAAATGATTGTCGAAACTTGTATGTGTCAAAACTTCTCATGCTTGCCCCCCAATTTGTGAGCTTTTTAAATTGTCAAAGTAACCCATGGCGATTTGCAAGCTTTTTTGGTTCGTCACACTAACTTGTGATCGTGTTGTTTTATTCAAGTGCAACACTACCCCTTAGTCTTAATGTAGAAATGGGAGGCAATGGGTTCAATGTTATTGGTGCATTCACCCATAACCTCTTCAACTTGGAAATTGAAAGTTTCACTAGTAGGCTTAGGTGTTTCTATCTCCATGAATTGTTCATTAGGTTGCATTTTGCCTTCCATTGTAATTGGGTTAAACAACCATATCCCAATAGTTTTGAAGCCCTTGTCAACAAAGTCAATGCCTTTTTAAGAGTTAGAGACACCCATTGAGATGGATTGTTTTTTTTAGCCCTTTTACCTTTGTTAACCAAAGCCTAGACATATCTATAAGGCAATTATTGAAAGGTTTGAAACAAGCAACATCCAATGGCTATAAAGTGTGGCTTGTGTGATGGCAATGTAATCAAATGCAACCCCACCCCCTTTGTTTTGTGCACATGTAACATGAAAGTTATGGCCATTTACAACAAGTAAATGGTGGTTAGTTGTAAAGACATTACTTTCACATGCTTGAACAAAAATTATGAAATGTGAAATCCACTTGTTAAATAAAATGGTCATCATTCAAGCTTTGGGATACATTACATTGTAATAAAATTCACATATAGATATGAAGTTTTGAGTCAACCATTTACCTTTGAAAATGAAAAAAATTTAGTAGACATTTTTTTTTGTTGCATTGATGCAAAACAAGACATACAACCACTCCCTTTCATTTAGTGTTGTGGAGTGCATAGACCTAAAATCATTTTTAGTTAAAATAAGCACCCCACCATTTCGACCAACTTGAACACTAGATTTGTTGCAATTCCATATGCATTAGGTGCATAATCGTGTAGGTTGTATGCTTCTACTAAGTTAGTGTAGAATGAGTACATGTTGGCAGGGCATAAACCTTTTGTATGTTCAACCTCTAGACCTTGTGCAACCTTTAATCACAAATGAAGATTGGGTTTCCTAAACCATCTAAACCATCCCCACCCTATAATCCCATTCTTGAAAAACATTTGTTTTTCTTATGTAATCTTAACAACTTTTTGTTTTGATTGCATGAGTGCAATAAGATGTTCACTTGTTTGCATCATTTTCACATACTACACAAGTGCCTCCTTCTCCACTTTCTACAAAACATTTTTTGTCTTGCCCCTTTTTTGGATTATGTAATTCCATACAAGTGATTTCGTAGTGATGGGATATGCACACCAAACATTTGGGAAGCAACTTGGATTTTGAAGCCAATTTCAACTACTTGCATCAAACCAAATTCAAGTTTGTCTTAGTCCAATTGCCATTTGTTTTTAAATGTGTCCCTTGTTTACATGGTCAATGTGTAGGATCCTCAATGTTTTTAGCACTTTTTAAATCAACTTCCTTCAATCTATCATGTGATTGCCAATAAGAATTGAAGCCTTTTTGACCACTTGGTTAATTTGATCCCAAACCAACATTCTTGTCATGTTTATAGTTAGCAACCCTCTTTGTTTTGAATCAATATTGCATGATTGTAGTTGAAAAATGTTAGGTTCATTTGAAGGGTTGTCACTTCACATCAATGGCTTGGTAGGGTTAATCACAGTTGGGTTGGTTGTAACTAGTTTCCCAATTTTGGAATATTCATCTTTTGGGATTTTAAGAACAAATTTGTGAATGGGATAGACTATTCTGGAGTGTAGATTTGTGAATTTGATTCCTCACCTTTAACACATTCAAAATGTTTTTATTTGTAGTTTAACAAATTGAAACTTTCATCATCCTCATTACTTTCATTGATGTTTTCTTCTTGTATTATATGTCATGAAATAATCTAAACAATTGTCATTTTCAACATTTTCATGACTGATGTTATACATGTTTGTAGACATTCACAACAATAGACAATAATTTAGCCATCAAAATAATATGAATTACATCCAAGATGGTCATTTAGTGACATATTTTGTGTCAATTACATATTCAAATTGTAATTCAAGCTTCACACAATTTCACATTTGTCATTTCAATTTTATCACCTTATAATTTTTTTGTGATATTTTCCTAGCTTAATGGTAAATGCATGGTAATGGATAACTTTGTATTGCTTTGTAAGCAAACAATTGTTGGTTTATTCCACAGATGCCACCTCTATGTTTGAATGTGGTTTGAATTGGAGTTTGATATTTTGGTTAATGAATGTGATTAATTCTTTAGGTGGGCCCATGATGTGGAAAATGTGAACCTGATAACCCTATTTTGGTTACATTTAATAGCTACCCATTTTTAGTTTAATATAGGCACAAAACTAATTGTTCGAAGAGAAAAGTTGTCTATTTGAAGTTTGATTACTTTATTTTAAATTTCATCTTGTTTTTTTTCCCCCTTCAACACCTTCATTGCTATTTTGTGTACTACTGTCATAATTATTTCAAATATCATATATTAAATAATATGGTATTAAGTTTCAATCTCAATTCAATAAAAATTTTCATTTTCTGAATAGCAAGGTTTGAGGTTGAAACAAGGGGTAGGGGTGAAAACAAGGTGCCAATACATAATTACTTTGTGAATTTCTCTATTACATGTACCATTTATATAACTAAGAAGTCCTTGTCCTTAGTTATATTACATATTTTGTTGAATTATGACATTTTTGTGCCTTCTTGCACAATCCTAATAGTTGGTTGACTAAACTTTACATCTCATCGTGTGATGTGTTTCATAATTCATGAACTTGGTGCTCCCCTACAATTAGTCACGTCTTGTAACATGGATGGTCTTTTGATTACATAGTCCATTCAACTTCCCACATGTTCTTTTGGATGACGTTCAAATTTTCAATTTTTCTAGCTTAATTTGTACATAGTCAATGGAATTCGTCTTTAGAATTTTTCAAAGGTTTGGTTGTTGGTTTGCATTTTATATTGGTCCAAGATTGCAATATTCTAAAGCCTAGGTAAACAATGTGTCCATCTTGATCCAAGCTCTCGACACTTTATGATGTTAGAATGAACCAACAGTCACAAGCACAAAATGCAAAATGGATGGTGTGTGGACAAAAAACATTTGTTTTTGTTATATTCTTGTCATATAAGATAACCATAATGGTTAGTCATAGTGGTTGACTATATATTAACCATTCACATGTATCTACATACTTACTTATCAATAAGTCCCTTATGTATTTACCTACCTACTTAAATAGTCACCATTTAGGTTTCCCTATCTACTTACCTATGATATTCACTTATTTAAATAATTAAATAGTCGAGGTTATGTGGGAAGAAGAGGGTTTATAGAATAGGTTACCCAGGTAAAACCCTAAATTCCTTGGCTTTTGCAACATATATACATATATAGAGCTCATACTTATATATATATATCATCTATAATGAACATACATCACAAATACATATCACAAACTTTCATCCAAGTCATGGAGAAGAACAATGACGCTAGGGTCCCTGAGTGTGAAAAGCCCAACTCAAGCACAAGGAAGGTTTTTTTTTCTCCATCTAAGAAGGGCCCTGGGGGGGGGACCTATAAAACCTAAGTCTACCACTACAAGGGGCTCTGGATGCTCTAAATGGTATTTTTGGAGGGCCCTGTAGCCACTGTATTTGGTCCCTGGGGCCTGGCACCTCCTGACTTATAGTAACAGAATTGTGGAAAAAGAATATAAATAATTATGACGGAAAATTGGGACAATAAGATCGGTCTTAGTGAGTTGCTGGAATAGCTCAGTTGGTTAGAGCGTGTGGCTGTTAACCACAAGGTCGGAGGTTCAAGCCCTCCTTCTAGCGGTTCTGCTTTTTTCTTAAAATTCAGGACTCGCAGTAACAGATCCCTATAATTGGACTTTGATTATTTATATCCCTTTGAAGAAAGGCTATAAATAATCTCCACTGAGAAAATGCAATCGAAAAATGGGTGGTAAGGTTTGCTGGAATAGCTCAGTTGGTTAGAGCGTGTGGCTGTTAACCACAAGGTCGGAGGTTCAAACCCTCCTTCTAGCGCAATTTCGTTTTGTTTTTCTCTCCTCTTGTCCCCGTCTACCCTAAACCCGTCTATGCCAGGTCTCTCTAAGTTCAAGTTTCCAGAATACCATTTTTGCAGTGACAGGAATTCTGGACTTCCTCTGAACTGAAAAGTTTGGTTCTTCTCTCAGGTTCCCAAATTTTATCCCAATCTATCCATTTTTCAGAAGATAGGATTTCTCTGTCTTCTCAAGTTGGTTCATGATTTCTAGAATCCTAAATTTCAATCAGAACCCAAATTCTCAGAGACTTGAAAAACATGTTTATTCATTCCTTGATCAAAATTCACCAATATTCCTTGATCTCCTTCCTTCATTGCTCAAAATTCTCATATCGGAGAATTTTGATCAATGATGGAAGGAGATCAAGGAATGAGCTCAAGGTGCTTCACTGTTCACTAGAACTTGCTGTTTCCTGACTCCTTTGACATCCTCTTGATGATGTGCACAGTACTGACTGGATCTTAACAAAAAAACTTGAGACTTCTACATATCTTCACCAAAAAAGATCAAATTCTTCTGTATACTTTGGTGACTAAAATGTCAGAAAAGTTCATATACATTAGGGTTTAGGGTTTATGAACGGCACAAAATGGAATCCCATTTATGCTCATTGCTACTAAGTCAAATAGCAGATTGCACTGAGTTAAAAGGCACCCACAACATTGAACCTTGCATTCTACAGAAATTAGTTCAGATTAGGACATTCATTCTTTCTATCTAAATTTCTGACCATGTCAAAATCTGTGAACAGCACTAGAAAAAGGGTGGGCATGGCTTACAAAAGCCGTTGGCTGCTAAGAGCTAGAAAAAGGTCTTTTGAGTGATTCCAAGATTTGAACATGAATGTTGTCTATTTGATGGTTTTCTATTTCAATTGCATCCCACCACACCTGTAACCTGGACCTCATTGCAAAATAAACTAACTCAACTATTGCAGAAATGTGATAAGTCATACAGATGGATCATAAAAAGCAGAGAGAATTCAATCTTTCACAAGCAGTTCATGTGGGATATAAGCCCTGAAAAGAAACATAGGAATGGGCACATGCAGACTGGCTCATGACCTATATACACAAAAGGCAAAAATCTACCGATAGAACTCAAAGTCAGTGTCTGATTTTTTGACATTAGATCGGTAGCCCTTCTCAAAGTCTTTAGGTAGAATGACATAGCGGTTCTTTCGCACTGCCTGCATCCCAGCCTCCTGACAGATTGCTGCAATCTGCAGCCAATGTCCATGCAAACAGAACTCTGTTAGTAAGTACCACATAACCTCTCTCTCTCTCTCCCTCATGAATCTACTTAATTGGTACCAAACTTAAAGGAACAAATACAGAGAGATGACTAAGGGAAAAGCACTGGCCTCACAATGTCAAGCCTTGAAACAACATATAAGCAATGTGCAAACTACAGTGGCACATGAAATGAAACACCTGAAGATAAGCACTCACCTCAGCAGCACTGATTTTGTCAGGCCTGGAAACATAGTCCTCCAAATCTACCTCATCACTCAAGTTCATTTTTGCTGTGCAAACCTGTATTCACAATCTTCCAGTCCCATTAGATCAAGCATATTGCATATTGGAATCCTCATAAACAGTTGAGATACTTCCAACAAGATCAATCATCAATTTGCTGATGGAAACAACACTTACCAGTATCCTCTTTGTTTCTTGGTCCTGTCTGAGATCACCACTTGCCTAACCAATTCTTCCATGGGTGTTCTAACTACACAAAAACTACTCATAGCTAGGCAAGGTAAGAGCTGGGAGAGGCAAAATAGTTAAGATCAAGACCTGGAACACAAGGCGTTTTTGTCTCCTGTCAGGGAGGGGAAACTCAATCTTCCGGTCCAAGCGTCCAGGACGAAGCAATGCTGGGTCAAGGGTATCAGCACGATTGGTGGCCATGATAACCTTCACATTCACTGTTTGATCAAAACCATCCATCTGCAGCAATGAGATCATACAAAAAGATTTAAGTCAGGTAAATGGACTAAGTTTTGAGAACATAACCCTACCCATCAGGCCAGTTGAAGACTCAACAAAAGCATTCAGCATAGACAAGTACCTTAGAGCTGTAATCTGATGTCTCCACCCAACCTTGGATACTAGAAAATGGAAAAGGAACTCTATGCACAGTTGCAACCTAGCATTTGACCAGGAAAAACAAAGAAAACCCTGCTTTTAACATCGTCTTTTTTGAATGGGACTCTACATGTGCATAGGCCTGTGGGACCATGGGTAGCTTCTTCCCAACTTTGGGAGCCTCAGCCCCTTGGCTGGCACTGCACCCTTTCAGGAGTGGGCCCTACCTCCAAACATAAATTACATGAAACAATTTCCTCTTATTCTTCTCTTCAAATGTACATTTACCAAACTCTTCCTGTTTCCATAGAAACTGGCTGCAGAGATCTGTAGGTCTCAAGTCCACTGCAATCCACTTCTCAAGGGTCCAGTATTCACCATCTAAAGGTTTGGATTCAACATCTGATGCAAAAGGTTCCAACACATATGTGAGAGAGGATCAATCACCTGGTTCAAAAGCTCCATGAGAATACGCTGAACCTCCCGATCTGCTCCAGTTTGGGCATCAAAACGAGCTGTTGCAATGGCATCAATCTCATCAATAAATATAATAGCTGGGGCATTCTCCTTGGCAAGCCGGAACACATCACGCACCATACGTGGGCCCTGCAATCCATTTCCACCAACCATCATTGCCTTCTAAAGTCACATTCTGGTAGCATCCAACCAATGGCAGACCAGTGAGAATCAAGAGTACTAAGACACTCCATTTGAGCAAGAGAAAAAATGAGACAGATGAATACAATCCTCAAGCATGAAAAGACCCAAATCAGCACATTGTCAAATGTCAGAGGAACAAACCTCCCCAAGATACTTCTGCACAAACTCAGAACCAACGACACGAATGAAAGCTGCTGTCGTGTGATGTGCAACAGCCTTTGCAAGCATTGTCTTGCCGGTCCCTGGGGGTCCATACAACAACACGCCTCGTGGTGGATCAATACCAATCTGCTTATAGAGTTCATGGTGTGTCAAAGGCAACTCCACTGCCTCTCGAATTTCTTGCTTCTGAGTATCATATCCACCAATATCCTGCACCATCACAATTGAAACCGTGTAAGTTTGCAAAAAGAAACCCTAGAGATCAACATCCACAGTGGTTTGTTTCTCCTATTCTCTCATAGACAGCAACAGCCTGACCAAGTGATGATGGCTAGTAGAGGGAATACAACTCCTGAGGAGACTGGTCGTTCATCTAGCTTATGTAATGCCCCAGAGATCGGTCGTCGCAGCAATGGAAAATGAGCAGAAATTCAAGACATCAGACTCATACTTCACACATCCCGGAGTGTCCGAGAAGCAAAGATGTGTAGATGATGTGTAGGGTTTCAAGACAAAGTATAACAAAGCGAATAAGAAGAGAGAGGAAAAACATTACATTGTAGGACACATCAGGCTTCTCCGACTGAGTGAGAAGGGAGATGCTAGAGTCAGCTTCAGGAGGGAGGACATCCACCAAGGCATTGGAGTGGCGGTGAAGGGCAACGGAGGAGGACGGCTTCAGAAGCTCCCGGTTGATGGTACTAAGAATGCGCACGTAGTAATTGGAACCCGTCGTGGAACCTACAATCCCGTTGTTCTGGTCTACCATCTCTATGAACTGACCGATGACGAGCGGCACCGACTGGATCCGCTTCACCTCCTCTTGCGCCCGAAGATGCTCGCGCTTCAGGTTCTTCAACTCGTCCTTGATATACTCCTCCTGGATGTCCACGAACTCCAACTGTCGTTGCAGCAACTTCTGGCGTGTGTACAGATCCTCGTCATCCAATTCCACAGTCACTACAGCCGACTCCGGCAAGAAATTTTTCAAAGTCACCACAGGGGCTAACCCTGTCGTCGTCACAGCCGTCACTTCCATCTCCGAAGCCATAGTTCTTCAACTCTTCTTCTTCCTTTCCTTCTCTCTCTCTCTCTCTCTCTCTCTCCCGATCTTCTTTCTTTTTTCTTCTATCTTCTTATTCCGAGATCGTTTTTCTCCTCTCCGTTTCTCCGTCTCTCTGTGCTTCCTGTTCCCTAGTCTAGTTATCAAAACGCTAGGTCCTTCGCCGAGACAAACGAGACGAAGCTCCGCAAACGCTACCAAGAAACGTGCAACAACAAAAGCTACAAACCCTAGAGACCGCACAAGAGGAGAAACTTTGAAAAGGTACAAACCCTAGAAACAGTCGAAGAGGACAAGCTTTGAAAAGCTGCAAAGCCTAGAGACAGTCAAAGAGGACAAGCTTTGAAAAGCTGCAAAGCCTAGAGACAGTCGAAGAGGACAAGCTTTATTGCCCTTGCTTAAGGGCCGGCCCCAAATCAGTTTTTAGGGTTTCAGACTTCTAGGGTCCTCATTATGGGGAGGGGCCGACCCACCAACACACTAGGTAATGGTTGGAACCCTAGACCTTTTTGCTCCTCACTCTCCTTTAGCTCCAGTTCTCTATGGTGTTTTCTAATTTGGCAAATTTTTGCAAATTTTACCCTCACCCCCACA
>Ga0209611_10004553_pt1 | contig 23639 bp, 17 predicted proteins | sample S1TSphgellanicum_3_FD_187693 | JGI IMG/M metagenome (GOLD analysis project Ga0209611, IMG submission 187693) | Host-associated microbial communities from peat moss isolated from Minnesota, USA - S1T2_Fc - Sphagnum magellanicum MG (SPAdes) (version 2) | ecosystem: Host-associated > Plants > Peat...
GATACAACACAAGGCTCTGAAGGTTTGAAGGAGGATGAACTGCTGGAGGAAGAGTTGATGGTTCTGTCGTCAGCCAATCCAAGACTGGTGTCAGACTTACAGGCAGTAAGTGGAGAGATGAACCATTTGCATCACAAGGTGGCTGCATTGGAAGTACAATTGCAGGATGAACGGCAACAACATCAGGAGGTTATCACCAAGCTTGAAGACCTCGAGAACCAATTTCTCAAGTGAGCTCAAATTCCCTTAATCTGGTAACAGCACCTGGCTTACTTCTAGAATCTCAGTTCAGGGCAGATTTTGGTCATGAAATCAGCTGCAAATTTATTTGTGATCACCTTGTTGCAGGGGCACTTGCAAGAGTGACCATTTGGGAAGTTTCAATGCTAGAGATGGGGACTGGGGCCGTCACTCCACATCAGAAGATGAAGACATCAAGTCTAGAAAGGTCCATTCCCTGCACCCATTGAAAACCTATCACGACTTTGGGTTGTTCTGTGATCTCTGTCCTGATGACAATCCCAGTTTTACTCAGAAAAACATCAATGGCAGCTCCTTCAACTGCAGTATGCTTCTGTAAAGATATACTGATGTCCTTGTACTAAGATCAAGTTTTGTGGCATCTCTTTGATTCCCTTGCTGCTCTATATGAGTCTTTCCTGAACCCTCTTTCTGGTGCTTTGTATATTTCAAATGAAGCAGGAGAGAGAAGACAGAGAAATTGCTGCAGCAGCCCTTGCAGAGTGTCAAAGAACAATACTAGCCCTTGGCAAGCAGCTGAAGGGTATGGGAGCAGCTCCTGTGGCTCGAGAACCAACAGATACATTAGTTGACTCATCAACCAACTCTGGGAAATCTATTGAGAGGTTGACACAGAGCATGGAGTTTCTCCGTTGGCAGACAGAGGCTGAAGTGGTCCCATACTTCCCTGACATTGCCAATACACATAACCATTCTCCATCTGCACTGCGTGAACGGAGCTCCCCCTGGGTTACCACCCCAGAGGCTTGCACCAGAGGCAATCAGAGCCCACTCCCAATACCTGGAAGGCGGCAGAATGGACAACAGGGCCGTGCTGACCAAAGCTTTTACAGTCAGAAACATGAAGAAAATGGTGCTCACAAGTTTAGTAACAACTTGTTGGATGATGGTGTGGGCACAGTGCCCCCACCATCACCAGGCCTATCTGACTTTTTGGGGCATGGCTCAATGTCAGTGCCACCATCGCCAGCCCGATCTCCAGCACCTGTTCTTTGGTCGCTGAGGAACCGGACCAACAATGGACCAAAATCATTAGGTGAAGATTCGGTACTGGAGGAAACTCCACCACAGAAGCCACGAACTTCATCAACATTCAGCAGGTTTTATTCCAGATCACGAAGTGGAAGCAGTGGATCGTCAGGCTGAAGCATGTGTTTAATCTTTTCATCGCCAGCACTAAAGTTGTCATCATTCAGCTCATCCAGTTTCAGAGAAGGTCAAGAAGAGTGTTGAAGTAGCTAAGGCACATGTCTGGAATATTGATTGATGCACAGGTTTAAGTCTTCTGTCCATCAAAAAAAGGCTGCTACATCTGCGCATCACTAACCTTTTTCCTCACATATAATTTCTTGCATGCAGATGTAGTTGCACAAAAACACAGTGGTCTCGCGTAATTTGAGTGAAACTGTGTCGAAGTATCTATTGTAGTCAGAACTTGAAACAAATAGACACACAAACCAAGCCTTAAAACATTGACAACCGGCTTCCTTTTAGATGTACAACAACAGTACCTGCTTCTTTTTGGATCATTAGAGTGGTCAGTGTGGTGAATTTGACAGCAAACTGATTGTATTGTTACCAGTGCCACTTGCATTGGCCTCCGCACATTCATGCACAGCATGATGTACAGAAATACTGCTCCACACTTTTTACTTCTCCACGACTGTCCAATGACTTCCCACCTTTCGCAACAGCAGTTGTGTACATTGTGTACATTATTTTAGCTCTGTTCTTTCCTGGGTAGAGAAGAAAAGTTGAGACTAGTGATGCAATGAATCAACAAAGCTCTTACATCACAAGAAGAGGATGAACACTGACTGTATCACATGGAAATGATACCAATCCAAACTTTACAAGAGGCAGGGGGGATAAAATTTGGTGGTGTCATGCTACTCTATGAACATAGAGAGTGATTATAATATCATATCCCGTGCCTCCATAATCTGTGGGACAGATTTCTCTGAATACATGTTTTCCAACAATGAGGGAACCTCTTACAATGTCACCATTTGCCCAATCTAAGTCTTTTTATTGCACTTTTGTGTAGTCAGAACCCTAATCTAATCTTTCTCAGCCAAACTGTTGGTCTGGGGTTTGAGCTTGGGTCAACAGCCATGGAAGGATGTGTTGAAGCATAGAGCCAAGCATGCCCAATCCCTTAGTCATATGCATTCCATAATGCCAGCTGATATAAACTGGCTATTTGCAGCTCCAAAGCTTCACAAACCCCCCTCCCCATACTTGGAGAGGAATTTTGGAGGTTTGGCACAATGTTAGAGGAGGTTTAGTGAAATCAAAACCTAGAGATCTTGATGAAGAGTTGAGATGGCCTTTGTTTGGCAACCTTCAATTACCCAATAGCAAAAGGTAACCCCTTGGGATTGGGAAAACCAGTGACGGTAGGGGCTATGGCCATTCGCTGGTTGCACAAGAATCCAACACCTTTGGGACAACACTTCTCAGCACTAGAAGGATGTAGCAGAGCTTTGCATGACAAATCACCTCATCCACCATTGTTACCAAGGATCACATTATGGCAGCCGTCGCTTTAGTTCAACTTTAGTTTTATATTTGTTGCAGCCAAGAGACTGGGTCTGCCATATGGTTATTTCATGGAACTCGCTACCTTTATGGGTGTATAGGATCTCTAAAGTTCTGCCTAATTTCATTTGAGCTCCACCTTGCTGCGCACTACCAGTGGTGATCAACTATTTTAATTTTTTCTTATGTTTTCGCATAATTATGTCAATGTCAAATTTAATTTAAACTAATACACATTTCATGGACATGAAAAGACACATGTTAATTTGTTTTTATATATCCATGTTGGTGGATAGGAAAAAGGAACAAAGTAGTTATAAAATGGAGGTAGTTATTAGGAAAGGTGAGAAATAGTTATTATGAAAGTTAGTAGGAAAGGGAAGTAATTATGAAATAGTTAGGCTTGAAAATGAGGTAATTATTTATGAATTGTCTTTGGAATGGTCTAGGGATTACCATACCATCAAAATGGTTGTGTAGAAGCGACATATGAAACTTTTTGCAATGGACCCCATATAAACCAGTTCCTCCATCACTGGAATCATGTCTTTTGAATTTCACAGATCTAACTATGGTAGGCCCATTCAAAGTAGCCAACACAACATCAAACCTCTAAACCAAGGACTCATGTAGGTTTGAGTGCTCTTTCAAGAGAAGTACGAAACTCCATTCAAGGTAGACATGGATAATTCCACTTTCCTTCCCAAATCCATCATTTGGTTGTTTGACACATGTTCCTTGGACCATTTCCCCTAGGACCCAAGGGAATGACATTGGAAAGATGTGCCCCTCATTAGCGATGTCACTTTCTTTGGATATATAGCCAAAAAAGGCTATTGTACCATTGTGGGTAGAAAACCATCCTTTCTTACCATTATGACCTTTTTCCAATAGATAGGTCTACCCTCCACCAACCTTCATCCAATAATCTTTAGATTGTGGCATAGTTCCAAACCTCACAAGGTGGCCACCTTTGTAGCACTCTCTCCCAAGAATTGTGATAGTTGCAAATCTAAAAAATTCTGAAAATTACCCAATTGCATCTGGATGTTGAGTATTCTTCATCACCAGTCTTGTGTTGTTATGCACCTAAGTGTTGTTTTTGCATTGTGATGTTCCTCATCAAGCTCAAAAGTGGCGTTTCTAATGAGCAAACCCACTGAGTTTGTCAAAGTTTGTGTGTGTATTCCTTATTTCATAATGGCAATCTCAATCCCATCCATACTTGGAAACCCATGTGCATCTACCACTTAACTTTGAAGAAGAGAAGGCACATGAAGCTGATTTAGAATTGAAGATGTAATTGTGGAATATATATATATATATATATAATTTATTTAATGAGAAAGAGAGGACAATATACATTTAAAAACTTATTAGAAATGATGAGCACAAAAACAAAAGCAAATATATATACACGAATCAAAGAAAAATCTAGAAGGAAGAGAACTAATTAATTTGTCGTAAAGTAGACAAGTGTTAATGAAAGAAATTTATTTCAAGTTGGATGAACAATTTGTACCAATAGCCCCCCGGAATTCGAGCATAAGTAAACCTTGCTTTTTAGTACTATTGATTATTAGCAGCTCTACATTTTAATTTTTAATAAATGAAACTATAAGCCTTACACCTAGATCATCACGATGTTTTTGGAACCTTTGCTTGCCTATAGGTTTTGTCATAATATCATCAATTTGGTCATTGGTAGAAACATAGAATAAGTTGACTTCTCCTAATAAAACATGTTCGCAAATGTAATGATGCCAAATTTCAACATGTTTGGAATTTACATGGCAAGTAGGGTTTCTAGCCTTCTTTAATGCATTTTGATTATCACCAAAAATAGGATATTGTCTAGTTGTTTTCCTTCAATTCTTCCAAGCAGAATGTGAAGCTAGATTGATTCCTTCACACCTTTAGCAATGGCCTTGGTTTTTGCATCTATGGAGGATAGAGAGATCGTCTTTTGTTTTTTCGATGCCCATGTGATGGGACTAGTTATAAATTTAAACACATAACCTATTATTGATTTGTGGTCATCTTGATCATTTCCCCAATTTGCATCAATGTAGCCCATGATAGTTGTGCTTTCATCTTGCCCATAAACAATCCCAAAATCAATAATTCCTTTGAAATATCATGGCACGTGTTTAGTAGCTTGCCAATGTGGTTCCCTTGGGCCATGCATGTACCTATTGAGAACTCCTACAAGAAACAAGAGATCTTTTTTACTATTGAGTAGGTAGATGCGTTTTTTTACAATTCTACAATAAATAGAAGCATTAAACAATTCGACATCTAGTTCATGTCCTAGCTTCAAACCTTCAAGAAGAGGAATTGAAATAGGATTAGCATCATCCATTTTAAATTCTTTCAATATGGATAGGATGTATGCACGTTGAATGAACATCAATCCAACTTTTGACACAAGAAATTCAACTCTCAAGTAGAAACGCAAAGAACCAAGATTAGACATTTCAAATTTGTTAAGGAATTGGTGTTTTAACCCTCAAATTTTCCTTCTCGCTACTAGTCAAAAGAAGTTCATCAACATATAAGATTAGTAGCAACAACCCACCACCATCCCATATGTGATAAAGTTATAATCTGCTTATGTTCGAGAGAGTCCCAATTTGTGTAGTTAACTATCAATCTTCTCAAACCAAGCTCTTGGAGCTTGTTTGAACCTATATAAAGACTTCAACAATTGACGAACTTTGTTTTGTGAATTTGGGTAGTTGAATCCTTTGGGGATGAACATGTAAACTAGTTTTTTTTTAATTACCATTCAAGAACATAGTTTTGACATCCAAATGTAGAATGTCCCAATTGTTACTTGCTACCATGGATAACACAATGCAAATGGTATTCCATTTCACAACCGGTGCAAATATTTTATTGTAATTGATTCCAGCTCTTTGTTGAAATCCACATGCCATTAAATGAACTTTAAGTTTGGTGGGCTTACCATCAAAGCCAACTTTAGTCTTGTACACCCATTTTGCACTTACTAGATTAACGCCTTTAGGAACATCACAAATTTCCTATGTATTGTTCCTTAAGATTGTTGCATCGCTTTTCACCACCTTGGATGAAAGTCAACCTTCGTGAACGTAAAAGGCTTAATGGATTCTTCTGTGGGACTAAAAAAACAATCAACTTTGATGAAGTCATGTAAGGAGTTCAGTGGTTGTTCATTATTATGTTTGTCGCAATTATTTTCAATCACATAGATGATGTTATCACATAGATGAAAAGAGATTTGGCAAGTGTGGGTTGGTAAGATGCATCAAGAAGGTTTGGGAAATAATACGTCACTAAGTGGGTCTATTAGAGAGCTGGATGGTGTGATAGATTGGTTGTCTATATGCAGTGTAGCAAAATCAATGGAAATCAATTGTGTAGCAACAGAATCAATGGGAACCACCTATTTGTCAGTAGAATCAATGGGAGCCATTTGTGCATTTGATGACAAAACAAGAATAAATGAGGGTAAATTGCTTGAATTTTCAACATGGGTAGGCACATGGTGTAGTTGTCAAAGTAATGTTGTCACATGCCACAAACAATGTTGGAATATTGGTTGTTCTAGGAACTTTGCTAGTCAAGTGTTATTATGATGAATTGGAAATGATTGATGAATATCTATCCTTGTGTAGGATAGTTGATTCATCAAATCTAACATTTCACATGATCATGATTTTTCTTTCTTTAGGCACCCAACCATAATATCCTTTTATTTCTTCATTATACCCTACCAATTGTCCAATTTTAACTTTGGGTTGTAGCTTATCTCACTTGTTTTCAACTATGAAAACAAACACTCGACTATTAAACACTCTGACATGATCAAACATTGGTCTAATTTTAAACAATCTTTGGAAGGGAGTCACTTGAGGATTTATTCTTGTTAATGAATGATTGATAAGGAAGGCAATAATGTTGATTACTTTTGTCCAAAAAAAACATGGCATTTCAGTCGATCTAGTAGCTTACGATTTACTCTCTCAGCCACACCATTTTGTTTTAATTAATCTGCGTTGATTAACTAATGCTAGATTCCAGAATTTTGAAACAATTGTTGAAATCGTCTAGAAATAAATTCTCCTCCGCAATTACTTCACACAACTTCAATCTTTGTGCTTGGCTATAGTTCTACCATCAACTTGAATGTCCTAAAACATTCAAATGCTTGAGATTTTTCTTGTAAAATTTTTACCCAAATGTAACAACTAAAGTCATCCACGATGACCATGAAATATCTTGAACCACTCAAAGATTAAGTAGGAAGTGGTCTGCAAAGACTGTGCAAGAGCTATAATGGCTTTGATGCTCGATTTTGACTTGCAGCTAGGAATCTTGCTCTGATTTGTTTTCCAAATTGGACGAATTGTAAACCTCATGGTGCATTGGAATGTATGGAATTCGAATAGCCAAGTGATTTGCAATGAGGTTATGTAGATTTTGATAGTTGAGATGGCCTAATCTGTGACGCCATAGATGTGCCAATTCCATTGATGAGGTCACTACATTTTCATGAACTTTTAAATTTCGAAAATCTAATTGGTAAAGTCCATTCTTAGGATTCCTAATCCCTTTAACTATAATCTTGCCATGACATTTACTAACTAACAAACATTTTTTATTATCAAAATAAACTACACAACCTTGCTCAATCATGGACCTTATGGAAAATAGATTTTTTTGTAGACCAAGGACATACAAAACTCCAAACACACTTTTTATTGCTCCCAATGGTGAAGAGAAGCTTACAGTCCCTTGCTTACAATAGCATGATTTTGCCTTCCAATTGTATTTAGATTACCACTACAACTTTCTATGTTATCAAAATGTTGTTTGGTCCTACTCACATGTCTAGTGGCTATAGAATCGAGATACTAACTAAAGTCTTCTCCTTTAACATCAAGTGTTATAATTGTAGCTTCAAAGACATCCTCATTAACGTTGTCATTGTTTGAAAAAGCAACAGCCACTAGTCCTTCTTCATGAATCCATGAACTTTCATCTTCAACAACATTTGCTAAAATCTTTTGTTTTGATTATAACTTCTCATGCCTTTCAGCCTTCAACTTCATGATGTTAACCAAACGTTCTAAATAGAGACCTTCTAGTGGCCTTGACATCCATAATAGTTACATGGTCCCAAAATTTGTTGATTGTTGTTGTTGCCACCATTAAAAGTGGGATGTACAATGTTGACACCAAGAAGTGGTCTTGGTGGCATCATGTTGACGCTAAAAAGTGGTCTTGGTGGCATCATGTTGATGTTAAAAAGTGGTCTCAATGTCAATCTTTTCATTTCGTGGTGTATTGTATCGGAAATAAAAAGCTTCTGGTGACTCTCAAACTCCTTTTCTAATTTATCATCTATTATTTTCAAGTAGAAGGGCAATTTGTAGGTGTTGGAAGCTAGGAAACTTAGCTTGGTTGGTGTATTATTGCATGAAGGAATCATAGTTGTTAGGTACCATCTTCATCATGATGTAAGCCAAGTCTACATCTAGAACCTTGACTCCTAATGTCGACAACTATGTGAGAACATTCTTGAATTTGGAGAAGTATTGTTCAAAGGTGCTCTCCTCGGTGATCACGATTAAATTGAGTTTGTTTTGGAGATGAAACTTGCACATGTCGTTGGAGATCTCACAGTTTGTTTTGAAAAAATTCTACAACTCCTTGGGATCATCAAAGTCTGTAAGCTCTTTGAAAAGTCTTGACTTGATTGACCATGCCATGATGTACAACAAAGATTCATTCTTTTCATCCAGATTAGAGGGTGTAGCTCCTTTCCCTTAGTTGGGGTCCGCCTTTAGAATGAACCATAATCCCTCCTTGTTGATTGCTTGTGTAATCATGTGCTTCCATAAGTGATAATTTGATGAACCTTCTAGCTTAGCATGTCCCTCTCGAGTGAAACTATCCTTCAACATTGTTGTTTGAAGTTCTATTACTGCAAACTAGCTACCTAATAAATAAAATAAAACATAAAAATAAAATGAAGAATGTAAAATTAAACAAAAATGGTGTCATGTGTAAAAAAAAGAACAAAAGATTAAAAAAATAGATTGTAGGAGTTCACACATAAAAACGAACCGCTCCGATACCATGTGGAAATTTTTAAAATAAATAAATAAAATGAAAAAGAAAGGACAATATATATTTAAAAACTTATCAAAAATGATCAACACATAAACAAGAGCAAGTATATATATATGTACAAGAGTCATAGAAAAATCTAGAAGAAAGTGAACTAACTAATTTGTTTTAAAGCAAACAAGTGCTAATGAAAGAAATCTATCTTGAGTTGGATGAACAATTTGTACCAATAGTAATTCTGCTCCACCCATGGGAAGGGGCTGAAAACCCTCACACTTATGGTTTAAGAAGGAGTCTCCTGGATGACGACAACATGATAACCACATCTGGACATTTTTCCAACATGATGCAGGAGGCCATGGAAGTGGGGATGTCACCAAAAAGGAAAGGTCAAACAACAACACGACCCCTCTTTTGAACTCACTCAGACAGAATGTGAATGGGTATCTGTCTATCAAACCAACAACATGACAATGGCATTAATCTGAGTCCAAAGTTTTTGTCCTTTGGCTCTACTAAACCCCAATGAGAGGCACACATCACCAGTGCAAACTCCCCTTTCTCTGAACTTCCACAGATTCAACTCTTATTCAGACAAATTAGCAAGACAGAATCTTGGAGATCAAACTCATTAGCTCAAAATTTACAGAGTTCCCCGATAGTACAAGCTTTCTTCACTCCAGAGTACTCATAAAAAATCTATCAACCCTACTTAGCTAAGTCACTGGCGTAGCGGAGAGTTACAACAACTTAGCCAAGTTCTCCAAAAACAGATATACGGAGCGATATGTCTATACATTTCTGAGCTCATCTGACATCTTCAGCTCACCCTTCCATCTTCAACACAAAATCTAAGAACAAAAATTCATCTTTAGTACGACCTCAGCCTCCTGCTATACTTTGATCTCCTCTCCCTAAACAATGTTCATCAAGAATCAAAAACAATTTTTGGACTCTAACACTCTCCTCCAAAAATCAGACTTCTCAGTCTGTCTCTCCATGCATTCCTGAGCTCCTCTCCCATCATCCCGTCTCCACATGCCCACACAACTCCTTCTCTCCATCCTTGGCTTCCTTTACAAGCCTCCGTCCTCTTTCACTTTTTATGCCGTCATCTCCTCAACAGCTCATCAATGCGACGTCATCCCACTCCATCATTCGCGCCACCTTCCTCCTATACTTCCCATCCCCCACAGCCAGAGAACAACACTTCCCATGCATTCTATGCACGACCAGCACTAACCTCATTCCAAAAATGATAAAATCTGCCGCTCTCATTAATGAATGTGACGGCTGGATTAACTCTAGAACCCTAATCAGTGAATCTGGCATTCACACAAAATACACAACCATAGAATCATTGTTCGGCCACTCCCTTTCTGATTACAGGGATACTAGGATCCTCTAGCTCACTAAGAATGATTCTTGGTGGCAAGTCAAATCCTTACTGTTATGAAATTTCAATAAGAATGATCTGACCCATGTAAAAAATGCACACATAAAGATGTCTTCTTGCAAATCATATCAGAAAGCAGATTTAGGGTTTAAATCTATTGAACCTGTCTGTGTAAAGGGTAATGTCTCAGCCTGAGGGTGTTGCACAGTGTAAGACGCGGGGCATTTCCGAAAAGTGAAGTGGGCATTTTGCTTTTCGAAATGGCTGACGACCCATTACGCAGTACAAGCCTTTGCGCCGTCGCAAGATGCGGAGTGTTTTCCGTTGCTGGGTGTACATGGTCATCGCCAAGGACGATCGACCTCTTGGCGGATAGCACCATGTGCAGATGTTCGGGGTGGAGAAGAAGCTAAAACAAGAAGCTAAAACCTTTCTTCGACAGTGAGGGTGTAAAGAGAGTGAGAAATGGATTCACAGGCGTTTGCAGGGAGAGGAAATGGCGTGGTTCAATTGTGCAGTCTTACGTTCACCCTTGTTTCCACTGTGGCACTGTCTTTGCTGCGCTCCATTTATCTGGCTCCACGCCTCCTCTTCAACTTCTGCTGTCGCAAAGCACCCACCTCCTCAAGCGCTGAGAACCTCCTTGATAATCGTGCTGCTCAAGATCAGCATGTGCAGATGTATGAGGGAAAGGTGTGGCATGAACGCAAGAAACCATTGGTGCACAAGTTTGAGTACCCGGTCCGCTACGCACTGATCAATCTCGACAAACCCCCGTCTTGGTTCTCAGCTCTGCACCACATTTCTGCTTCGGAAGCACGCCATATTGCATCCACTTCCGGAGCTGTGTAAGTAATCAACGGCCGCTCTTAGTGTTTAGGGTTTAAACTCTCTTCCCAGTTGAGATTCTGCTCATGTTTTTGTGTTGGATGTTGCAAACCTATGTTGATGAGTCTGTGATATTGCTGAGGCTCTCCTTCACAATACACCTACGGAAAAACACGGTACCCATAATCCCAGAGGAGAACTAGCTGCTTGAGGCAGAACCCTAATCTGATCAGGTTGTTTGTTTGTTTGTTTGTGGGTGGGTGGATTTGTGAAATGAAGCCATTTGTTGACGGTGCCAACAAGTGTGGGATATGAGCAAAATCCTCTAAGTGTGTACTACTGTTACAGTGAGCAAGGTCAGCTTTTGCAGTGCATAGCTGAGGTCACAAACACCCCTTGGGCAGAGCGAGCTACATTCCTGTTTAATCCTGGAATGGACCAAGTTGCAAAGTCACTTTATGTCAGTCCTTTTATGGACATGAAGGGGGTGTGGGTGATGCAAGCTACATCTCCCGGGCAAGAGCTGCTGCTGCAGATATCTGTGCAACATCCTGACTATGGCCTGTATTTTCGAGCGATTTTGAAAGCAAAGCGCGTGGATGGTGTACATGATCCTGAGCTTTTCACTTGGCTGATGCCCCACAAGGTAGCCTTTTGGATCTACTGGCAAGCACTGTTGTTGATTTGCAAAGGTGTGTCATTCGTTCCACACCCCAAGTACACTGACGAGAACAAGTACCGTGAGCGTGTTCAAAATGACCACACCCATCTCTACTTCGCTCCACTTAGTAGTGGCTCAGGAGTGGATGTTGTTAGTAATGGCAGCACTGAGGGCAAAATTAGGTGTAGTATGCAACGGCCTTGCACTTGGCGGGATGCAGCTAGTTATCCATGGAAGTGAGGTCAGTGGACCTTTTTAGCATGATGTAGATGTCAGATTTGCAAACAGTTTCTACCAATTTACGTGTAGAGAACATTCAGCTTCAATCAGTGGCCTCTTATTGAAGAGTTTGAGCAGATCTTCCAAGAAGTGGCATGCTGATACATCCCCAATAAAAGATCTAAGCACTTGCAAAGGGCAGGACTTCTAATTGCGATATGTACAGGGTTGAAAATATTGACTGTACTTCTTAGAAAGTGTTCTATGCTGATCATCCATGAATGCATTTGATATGTGTTTTGACAAGAGATTTATTCAGTTTGGCATTCAGATTTGCATAATTCTGTATTGTTCATTTCACATGGAAGAGTAAATTATGAAATTAAAGTTCACAGGGATTGGTCGCCAAGTTTACAAGCATTTTTGATCATGTGTTCACACACAGTTGTTGTTCGAGATATATGTCTATTCATTTTTCAGGTGTGGTGGCAAGTGTCACAGGAACGGCACAAGAAATTGCTTAGACTTATATCTTAACTAAGCAATCCACAATTTAAAGAAAGATTTTATTCAATTATTGTCTGGAACCAAATCTGAACTCTGGAAAATTCAGTAGGTCTGTAATATTTTCAGAGCTTTGGGTCTTCCTTTCCACCCCTCCTTACACACTTTTCAAGATAGCAAAGTTCTGACGATTTTGGGTGAAAATTGGAGCAATAGACCATGGACAATTTGGAAATTTACACATGCTTTGCAAATAGACAGGCAATTATCATTGAAAGTCCAATAGATCTTGTAAGATTTGTTAATATGTAGTGTGGTAACCGAGTGGTAACCAGACTTAAACATGGCACTAGCATTCTAAAGAGACATTCTCTTAGCAAGCCCTTGTGTGAGAGATCAGGATGTGTGAGCTCAAGAAGAGATTTCATCCTACTCAGATTGTCCCTAGTTGGGTCTAAATGCAAGATTAGGTTATATCCATAGAGGTCCACAGACAGTGTGTCAAACCTACCTCAAAATTACTGGGCAGTCAGTCACTGGCAACAATGGACATTGATTGAGAAGCCAAGGCTTGGTTGTTTGCACGATAGGAGCTTAATCTCCGTTGTGGGGGTGACAAGGGGGATTCAAGCTCAGAATATTCCAGACCCAGTAAGGACTTTCGCTTGTGAATATCTCTTTTAACACCCTCACTAGAGTCATCCATGTTGATAAAGAGAGGCCCATCATTGTCCCTGCTGCCAAGCAGGCCTTCATCATCATCATCCATCTCACCCAAGTCAGAAATGGAGCTACGGTGTTGCTCATTTGAGTGTGGATTATGGTGGCCAGCAGAATCTGCCACCATTGCCTGTGCCTCTGCAATCACTGAAGGGGTGTCCTCTGCTGCATAAAGAATTCGTTGAACTGCCATCACCACAGGTAGATGGCTCAGCTCAGGAGCCTGGCACAGGATTTCGATGTCACGAAGTTTAGCGAAGTAGAAGTCCCTCTCCTTCTCCAGACTGTCAACCGAGAGCTTGAGCTCAGTAACCTGTTTGGTGTAAGAGTCTTCATGGTTTGCAGACATCTGAAAAGACACCATCCACTGCAGATGAGAACAGATCCATTCAAGCAGATCATTTGACAAGATCCACAAGTGAAATTCAGAGTTTGCAAAAAGCAAGATCACACTGATTCTTTCAATTTGCAAAGCTGGAAGAGAGGAGCCACCAAAAGTGAAGTGCTTATGATTGATTAGTCACCTGATCAGTGAGTACCTTGACTTGTTTGGGAGCTGGAGATGCTCCCACAGCAGGGTTCTTTGCAGCTCTGCTCACTGCAATGACGACACTAGATGATCAATTAGCAAAAGCAAACATTCAAGTCACTGAATTGAACTGTTGAAGTTTTTAAACTCAAAAATATGTGCAGATCAGTGGAAAGTTCAATATTTCACAACCATAACAGAGTATTAAATGGGTTGGAACTTTACTGTTGGGATTTGTGTTCTCTGTTCGGCGGGCAGGTCCACCCTGGTTGCCCAGAGCAGTTGCATTGGATGAGACCTTGCCAGCAGGTGCATTGAGGCTATTTGCAGTCATGAGTGCTTTTTTATTTGCTTCTTTTCCTCCCTTGCAAGCTTCTCTCCTCTCTGTTGCATTATACCTTCAAACATCACCATGCCATGTACATTAGTGACTAATGCTTATACTCTTCAATGAGAACCAACTTAAAAGAAAACCTCCATTGATGCCAAATAAGTTGCAGTGATTACTTGGGATTGCTGTAGCTGCTGTTGATAGAGTCACAGTAACGTTTCATCCATTGCATGAATTCCAAGTTGTCAAGTGGGCGTCCTTTCACAAGTTTGCTGACCTCAATGTGCTGCACCCATTAATGCTCTCAATCAAAACGTATGACACTAAATGGATCAAGAGACAACAAAGTAGTATGTTACCACACCCACAATGGCATCTTCAGAAAGAGTGTTGGCAGTTCAATGGAGTTCTGGATCAGTCTTGATCCCAGTACAAGCAGTCCTGATCTGAAAAGATGAAGTACCTTGGCAATCTTTAGCTTGTTGAAGACATCCTGAAGCACCTTGTAGTTCTGGATCATATCATACTCTGTGTTTGCCCCAAAACTCACCTGCAAAACAACGCAATGCATGATAAGAATTCCAATCCAACAATTTGTTCATAATGATAAAAAGTCAGAAATGGTGAAGACTCTAGCCATGGAAGCTATGCATAAGAATTCCACTTCAACAAGTTTTTCATACTGGTAAAAACCAGTATGGCAAAGCCTCTAGCCATGGAAGCAATGCATAAGAGTTCCATCTCAACACTGAATAAACCTAATGGCAATGACTCTAGCCATTATTGCAAAGCATGCTCCACAGCATGCCTGCACAGCAAGCAGAGAGAACGGAAAAATGAGAAGATGATGGGATATGAAGACCACCTTGTGCATATTCACCATTCCTGGATGCACTACATCCATCAACTGGCAATACACCGCCCCGGATGCTGCCTGAAATACATAGAACCAGATTCATATTATGAGTTAATCAGTATCTCGAACTTCTCTTCTTCCACATTGCAGTTCGCGAGAGAGATGAGAGAAAATTCATATGGATTATGTGGATTGCGTGAACCTACCTCTTCCACTTTGGAGAGAGCCAGGTGCAGAGTGGAGTTCACCCATGCAAGTATCTCGTTCCTTCCCACAAAGTACGCCGCATCCATCATCCCTATGTTTGATGCCCCCATCTCTTCTTCTTTTCACCTTCCGAGAAAACAGCTCAGAAACAGAGCAGACAATTACAAAGCCTGCCTCACAAAATGCCCTCACGAGATCATCAACGGAAGTGCCGATCGACCCACAAACCCTTCCAAACAGTCAAGATTTAACGAAGACAGCACAAACAACAGCTATAGCATACTGAAGCTCTCTCTCTCTCTCTCACGCGCACACACACACGCACGCACGCACACAAACAAAGATGTCTAGAAGTTTTCTCCCCCAAATAGAAATGGGTGCAATGCAAACAAACAAAACAAAAAAACAAACAAAGAGGTCTAGAAATTTTGTCCACCAAATTGAAAGGGTAACGAAAAGAAATGGGAGCAATGCAAAAAACAGCACGAAACAAAATGCAGGGCTTCCAGAAGCACAGACCACCTTCAAGACAAAAGATCAGAAACAAAGTTGCTCATTCCAGATGTGAAACAACGAATAGACACAATTATGAGGAAGAGAGAAGCTAGGACTCTAGTCGATCCACAGCGAGCGACTCCAGAGATCATCGTCAAGAGAGTCGGGCAAAAGAAATAGAGAAAAGGACGGGTATAGTCTCTCTCTCTCTCTGTCTGCACGGCCTTCTTCACTCCAGAGCGCTGCCATCGCCATAGCCGCCCACCGAGCTCCAACGGTCAGAAGGGGAGGACGGGGAGCGGCCGTCCGAAGGATGGGAGAACTTTCTTTGGCTGGTGTCAAGTAACTCCCCGTTTGTGGGCTTTGAATCCCACCCCGTCCGGAAGACGGTGGCTCACGTCAGGCGTTTTCAGGACCGTTGGGATTTTTTTTTAATTTTTTTTAGTTTTTTCAAAAATGCGTTGTCCTTTTTGTGTTTTTCTTTGTCCTTTTTGTTTTGACGAGTGGCACCGAATTAGGTCTGCCATAATCACCAAAGTATTGGAATTCCAACCCCTCCGACCAATCAGAAGTGTTAAATGGGGCTGGCCTGGCTATATTTAAGCTGGCCTATATATGGTTTATGTGTGGATGGAAAGTACTCCATATCCATTTTGTATATGGATGAAAAAGTATTCACATCCACCTACTGAGTAGGTTATGGATGATTCTCTTTTGGGAAGAAATGTTTCATGCAACCAATGGGAAGGCCCAAGCATGCACTCAAGGTGCCTTGCTTTTTTTCCTCTTAAGTTTGGGTGGGAAATGATTTTTTTTTTTTCATTTTCCCTTAGTTCCCAATGTGTTCACACAATTCATGCAATGAGAACACCCAAATGGAAAACATCGTTGTGAATATCCTAATTTGCTATAGGATTCCAACACCTAATTATTTTTTTGGCCCTTATCTTGATTGGATGACACCTCCTTTCTTTTGGCATTTCGATACAAAAGTGTTCAACACCTCCAACACAAGTTCTTTTACTTTACAAGAACTTGTTTTACAATAACAAACATTTTATGCACCCTATCAAGGTTTTCATTTTTCTCAAAGATATCTCTTGACCATAGGACTTTTGATTGCTCACCAAATCAAAAGACAAGGTCCACATTCATTTAACAACTAATTTTGATGAATAATGATTTTTGAATTCACATAAAGTGATTGTTGTTTTGTTTAGGGTAAAATGGTTTCCAAACAAGTTTTCTTGACAAAATTTGTGAAGCCCATTATTGCATAGAAAATGCACTTTTTTAAAAAAAATTGTGGGATCCAACAATCTAATTATCACTAAAAAAGGGGTTGTTGAATAAAAAAGAAATAAAATGAAAAATGAAAAGATTTGAAGGTAGGGACTATCTTTTGTTTGTTATCACGTTGTAGCTATCATCCAACAACTACCATCCTCTGTAAACTTGAAAACGACCCACAACCACTTGTAGATTTCTTATAACTCTTGTTTACAATCAACAATGCTTGCAAACATTTTGTGATTTTTGCCCACCATTTGCAACAACTATAAAACTTTTGTTGTTGTTACCTGCTATCTACAATAGTTTTTCACTCCCTTTAGGCCTCAAATTATGTCTACCTCTTTCCTACTACCTTTCAATGGTAACTACCATCTTGTGCTAGAAGATATTTTTTACTCCAAAAACTAAAATAGAAAGTGGATGGCATTTAAATAGTATAATATAAACTTAAAAGTAATACATAAGGACAACAAAATTTTATGTAATATTAATATGAATTATTCTCTCCTCTTTTTTCATACTCTAAGTAGAACCAAACACCAACAAGAAACATGAAAATCCATCAACCATTTTCCATTACAATAATAAGAGTACATTCTATTTCCATAATCTCCTCTTCTTTCATCAATGTCACATACACACTTTTTCTCCAAAAGGATTTTCCTAACCACATCGAATCTAAAATCATAAATCTCAAATACAAAGGAATGATCTACAATCCCCTTTTATTTTCCTTTTAATCCCCATTTTTTCATACCACACAAGATCCACATGCCTTTTATGAAAATAGGCCTTCTTTATCCTTATCCTAATTCTTCCTAAAAATCTCTACATGATTGGTGGATTATCACAAATCATTCATCTAACTAATCCTATTAGTTTCATCTTTTAATAAAAGATAGTAAGTCACTACTATTAGTAACATTTTAATTACTAGTGGTAACCTGTGCCTGCAAAGCATGGCACGACACTGAAGCAGCGATGACCCCTGAAACCCTAAAGCTCAACGACATTCTGCCATTTCAGAAAGGCATGACTATGGGAAATTCCTCGTCAAAATTACTATGTCAGTTATTTCTTGGAATGGCCCGTTCTGCCACGTAGGAAAAGAAAGTACGTTCCCATCGTACCCAATAGGACATGAACGCATGCTTTCCCATCACTGTATGAGAGAGGGAGAAGAGACGTAAGCAGGAGAGGAGAGTAAGAAGAAAACGTTTGCACTACAAGAAGACCACCCAGACAGCCCACATTTGGACTCTATCATCTGGGTCTTGTTCACACTTGTGCCAGGTCCATCAGCTGTTAGTTGGGTATAGCCCTATCACTGACTGACTAACTAACTAACAGACTTGCTGAATTAATATATTAGATTATGATGCCCATGACATTAATTAGCTTAAGAACATTTACCCTTAGCACTTTCTTATTTACAATTTCTTCAAACAATTGCAATACCAAAATCCAATTGGTGAGCCTCACAAATTTTTGCAAATAAGATTCATTCTTATATTTTCCACAACTTCAAATTTATTGCCCTAATAATCATAACAAAGTTCAAGGGGCAAGAGAGGTTCATACATCAATCAATTTGCGGTAAACAAACTTGGTTATTATTTGAGCATGAACCATACATCATTGAAATACTTCCAAGGTGTTGCATTTTTTGAAAGTTGAGTATAAGTTTTTTTTAAAATTGTTTTCTAGTGAATTGTTTGAGTGAAGATTATTGTCAACTAATGTAGTTTTTTATAATGAATTGTGAAAGGTCTTGTCTTTTGAAGTTGGCATATAACTTTTTGTTTACTTGGTTTACTTGTTTACATGTGTTTAAAAGGCAATTAGGACCTTTTAAGAAGCTCAATAAAAGTTCCATGCATGAATGTTTACCTTTAATAGAAAATTGAAACCAAAATATTTGAATCATTTAAAGAGGTGAAATCAATTTATGCTACAAGTTAACACAAAAGTCCCTTGTTTGAAAGGTTAAATTTTATTCATGAAAACTATGTGAATTGCTTTTGAAGATGAAATATGGAAGACACCCATTGAATGTTGGCATTAATCAACCTTTTATCTTTTGTTTCATTGATGTTTGTGTTCTTAAGATTTTTGGAAAATTCAAAATCGAATTGAAATGGACTTGAGTTTTTACAAAGATTCAATTGAATTGGACTTATAAATGTGTTATCATAACTTGTGACAAATTTACATTAGATTGGGAAAATTAAGGAATGTTCATGGCTTATGAGGTTGCATATTTGGTTTAAACATATGACATACCACCTACCTTGGTTGTCAACATGAATGAAATAGGTATACATATATTCCTTAAATCATAGTATGCATTTGTTGAAAAAAATAATTTGTCATAAGATGTTCCTAGATAGCGAAATTCATTTGAATTGGATGCACATCATTGATGAAAACTACATAGCTTCAATTTACAAGGGCATGTAGACATAAAGAAATACTCAACTTATATTTTAGTAATTTATGTGTAGGTATTCATTTGGTTCCCATGGTTTGAAAACACACTTGGCAAGTGAATGGGACAAAAAATATCATTTGGTCATTAGGATGGACGATAAAAGGTAGGTGACAATTTGTTTTTCATCTTTAAGTGATGGATCACTACTTTAAATGCAAGTGATTTTTATAAATAATATAAAACATTACTTACCCAAAACAACAACAACAACAAAATTGTGCTTAACTACGACTTCCATTTCACAATAACAAATAGTCATTAATCTTATTTCAAAACATGTTGACAATGTGCTTGAAAGATATTGGTGCCTTACAACAAAGATGTTGTGCAAAGAATGAATTTATTTGAGGAGAAAAAATCAATTTTGTTCATTTACTATTAGTTTATAAACAAGTTTGATGTTTTTCTTTTTTATTTGTGTTCTCTTTGTACCTTCAAATTATACTTTGAATTTGCAGCCAACATATGTCATTTTCAAAAGGTCATTGAAATACAAATTGAATACATATTTCAAGAGTGGTCTTTATCATGTATTTATGAATAGATGGAATGTCATGCTTTGGAAATCAAACTTGATTTGGATATTGGTACATTATGTGAATTATTGTGTATACAAATCATTTGAAGCTTGACAAGTTGCAGGTAGCTATTTTGACATGATAATCAAAGGATAAGAAAAGTGTGGTTTAATGAAAGCATTTGAAAAGAAATTTCAAATCTTTGTTATGGAGTAATATGCCATGTTCATTATTGGTTAATGCATTTAATGCAATAGGTGAAGAAACTAATGAGGATGATCACAAAGATTAAGAAAATTTGTTTGATGATGTTGAAATTATGGATTCGACAAGTAAATGCTTTAGTGAAGTTTGACGTATAGATGAATAAATTTACATTTATTGGTATTTTGTATTATCAAAATACTTTACATATTAATAGTTGTATTATATTTCCAACTTTTTATATATTAGATTTGAGTATATAATATGTTTGTTAGTTTTTTAAAATGTTATAATTTTAAAAATTGAATTATTAAACAAAATGTTTGAATAATTTCTTTGAATTTTAGACATGTTAAAAAGATTTTTTTCAAAAATTTCAATTTTTTTTGTCAAATTTGATATCAACATATGGTAGAACTTTTATTCAAAAAATGAAGAATTGCAACATGCATCCAATGGACCCTTTTTTTCTTTTGAAATGATGGTTTCAACTTTTTGGATTCCTTTGTTCCAAATGAGCACCCCTTTTAATTCAAGCAAACATTTATCACTTAAGTTTTAGTTAAATGTTTTTGTATACAATAATAATAATATTGTTTTCCTATGTGTATTAAATGATGTTTTTCAAATTTAAACATGAAGATCAAGTTTACAATAATTGTTTAACAATTGTTGCATCACCTTGTTATAAATGGTCTTACACATGAAAGAAAGGTCATAAGAAATTTTATGTGAATTATGAATAATGGTTACACATAAGTCCAAATGATTATAATCATAAATGAAGAAGAAGTTGACATCAATAGTTCCACATTTGTTTATAACCTATTTACCTATATCACAAGGATATGTGATTTTTGCAAAGATTAGGTTGAACACTCCCACTTAAAAACATTACCCTTGTTTCTCGTCCAAACAATCATAGCTTTGTGCAAAGGTAGGAGTTTTTAATAGTGCCAAAAGACTTTGTGAAGATGTTAACAAACATGTGAGTTTTAGGAAAATACATATGGAAATATGCTTGTTATGTTCACATGTTTTCAAATGTGGTGATACTGGATGTCAATATGTTTGGTCTTGTCATAGAAGACAAAAAGGGAAAAGAACATATGATGAAGTGGAGAGAGAAAGAAACATTCCTCCACTTGATTTCAACAACATGTAAAAAGTGATAAAAGAAGAATTGACAAATACAAATAAAAGAGATTTTTTTTAAGGGTGGGGTTGGCCTTGGGAAGTTCTAGGTTGCTTTTCTATTTTTTTGGGAAGGTGGGGTTGCCCTTGGGTGGTTTTAAGTTGTTTTATTTCCCCCCCCCCCCTTTTTTTTGTTAGGCTTGTGGGTTTTTGTAAGGTACGTGGGTTTCCCAATGGAGGCCAACCTTGGGCCTCCATCAATTTCTAATTTAGGCGTGGCTTTTTAGGCGCATGGTTGATGTTTCCTTTTTTCATCCCTTGGGGGTAAAAGTGGGGTTTAGTGCAACATCCCTTGTTTTTGCTGCAACATTTTATTTTCATAGCATGGCATGGCTTGTCACTAGAAACATTGTTAGGTTTTTTAGTCTTTGCATTCTGATAGCACCCTCAGCTTTTCGATTTCATTTCTAACCCCTTTTCCCCATGTGATAGCTTGGGCTTAAATTTTTGCATTGGATCCCATTAATGCTTTCCTTTTGGGTTTTCCTCAACTTTAACTATATGTGCACATTCCTTTTGTTTTGCATCAAAAGGTGCAAGTTATTTTCGCCTTCCTTTAGACCAACTTGTTTGAGACCCATTTGATGTGATTATTTAACATTTGTTCTTATTATTCTTTTAGTGGTGTCTTGTCCTTCCTTCTTGTGCTGGAATAGTTGGGCATATGGATTGGAAATAACTCTAGGCATAACATTTTTTTAGGCACATGCATTTATAATGGCTTTGTTTTCAAACCAAGTTTTGTTGGCAACCCTATTTCCTCTAATTTCTATTCATGGTCTACCCCCTTTGTGTCAATTAGGATGAAATTTAACCCTCGGGTGTGCTGGGAAGCTTGTGTGTGTGAATAAGGCTTTTACCCCTCTTGCTTAAGCTTAAACATCATAAAAAACGATTGTGCATTGCAAGCCCTACATCTTTTGGATTCAAATTCCCCATGCTTAGAATTTTTGATGGATTTTTAATCAAACACAAATGTGAAGCTTTCCATGGATTCTTTTAGGTCAACTTTTTTACACATGTCCCATTTATTTGTAGTTTGTCCATTAGGCATAATTTGTCTCATTTGTTCATTCCTTTAGGCCCTTCAATTTCCTTTGTTCTTTAGTATCACTACCCTTTGAAAGATTTGTTTGTCATCCTTTCATCTACGGGCATGTGTTAGGGTGATTTTTTTGCCAATTTTTCTTTTTTATGTTTGTTTATTTTTGTGTTTTGCATTATTTTTCCTATATTCTCCCTTCTTTGGCTAATGACACCCATATCTTAGGCCTTACCCATGTTGTTCCTTTTGCCTTCAATCATTTTGGTTTTAGTTGGCTTTTGTGGGGTTGGTCATTCAACTTCACAAGTGTTCAACTTGGGCCCCTTCTAGCTTGCTTCATGGGTTTGCCTTCCCAATTAGTCTTTGTTGCCCCCTTGATGACATTAGGATCCTAGGTGTCTTTTTTAGTTTTGGTTCCTTCTTTTCATCCTTTTTGTAGGAGGTTTTGGATGAAGAAATCCATCATGCTAATGCGTTTTCGAGGTTAGGGGATGTCAAGGTAACATTTGGGGGTCCTTTTTGGTGTTTTGTTCAAAGGCTTTCCTTTTCGCTTTGTTATTTCTCCCTTCTTTTAGGTTTTCAAATTAACTTCCCACTTTCAATTTGACTATGTTGGGAATTTTGAAAGGCTTTTGGGCCCATGTTCTTTTGAATGCCCCTAGGCTCCCCAAGTTTGACAAGTTAGTCTCCCCAATTTTAGTGGATGGTTAAACTTCATTTCTATAAAGGGCATTGTTTCAGCGACTTATCTAAGGAATTAGGCTATTGTTGCTACCATCATTATTTTAAAGTTCTTATTGCACTTTCACCCATTTTATTGGAAGTGATAGGAATGAACAAGTAGGCCCATTATCCTTTTAAGCCCATTTGAGGTTGGTGAAGGAATTTTTTCCCTTAATGGTGGTGGCATGTGTACCCTTTTTTAGCAGTTGGCAAAAAGAAGAACAAATTGATTTAGGAAGAATATTTTAGAGAGATTGCATGATCGTTTTTTTTTAAACATCATTTTTGTTTTGTTTTTTGATTCACTTGAATGTGTTTGATATCTTATGTGAGGCCAAGTGCAAATGCGTAGTTGTTTACCCACCCAATGATCCTTTTTCGATTGACTTCAAATGTTTTTTCCACTACATTGCACACTTAGTTGGGCCTCCCCCATCCCCTAGCCCTTGGCTTGTCACATTGTATTTATGGTCAACCTTTGGACCCCATGGGGATCCACTTTATTT
>Ga0209611_10004559_pt1 | contig 23629 bp, 17 predicted proteins | sample S1TSphgellanicum_3_FD_187693 | JGI IMG/M metagenome (GOLD analysis project Ga0209611, IMG submission 187693) | Host-associated microbial communities from peat moss isolated from Minnesota, USA - S1T2_Fc - Sphagnum magellanicum MG (SPAdes) (version 2) | ecosystem: Host-associated > Plants > Peat...
TTAGCAAGTTGCAATGTATGATAGAATACTAAAGATCCATCTCCATGAACAATTGAGGTCAAAAGGGGGGCATAGTTGGAATGCAAGTTGATCCATGAAAATGCATGAAGTCATACTAAGTTGGCTTCTATTTTGTTCATAATTTCTAAGATCTTATTACATTCAAAATTTTGTGAATGTTCACAAGATTGAACCCAAGCTTTTCAATCGGAACCTCAAGGGTGTGCATTCATACTTGAATTGCACTAAAAAGGTTTGAAGGTACATGTCTACATGTTCAGCACAACGTTCTTCCTGTCTTCTTGTCTTATTTGACTATCACTCTTACTATGGATCAAGGTCTGATTCCTCTCAGCATTATGATAGAAGACCATACAGCTGGCATGTTCTTGACCAGTGGTTCTATCAGATACAGCCTTACAGAAGTAACTGGTAACTGGAGTAGAAATGGCTTGTGTTGTGGACACCTCAAGAAATCTGGAACCTGAACAGTGATGCTGCTTTATTGTGATGCAGATGAATATGTGGATATGGTGAAGGCTGGGATTATTGACCCAGTGAAAGTTATTAGAACTGCACTTACAGATGCAGCTAGGTAAGTGATAAGCCAGCAACCTTTTCTCCTCATTTGTGAAAAGGCAAACTTGGAAATGTCAGTAATGTCTGGGATTTTAGACCCTTTTCATTAGTGTTACTTCTACAGTGCACTTATTAGTGTGTCAATTGTTGCAGTGTATCGTCCCTGATGACAACAACAGAAGCAGTGGTGGCTGATTTCCCAAAGGAAGAGAAGGAGATGGTTGGCATGGGTGGTGGCATGGGGGCAGGAGGCATGGGGGGAATGGACTACTGAGGAAGTGATCCATCCTTTTCCACATGAAATGCACTTCTTTAGAAGCAGAACAGGCTAGAAACTTTAGTTACAGTTGTGGGGTCCAGAAAGCTTCTTTCGATTATTGCAAAAACATTTCCAGAGTGGTGGTGGACCTGCAAAGAAGAGAGATGTATCGACCTTGTTTTAGTGACTTAGCATAAATCTGGCAGGTTTCTGGGGGCTCATGGTGGCATGCTAGATTGCAGAGGGTAGCTACAATCGGAGAAGCCAATTTTGTAATCCATGGTTCTCAAAGTTTTGTTTTCGATTGACAAGGACTAATCTGTCTTTCACGTGGAACTTGCAATTTTGCCGTGACACACATGACACAGTACACCTCTGACTCTGTTCTGTTAAGCTGCACTAAGTTCTTCTCTTGATGTAACCAGTGACCTTATGAAGTGCACAAATAGAGACTCTATCTATCAGTGATTAGAAAGGCTACAGCTGGATGGGGTTTATGGCCTACTGTTGTTAATAGTCATGCAAGAAGAATATTCATCTTTCAAGAATTGTAAAGACTTTGGTCATGAAGAAGTAAGTGTGTAATATTGTGTTGGAGATGGTTGTTGGTTATTACACCTACATATCCAAATGTACATATTGATGAAATTCAAATTGGCATTTTGCTTATGGAGAAATGTGACCTATGTACAGGTTTTGAGAAAGTTTGCTGACATAATATGCATTTCATTTACTGCTGGCTCTGATCAGGCAAGCCAGCAACCACAGCCTGTGGTTAAGGTAGAGGACCAAGATCTTGAATATCCTTCTCATTTAATGTAGCTGCTCAATAAGCTGCTAATCAATAGGTTTGAATTGGACTTGTGAAATCACCAGTTGGAGTATTTTACTATGGATCCAAAGGCACCTATTGCAATAACAACATTCCGATCATTGAAACATTGGTGGGTTCAGAAACTCACAACTTGGAATACATGCTGTTGTCAGTACCACCAGGAATGAAAAGAACTATTGGGTGGCTTGAACAAATTTAGAGCAGGTGTACACAAAACATGCACATGTAATTGCACTGAGGTTTGTTCATTGCCTCTTGAATGTACCGAGTCAAATGTGCATCCAACTAAGTACATGATGCACACCAAAAGACCTATCGTGATCTTACTGAGCTTTGGACATTTGTTGTTTACGTACATAGTCCCAAGATTCCAAGTGGCACAACAGACTGTGCCTTCTTGGAGAATGTTTACATTGTGGTGTCCACAATTTAGGTATGTGTCCAAGAGAACTGACCTCTAATGAGATAGTTACGTGGCACAATATAGAAAGGGAAGTAGTTGGGCTAACACAAGATGGAAGTTCCAAAAAAATTGTACCATAACACACATGCCAGAGACCTAGTGAATTACCTGAAACCTAAACTTAGGAATTTTTTGACACACTATTTTATTTGTTAGTGGCAAGATGCATAGTTTTCATTGGGGGCTATTTAACACCCACATCAACTCATGTTGCCATGCAAGAAATTGAAATATTTAGAGGTACTCCAGTGTTTGATGGCTAACTTCATATAGGTATTTGTTGGACACACCCAATACAACAAATGTCAAAGTGTATTCACTTGGAGGATAATGTGTAGTACATGCATTGGTATTGTTCCTTGTTGCATGTAACTAAGGCATACATTGTTGGCCCAACCAATACAAGACCAATGTTGTTGCTTGTTCCCCATACCTATGCCCATACATGGTTATAATCCATGTGCAATTGAGAATTCATGAGTTGGTGTCGATCCTCTAAACATTGTTACATTCGTGGGTTAGATGTGTACTATAAATGTCTAATTACATTCAAATTATGTATCTATAAAATACACACAAATGCATGTAAACTATAATGAAAACCAAATTCATCATATGTATACCTCCGTGCCACCCACAAAATGTTAGACCAACCTTAGTGGAAAATCATGTAGAAAATCATGGTGGGATTGCAAAATCAGGCCAAAACAATGAATATGAATTGTCATATGTGACCAAAAATGTCATCTTATATTTGTTATAGGCTACAACAAGCCTCAATATAGATTATATTTTGTCGTGTCACTACTTAAACATAAACAAAAATCACATAGAACAATAATAATTACTCAATAATTACTCTTGTTGATTAACCTGAAATCATCATCGACAATTGTATCTACACAACAATGTATTGTCTAATTAATTCCACATTCTTAAAAAGTACCAAACTAGACCTTGAGCTTGAATAAATAGATTTATACTACTAAATTCAACATTCTTAGAAATTTTATATTGGTGGATATGGGGTTTAAAGGCCATTAAACAAACAAGTTACACATTTCCTTGATACGGGATTGCATTCCACATGGGTGAAATTGACCCACTAAACAATAGCTATGGGTGGAACAAATAATGTGAACTAGCTTATGGAATCATGTGGATCCTCCCCTATTAGGCAATACAAGGAAGACCACATACGTTAGGATCACTACATAATTTCACTTTAATATGTCATGGGCAATACTAACAACAATTGATATGGTCGTTACCTATGATTTGCATATATGCTCACATGTGCACATATTGTCACACAAATAATGGTATTTTTTAAATTGAAGCTAATGATATGTGTTTCGAAGGTCACAGCTTGCCTGCATCATTCAATACATACCACCATGTTTGTGTAAAATACTCATGTTTTCATATGTAGTGAGGTCATGACATATAAATGTATAAATTTATACAACTTTATCAACTTCCAACCATGTGTAATGTTTAAATTTAATCTCTAAGTTGTAAAGTACAATATATTGGAATTTGTTCTTGCACTACAAATCGTTAGGTGAAAATAAAGGAAAATGTTTATTATTAATGACACCTTTAATGTTGCAATCAAAATGACCATATGTGCCTTCATTTAGGGTATCACATTTGAAATATTAATTATATTACATCTAAACACCTTAATATAAACCTTCATTCAATATTATAAGTGTCATGTGCATATGTAGTTATTATTAACATAGTTCATTGTAACATGTACAAGGAAATATGTAGTGTACACTACATCACAAAAGGTGCATTGTCATGCACTTGGTAGATTGGGAATACATGAAATTACTTAATGATGGTAAAACAAGTGAAATATGTTATAGGTGGAATGGCATAATCTTCCATTTAACATTGCTTACCTAGTTGGGGTAGAATGTTTTAAAGGACATTTCAATGGAATTGCCCTTTTGTGCCAACAACATTGTCCTACCAACCAATCACCATTCCACTAAACCCACTATTCTGAACCCACATCATGAGCTTCACCCCCTTTCAACCAACTATTAGATTCATACATGTGGCTAGAATCTCAAATTGCATCTGTAGTATGTCAACTAGTCACGCCAAGTTTGCTCCAAAAATTGGGATGCATTTTTGCACTAGAAACATGAACAATTGTTGAGCCTCCCATGCTTACAACTTCTTGCAAACTATCAAAGGGCCATCAACTTGTTGTAGGAATGTGCATTTTTCCTAAGTTTTCAAGTTCCATGAGGTTTGTTCAAATTCTTTAGTCGAAACTCTTGTGTGGAAATCATCTTGACCCCTATGTTTAAGGGCAAAAGACACATGTTCAAATCATTATGTTTGTTTCAAGTGTGTAGAGGTCTGAATTATTACATGACTTGATCTATAAACCACAACTTGAACAACTTTGTGCTACTACAAATATTTGCGCAAGTTTTAAGTCACATGGAAGGAGTTTCTATTACTACATCTGCACAATCCCTTGGGGAATTGGCTTCAATGTCTACTAAGGCAAGGTCTTGGCACAATAAGGTGGTATCAAAAGTGGCATATGTGGAGTCCATAGTTTTTTTTTTTTTAATTTTTGAATTTAAATGTTTAGTGCTTTGGCAATGTAAAATTGTCCATTTGAAAGTAGGAGGCAAATGGAATACCTAACACAGAAACTTACCACTTTCTGAATTGTGACACGTATCTTGATTTGATCAGTTAGGGGAAAAGTTAGAAGCAAAAACATGGGTGTTTTCAATTCTTATAATTGGCCATTGTTATGTAGGGTATTAATATCTTTTTTTACAAAACAAGAATCTTCAAATTTTCCATTTTAATATATCGTGGACTTTATAGACTATTGGCAATCTTATGAAATCTTGATAAATTAAAAAATTTAACTTACTTGTAAACCCTTTTTTTAACATTATAATACCCTCATAATCATACTAGGAAAAAAAAATTAACATTTCACACATGTTTAATAAATAATAAAAGTCCATAAATGTTCTTTATAGATTATGACAAAAGATGTTACATCACTTTAAAAGTCCACCTTGTAATGAAATGATGGCATCTTATTTTGAAATTTTAACATTTTACAAATGTTACAGATTAAAGTTAAATGAATCCCCTCTATAATGTTCAATCATATCCCAACACATATTGTGCCAAATTTAAAGGAACCCCCCCCCAACTACCCTTGTGACACCAAAAAATGGACACCTTAGTATGCCAAGACCCAACAACTAGAAGCTGCAACACCAATTCATTGTTTGGAAACGGAAGCTCCAACCAATATCATTCAAAAGAATCACCTAATAGCAGCGATGGTGTTATAAAAGCATGGGAAGGCAAGTCGATGCAAGAAGGTGCGAAAATCCAATAACGCATGAAAGAAGGGCACAATTACAACTTGAAAAACAAAGGTGGATTTCATAGACCTTTGTGCATTTTGAAAAAAAAAATCCTTTTTCAAGGTTAATTAGAAGAGGTAAACAATCAATTGACAAACCCAAAATGTCCAGCTAATGTTTTCTTGAAGTAATTTAGGTTTCCCCTTCTCTTCAACCATTATCGATGGGTTTCATTTTCCATGCTTCACTTCTAGACTACTATAATGAAAAAGTTGCAATTGGATAATGAGTTAATGAGGTTTTGATCTAGCATTTTTGCAACATCTTTTATTAACCCCATTATTTTTTCTTTCATTCCACTCACAACTTAGGTTTTTTTAATCCAACAAATATAAAGTTTGGTAGGAGTCAACAAGTTTGAGAATGGAAGTTGCAATAAGCATAAACAACAAAATTCAAAACTCTATGTAAAACAACAAGGGTGTGAAATCTAGACGGTGAATGAAAAATTCACTTGTTTTTACAATAATATTTATAAACCCACATTCCTCCTCCTACCATTATGTTTTATGGTTACGATTATGTTGTAATCCAATTTGTTACCATTCTTCCCCCCCCACCCTAGGTCAAGAAGTTGGATTTGACCAAAATTAATAATAGTGTAAAAGAAGTCTAATCTTAGCTTCATGTTCCATGTGGAAATTGATGTGTTGCATATTGGGTCAATTTAGAAGAAGCGCATGGTCAAGCCTTTATAAGGCTTTAACCCTTTTGCAATACCAAAATGCTCACTACGGATGCATAGGTGGTACTTGATCTAGTCTCAAAACATTGCAAAGAAATGATGTTCAAGAAGGGTAACCATTCCATCCATATTTATTTTGGTGCAAGGTCCATTCTTTGAAAAAGGAAATGGGACTCCTCAATCAATGGTTGAAATATGTGAAGTAGATTGCTTTCATTTGATAGGTGTTATGTTCCTAATTGCTACCTAGTGGAATATTGAACAATATCTTGGATGGAATCTATTCTTCTCTTTAATTAACAACATGTCATTCTCCACATTCTTGTATGTTCTTCTTGGTAATTGGCATGATTGTCAGTGCATCATTAACAACATTTGGTAGTGCATAGGGTGGTGGAAGCATGGAAACATTTAGAGGCCCAAAAAAACTCCCATGTTTTTTATTCACCAATCCATTCAGTTGGATAATAGTGTGCACAACCTTGTAATACTAAGGTTGTGCAACAACAAAAGTTGGAATTTATGTTGTTGGTGTTTTGTATCCTTGTATAGCAATGGGTACAACTCATCACGCTTTAACAATAAAAGAAAGATGTTTTCCATTGAAAAATTTGGGTACATGTTTCTCTCCTTTGAATCTTCTCCAAATTGGGATGAGGCAATAAGGAGCATGAACCAAAACACAAAAGACATATTGGATGGAAGAAGTCAAGCAACACCCATCCCACTACCAATTTACCTTTGATTAGTTAGTTGAAATTGTTACTCTCTCCCCACCTAGTTTTAGCAAATAATTGTCATAGGCATGTGTGTCTCTCCTCAACTTGTTTCAGCCTTAGTCAAATTACAACCACATTGTGATGGTCCATAGAGCAAGTTTGTCCACAATTGAACAACTACAATAGGGAAAACAATCAAATTCCAAACTTTCAAAGTTAAAGAACATTTCATTCAAGTTTTTCAACAATTTTTAGAACCTTGGGTCTTGGTTTTTAAGAAGCAAGTTTGGAAAAACACATTGTTCAAACAAGCATTGCACTTTGGGTCTTGGTTCAAATACCACTTAATTGGTTCAAGCCAAAATGGTAGCTTGTTCAAGTTGGTCAATTGTGCATTACAGTTCTTAATTGCATGAATTTTTATAACATTGAATCTTGAAGGTCAATTCCTAGAAAGTTGGGAAGGTTGTTCTTACCAACAAACTAATTTGTTTGTATTGCAAATCAAGATCAACAAACCTGGCATCTGTCAAAATTGAGGTTTGTGCAATACAATGGTTAATTAAATAGGTAACAATTTATGGATTTGTCATGCCTTTTTTCTATGTTGTTGGAAAATGATGTTTGAAGTAGGTCTCTTACCATTGTTCTTGAATATATATATACATGATGAATATGTGCATATGAAACATGTGAAAGTTGAATAATTATTATTGCCATATTGTGGTTTTTCTTTATACTTAGAAGTTCTTTGCCATGCATAATCATGAATCCTCAATGGTCTACAATCGTTTTGTTTTCAATTCCATTGTCAAGTACAAAAGTTGTTGATTAGTTGTGTGAACATCGTTGAATGGGTGCACTTAGAGAGCGAAATGAATTGTGTCGATTCCTTGTACAAAGTATATGATGCACTCCAAGCATGAACATGGATTCTATGACAGATAATGGCATGATTTTGAACTAGTATGAAAGACTTGCATACAAATATGATTGTTGTTCTTTCCTTGCTTATTGGGTCCATAGTCTTACATTTTATTCTTGTTGCTTTAAAAAACAAAGGACATTATATATTACTTTAACTATAATCTATTTGGATTCTTATGAATTGGTTTACATCTCTATTGCTAGGGACGAATGTTTAAGGCATTGTGTAGTGGTTATAATTGTTCACTTTTATCATCCCCACCCCTAGGAGTTAATAGCGTTACTAGGATCCCGTGTCACTAAGGTCATCAATGTTATTAATGATTTAAATGGTGGTGGTTTGACACATTTGTCAAGAAGTTTTGCAAGGTTATGCTTGTACTTTTTAACCACTAATTTGTGTCAAACATTACAAAGTCAAGTTTATTAGTTGGGTTTGTTTAATCTTCATTCAAGCAAATCTTCATATTTGATTCATTTTACTAACTAGTGCAGTGGTTATCCTCCAAACCTATAACTTGTGGCTTTCATTAATATATCCAAGTTGATGTTCAAACATTTTGGTGGATTCTATATACATGTTGGTATGTAATATGCCAATGACAATGACCTAAACGTGATGTATATTGTAGGTGCAGCCCCAATTAACAAATAGGAATTACTTGGGGTGAATGTAAAAATAGGAAAACCAACTTCAAATAGATTATTATTTTGAATGAATACCATTTTGGTTTAGTTGGATACACATCTAGAAAGTTGGAATGAGATTTTCAAGTACTATAGTTCAAGATTTTATTTTTCTTGAGACTTGCCAAAAGTTCATTAGGCATGGGTGGCCAACCCAAAGTGAACCACTTTTAATGATACATAACCCAATTCTATTGGCTCTGGGAGTACAAAGGTTATAGGGGTGTTATGAACTAGAAGTTCCAAATTCATATAAATGTCAATTATGTTGTAGCTTGCTAGTCTAAATGTAGCATTTGCATTTGTCATTCAATAGTTGCATCTAACACTTTGTTGAATGAGAGGTGGAAAATATGACATAATCCAACCAACCCATTCAAATGGTTTGCCAAGTTAATGGGGCATTTGTCCTCCAATGGCATGAATCCTACATGTCAAATAATGATATGCTTCATAACTAAATTACGTTGGCTCTAGGACTACAAAGGTTGTAATTTGGTGTTGTGAACTAAAAGTTCCAAATGCAAATGAATTTTTAATTATGTTGCAATTTATTGCCCTAAATTTTACATCTACATTTGTCATCTACTATTTATGCATGACAAACTTTGTTGAATGAGAGGTGGAAAGTGTGGCATAATCAATCCATGGTCCAAATCATCTGCTAGGCTAATGGGGCATTTATCCTCTAATGGCAAGGATTCTATGTCAAATAATGACATGATTCATAACCCAATTTTATTGGCTTTGGGAGTATGAAGGTTGCAATGGTGTTATAAATTGGAAATTCCAAAATCAAAGCTATTTTCATTTCTATTGTAGCTTGCTAAATTGGATTGCATACGCATTTGTCATCTAGTAATTGCATGTAACATAATGATGAATGAAGGCTGGAAAAGTTGGCATAATCAAGCCAAGGTTCGAATGATTTGCCAAATTAATGGGGCATATGTCATCCAATTGGCATGGATTCAATGTCTGATAATGGCATGCTTCATAACCCAATTTAATTGGCTTTAAGACTACAAAGGTTGCAACAACGTTGTGAAGTGGAAATTCCAAATTCAAATCAATTTTGAATTATATTACAACTTATTAATTTGAATTTTTCATTTGCATTTGTGATCCAATAATTGCATGGAAGATATTGTTGAATGAAAAGTGGAAAATGTGGTCAAGCTAGGGTTCCCATGATTTGAGTTAGGTTAATGGGCCATATGTTGCCCAAGAAATTGATACTTCTATAGCCAGGCTGTTAGGCGAATCTTGAAAAAATAAATCATTTCCAAGAGAATTTGGATCATGTAATTTAAGACAAAAACATTTTGCTATACAAATTGAGTATGATGTGGAGATTAAGTGTTAAAATTGTGCAAGTTTCAAACACTTTAATTGATGGTTATTGTCAACCTTTGTTTTCCATAGAAAGATCTGAAGAGGATTTCTTTATCTCATAATGTTGAACTTTGATGGGGCATGTAGCCAGTACCCTACATGAATCAATAAAATTTCATGATTGGGACAATGAAAATGTACACTAAAAAGCCCTTGAGGCTTGTTAGGAATATGTAGAATAAGTTCTCACTAAAATAAAGAGTATTGAACATTTGTAAAAATCTTGAATATAATCTTACTGAAGTTAAGTAGTCAATTTACCAAACCTAGGAAGTCATCCAACCAAATTGAAGTAGGCACCCTACCAAATTTCGGTAAGGTAAATATTTGGTAGGGTCCTATCGAAGTTGGTTGTCATTACTTGTGACCTACCAAGTGGCTGGTATTGTTGAAATGTTGTAGGTTTTAGTTATTTGAAGGTTTAAATAGACAAGCAAGATAATGGAGATATAAGGGGTAGGGAGTGTTATTTAGTGTGTGCCCAAAATTAAACATAATCTTGTGCTCAAACTCCATCAATACACATAATTGTTATTGTTTTATTTGATGTTATATATATGTGCATGCTTCCATTCTTACTCTATTTTGCTGACCATGGATTGAAGCTTCATAATTTATCTTTACTATTCATGTATGTGGTACTGCGTGTAGTATGGTAGACAAGAACCTAGTGGTGATGTAGAAATTAACCCTTGATAAAATCATCGCAAACATTTGGCAACCATGCTAAGGATAATGATGTTAAATTTAGAATGAAACTAATTATTATTTATGTGCCAATGAGCTGAATGGTAGAATGGAACATTAACATGGTGCTTGGGACTTAAACCTTGCTACCTAAACCCTGTAACTTGGCTATTTAAATTTGTTCTTGGTGATATTTATATGGGTAAGTGTCGCAACCCTAGCCTTGGCTCGCGACCAAGGCAAGGGGGTTGCAAGGTTGCGGGCCTATAAGTAGACCCGGGAGTCATATCACATGCTCCTGGGAGTGCAAAGAGTGTGAGGGAGGGAACCCTCACACTCCCAAGTGAACTCCCATGTTGGGAGTTGGTGAGAGTTAGAGTCCCAAAAGGATTCCCGAAACTTTAGAGAGCGTTTTGAGGGGTCAAAACTCCATGGCTGATTGCGCTATTTATATCAATGAAAAGGTCTTGAAGTGTAGATGTCCAAAATGGGCTCGCATTGCTCATTTGGACATCTGAAACACAAGTTATGGCCAAAAGAAGGCCCGGGAGTCGAACTCCCGGGATTCCGCCGGTTTTGACGCCCGACCACTAAAAGTCAAGAATCGACCCGAAATACTTGGCTGCAAAAAACGTGTGACATGCCGTTGGAAAGGTCTTGACGAGACCTACAACTTTGCTTCAGATGGCGAGTCGATCAAAGGTCTGCTCCGAAAGTTATGAAGCTTCAAAGTTGTGGGAGTCCCGAAAATGCGCGATTTCGGGACTCCCACGCGGGAGTCCCGAAAGTCCCGGGACAAAATGGCCATTTGGATGCCACCCCCGCGGCGAGTCACAAAGTATACTATAAGGGGGAAGGTGATGGCTTCCCCCAAGGTCCGGGCCGTGGTGAGTCTTGTGTGTCCGTGTTGCCCGTGGCTTGTCCCAACACCAAAGGGATCCATAATGAGTTCTAACCACTTTGTGTGGTTTCATGCAGGCCCGTGTGAGTGAGTAAGCTTGTCAATTCTTCCTAGTCTTTCCCGGGACTTCTAGCACGCCCCTCTCACCCCCTCTAGTGCTGGAAGTCAGGATCGTGCCCCAAGTTCCAACTCCTTTCGCATTGCCGCATACTTGGACCCTCAAGTGGGTCTACGAGGAACTTGGGAGCGCGACAGTAAGGGCCATGTTGGCCTTTTGTTTGGCTTATTAGTGGCATTAGGTCACATCTTTATTAAGGTTGCTTAAGGTTGCAATATATTTCAATAGAACAATGTTATAGCAACATGAATCTAGGTGGTTTTCATAGACCATGCACCTACAATGTTCATAGTCTACCCACTACACATCGAACATTTTCACTGATTCATTTTCATATGTATGGTCATGGGCTAGATGTGTTTGTTGAATAGGCTAGGCTAGGATAATGGATCAAGGGAATCTATAATATTGCCCTATCAAAGGGCAAACAATAGGCTATGAAAAGGCTTTTGTGGGGCTACCATGGACAACCTGAACTTGCTCTCTTTGACTAGCCAACTAGCTATTAGATTTATTGGAGGATCGTCTATAATAATTAGTGACATTTTCTGGGTTTATAGGACTTAAAATTCATTGTGATTAAGTATGACAATTTTATCACATTATGGGTTCAATGGATATGGAGGATTATGATGTAACATCCAATGGCATTTTGTGGATGTGCTAGATATTGTGTAATCCTTACAATTGTCTTAAAATGATTATGTATATTAATTATATATATATAAGGTCTGTGGTTACAAAATTGTGCAATGTAGTCTTAGGTTTTGCAACCTGTAACCAAATTGTTATGAATTGTGAATTCACGTTGCGCACTAGATTTTGTGCAGAATCTTGTCTGGATTTTATAACGTATAACTAGGTCATTGTGAACTATAACCCTATGCACTAGATTTTGCAGCTTGTAACCAGGTGATTATGAATTATGACCTTGTGCGTTGGATTAAGTTGTGCATTGTTTGTTTGGACCTATTGGGTTTATCAAATTTGTCCAAAAGATTTTCTACATAATGCACTTGGATTCAATGCACTACATACATTGGATTGTGTAATTGATAATATGTGCAATTGGACTTTGTGCACTACAATTTAAGCAAGGTGATCACATTACTAAAATTCCAAGTTTTTCAAATTGCGTTTTCTAGTAAAAAAGAACCTCAAAGTGATAGGCATCAAAAGAGCCCCCCAATGTCTAGGACAAGTCGATTTTAAGAAGTCATAACAACTAGGATGGTTTTTTTGACCAACCGTAGGGTGGTGCTTTTGACTAGAGTTTTTGACCGATACCCTTTGACTAGTGGTCAAATGTTACTAGTAAAATATAACCAATAAAAATGTTTTATTTACTAATCATTTATTTGAAATGTGGCATCATTTGATGTTAGCACATGGTACCACATGAATGTTGCAAGGGAATTCATGTACATGAATTTGTATATTTGGTGGTGTATATGATGTTTATTTTGGTCTATGTGTACATATGGCGTAAGGAGGACATAGGTGGGTACTTACCAACCTACCATTTTATCACAAGACATGGGCCACGTGTAAGTTTGAACCCAAGACCTCATGGTAGCATCCAAATGCCTTAGCCACCAAGTTACATAACTCTTTGTTGATAAAACTTGTACAATATTTTGATTTCTCTTGTTAACTATGAAATAGACTTTGGTATTTTTTAATATTTTAATCTTTGTTCAAATGAAGCAAATAAATGCATAATCTTGTAGCTTATTCAAAGATCTAATCAATAAAATCAATATATTTTCTAAATTCTCAAATGAGTTGTAAGAAAATATTTTTGAAAATAGCAAATTGATGACAAATTTCAAAACTTGTTATAATTTAATTCTGCCATTTCAAACTCCATTCATTAAACTAGGTAAGCTACATGTCATAGGCAGATTGGGTAGGTGAATAGGAAGGTAGAAAAGGTAGGTAGGTTGTAAGGTGGGAGGGAGGTGCAAGTTAGGAGGTAGGTAGATAGATAAGTATAATATAATTGTAAGTAGGTAGGTTGAAGGTACATAAACTTAAGTAGGTTGTACAATGTTAAATAAATAGATAGATAACTTGTAGGGCCATGGTAGATGGGAGGTAGGAGGTACAAGTTTTAAGTAGGTAGGTAACATATAATTATTTAGTAGACAGGAAGGTAGGTAACATAGAAAATTATATTAAGTAGGTATGTTGGAGGTACATAAACTTAGGTTGGTTATAAAATGTTAGTCAACTAGGTAGGTATGTTGTAGGACATGGTAGTTGGGTGGGTGGGTGGGTGAGTGGGTAGGTAAGCAAGTAGGTAAGTAGTACATCTAGGTGGGTGAATGGGTAGGTATGTAGTTAATATGTAGGTAGGTAGTATGTAAATAGGTAGGTGAGTGGGTGGGTAGGTAGGTAATATATAAGTAGGTAGGTGGGTGTGCAAGTAAATAAGTAAGTAGGTGGGTGGATAGGTAGGTAGGTAGGTAGTATATAGGTGGGTAGGTAAGTAGGTAGTACATCTAGGTAGGTGGGTTGTTAGGTAGATAGGTTGTAAGATTGTAGGTGGGAGGCCCCGGGGGGGGGACACTTAGTGTAAAGTTTGAAACCTATGTGCATCAAACAACCATTTTTAGAGGGGGTATTAGATAATTGTCCAACCTATTTTTTATCATCCTATTATTATTTAATTTTATAATATATACATATTAAAACCATCCTATATTAGTTATAATACATTATTTGAGAATATTACATACCCTATATTATAATTAAATTAATTATTTGAATAAAAGGTACCCTATTTTCCAATAAATTAATTTATAATTTGTATTCAATAACTAATATATTGCACCATATATTTTTACTCATGTATTTTTTACTTTTTTTTACTAGTGCCCCCCTCGGGGTGGGAGGTAGGTATGTAATAAACATTTAAGATATCCCATTTGACTAGATAACATTGGTCATTTTGACTACTAATGTCAGTTTTCATGTTCAATTTGACTAAATGTTTCATTTGGTTAAAACCCATTGTCATTTTGATTAGGGTTGTTCAATTTGACTAGATGTATTGGTTAAATAAGTCATTATAGTCAAGTCAGTTGGTCAAAATATACATGTTTTGAACTTCTAGTCAAAATGGACATGTCCATTAATAAAAAAAGGACCAATTAGTCCACTTGAAGCATTTGAAAAAATTGGAATTCTAGTAATGTCAGGTATGTGTTTTAGGGTAGGATTATCCCATGTTCCATCTTGAAGGTGCCTTGGGTTATTTAAGGATGTTGGTTTATTTCATGATATTGTGTGTTTCTATACTTCAAAAAGTGTCATTGCATTGGTTAAAAAGACAGACATTTGTTCGATCATGGTTCATAAGCCTATGCCAAAGTTTTGGATGTGTGGCTAAATATATTGATGTGGTTGGATTGGTTGAAATTGATCATTTTGCGGAAACCACATTTGTTGCATAAGGTGATCATCTTTTAAAACAATCTAACATCGCACTAACATATTAAGTTACCCCTCTAAGGGAATCTTAATCTAGACACAAGTTGTGGATTTCAAATCATTCGCCAATTTGTTATTCAATTTTCCTAATGCAATTTTCAAAGTTGTTTGCCCACATTTTAAGGGTGTAGAATGTAAATACACATAAGAGATCTAATAAAATATTGATCATTCACAAATGCAAGGACATAGAAATTACAAGCTTGCCAAAAGTATTATAAATGAATGCAATTGTTGGATTTTTGTCTATTCTAACCTTCATAATTTTTGCAGGCATTTGGTCACTTATTTATTGCTCATTAGTTTAGCCCAAGCTAGTCTTGCTGCAATCTTGTCAATTCACATGCTTGGGGAACTTGTTGGAAACTTGTTGCAACATTCATTCACAAATGTGGTGAATGCTTGAAAATCAACTTTTGCTTCAACTAAACACTTGTGATCTTGCACTCGTTCTTCATGTTTATCAAGAAAGGATATATTATTCCAATTTCTGTAAAAAACTATTAAAGTTCAACAACATTAGTGTGTTGGTGTAGTAGTGGATTTATTTTGATTTGCATCAAGTTAGGTCTGATATTGGAGGAGCTATAACACTTCATTCAATGATAGTTTCCTCATTGGTTTGTTTGGGTCAATCCTCTTGGTGCAAGCTGAAGTTTTAGGGCCTTGTTGCTTTCATTAGGTGTTGTTCTTAACAAATTTAGAATTAAACTTCTTATATAATGCATGTTTATGTAGCATATTATATTTAATGTTACATTTGATCAAAGACAGACATGACTATTTCATAAATTGTTGTCTTTAGTTGTGACACTATGAATTACAAGTAATGTGATGATCATGGTTGAAGCTTTAACACCTTGTTGTTTTCATTAGCAAATTAATAACATATTTAAAATTGAACATTTTGTAGACAATGAGTGTTTTTGTAGAATTTCAAATTGAATGCCACATAACCAAGAGCAAAGAACGCCACTAAAAAAATTGTTTCTAGTTTTGCTTACTTGAAATCTAATGACAATTAAAAACAAAATAGCTCATTTGACCACAATTACCAAGTGACATCAATGAGTCATTACTTGAAACATCATAACTTCCATTGTGAAAAAGTAATTATAAATAACCCAAGTACATAAATTATAATGCCAAATGCCTTCACCACAAACCCCAACATTTCTAGAATACCAAATTGGTAGAATATAACAAATTATCTCCAAGAGTAGGTATAATTCATTTCTTCTATACACACATTTTGACAAATAATTAATTCACTTTGTTCTTGAATTACAAGTTTGCCAATTAGGTTATATAAATATTGGACCTAAATAATTTAAAGATTAATAACTACATTGGTAGATGGCTCAAGACTATATGATTGTTGGGGAGGGGTAGGGATCAATTATTTACATGACAAACCTAGGCTACCCAGTTAGAAGGTACATTTTCCCTATCCCTTTTGACTAGGCCCTTGGCTTATTTGACTAAGGTTGTCACTTTTTAGTTCAACTTGCCTAGATGTCCCATTTGACACATAGTCAAGTAGGTCATTCTAGTAAAGTTGAAAGGTCAAAAGTTACGCATGTCATTTAGGATTTGGGCCTGTAGTCAATATGGACACGTACATTAGAACATAAGCATACTAAAGTAGGCCAATTGGTGATGCTTACTCAAAAAAAAAAAAAGGTGAAAAGTAGAGTTTGCATTTTTGAATTTTAAGGTTTTTAGCAATATTACAAATTTTAGAATGTACTTGCTATACCAAGTAAACCATATATGGTCATATTTAATGTATTTCATTACTTTCATCATTTTATTTATTTATCACAAGTTAATGTCTAATATTTTTTCAAAATCAAACTATTCAAATGTTGTGATATTGATGTTTGAGTTACCATGCATATTGATACTTTTTTTTTGAAATTTGAATATTTCGATTATGATAATGTGAAGCCTCTTAAAAGTAGTTTTCCAGATTAAAAAAATTATGTGTCTAAAACATGATTTTATATATGAACCTAAACACTAATACTTGCATATAATATGTCAAAACAATCCTCTCACAATGTAAAAGGAGGACATATGAATTTTTTGATCAAATATAATTAATTAATATACTTTTACATTACTTTGTGCAATATGGGACAACAACATAAATTTGGAAACTAGAGTGAAAGTAGGTTGAGAAAAAAGGAAACACAAAATCTTAAGCTTTTAAAAACACATTCATACCATCCTACATACACTCATGTAATTTTTTGTATGCTTTTAAAGATTAGGTTCTACTTTCTATGCTTCAAAGTTGACAATTTTGTGTTTTCTACTTGCAACGTATACTTTTTTGGCCTACTTTTGTATGCTTGCACCCATTAGTCAAGTTGGACAATGCAATCAACTTGAACAACTTTAAAAACCATGAACTGTAATAGTGTTTTTTTTTGCTATCAAATTAAGATTTTTTTTATTATTATGTGTATTAGGTTTACCTTGTCACTTGCCTCTCATCTTGTGGTGAGACTAACTTCCTCTTATTTAGCTCAAGATTATGTTTATTGCGTAATTTTATTAGTGAGGTTGAAAATGAAAATAATCCTGCAATGGACATTTGCTAGAATCTAGTTTGTTTAAAACCTTGAAAAAATTTCATGGGTAGTAGGTCTCATTTGCATTCTTGGAATCCTCCTTGGGTGCCCTCTAGTCTTCCTTTTCCTTGTCGTAGGCTTCCTCCATTGACCCTTCGAAAGAATCTAGTCGTGTCCTCATTGTTTTTTATCTTTTGCTAGAACTTGTTTTAGGCATGTGATAACTCTATGCATTCGGGGAACAATTTTGTGTTTTGGCATTTTGTTGATCTATTTATAGTGTTTTGTACTCAATAGAGGACATGTTAGGGTTTCACATCCAAAGGTCTTAGCTTTTACAACACCAAAGTATCTTGTAATACTTGAGAAAACAACTCTCCTCTATTGCCAACATGCATATTTTTTTGGCAAGTCCTTGGCATTTTGTTATTACAATAATAACAACAATTTCAAGATTTGTTTATTTCAGTACCCTATTCAGTTCCATTTTCCATGATAATGGTGTCCTAATGTACCTCCTTCCATCCATTGAGTTATTTAACAACAATATCAAATATTGTATTAGCCCTTTTTGGTCATCTATAATTCCTGCTAACTAATCCACATGGATGGTGCATATGCATCCTACATAGTTATTTATAGAAGACACATATGGTGCTGAAATATTAAAGGTGCATACATTATCTACACATGTGGCACATCTAGATGGCATGCATAGATCTAAAAAGCTTATGGTACAAGTTTATGGGAAATTCACATACATATAATGTGCAACATACATATGGTGCATAAATACACAAGTTTGTACCACATGGTTTAGACTACTTTCTATGTTATATGGGGTTTCTAGACTAGAAATTATTACTTATGTGGATGATGTATTTTATTCTTTTGCAACCTATGTGTATATCTCATGTAAATAGCTAAGTGAAGTTCAAATGGAAATGTTTCTCCATCCAAGCATATTGCAACCACCTTTTGTTATTTGCATGTGATATGATTTGTGTGTTGTAATTGATTTTGTTATTCAATATTCCTTCCCCTAAAAGTTCAGTTTTTTTGTGGGAGAATTTTGCCTTTTATTATAGTGCTTGACAACTTTTAATTTCACATCTAGTTGTTAGATGTTGTCAACAACTCGTTTATAAATATTTTTAAATTATTGTAGGCAACATCTTTTATCCTCAATGACATGTCATCTTGACATAATCATATTAGTTACATGTTGCATGATTTTTCTAGTATAGGGTTGAGTTTGGCTTGCGCAAATCATCATTGAACTGACATATATTCATTATATTAATTTTTCTACTTATAGCCTTCAATGTAATTGCTCTTTTCCATGTATTAAAATATTCCTATATTACCTTTTACTCTATGCACCTTTTCCTATTGCATTTATGGACATTGTAAATATAGTCGGTAGAATTCATGTTATGATGATGACAAATTCTAATAAGATTGTCCTCTTCTCTTAATGTCTTGTGGTCACTCTCTCCCACCCTTTTTTGGTGGTGATACATTTTTTATACACTACACCAAACACATGGAAAATATGATTACATAAGTGACTAGCGCTATAGTCCTAAACCACATATATGATTGGCCATGACTACATGACTACTAGTCCATATGGCCCCATGATATTTACCATTAATCGCAAAAAATGGCGTAGTTGTAAATGCCATTTGCGACTATGTCCTCCATGATTATAGGACAATCCTTGCCACCAATATTGCCCTTGTAGTAAACATGGGTGCATTTCGCACCAAAATGCCCAAGCTCTTCATGGGCATGTCACATTAAATGTGCTTGTTGTGTAGGGTGAGGCACAATCCTCACTGTTCTATCCTCCCATACTCAAAATAGATTATTACCTTCCCACATGAATCTTTTGGGTTGTTGTAGGATTCAATATCTCTTTTTGGCAATCACTTTAACAAACATATCTTGATGTGGAAATATTTCAACACTAAAAATGTTGTCATACACATCCTTTGGTCCATTGGGGTCCTCATTAGATTCAAGGTTCTTTAATATGTCTATTATTGGCAGGATAGTGACATGAATTATCATAATTAAGATGCATAAAAATATAGAAACATGCCATCTTGGTACCATTTCCTCGTCAGTCTCACCATGCCACTTGGCTCCAATACCATCATGTTGGCTAATGTATTAGTTTCAATTTGACCCATTTTCATCTCAATTAACAAGACTAGCATGATGAACTAGTTGGAAATTATATTCTTATAACATTAACACCCATTATGCAAGTTCCTTATCAACTTATTTGATTCCATCAACCATTTCTATGATTGATGATCAGTGACGAGGGTGAAGGATTTGTCGCACAAGTAACAACTAAAATGCGTTTTAGCCCATACTTTTACAAGGCTTTCCTCTTCATAAAAATCGTACTTGGATTTTGTGTTATTGTTGGAACATATAACATATGTGATTATAAATTATTTCCCTTCATTATCCACCTAGGTAAATACTATTCCAAGACTTAACATGTTTCATTTTGTATGCAATTGGAGTAGTCACCCTCTTATGGGTTGCCTCAAGATTAGTGTTGATGTCAATCAAACTTTTAATTCTTGGAAGGTTTGTTGATCTTCGTCTTCCCATTGTTAGGCTTGATCCACCTTTGTTAGCTTGGTGAGTGGTTTGGCAATGGCATTGAATCCCTTGACAAACCATTAGTAATAGTTTGCCAATCCTACAAAGGCTTAAACTTGGCTAGCATTTGTAAAGCGTGGAATGTGTGTGATAACATCCACCTTTGTTTGTCAAACCTTTAGTCCTTTAAGGTATATCATATGACCTAAAATTTGATGTAGCCATAGAAGAACTTGCATTTTCTTGTGTGGAGTTTTAATCATGTGTTTATAGACACTAAAACATCATACATTAAGATGTTCCTTATGCTTCTTCGTTGTGGAAGCACTAAAGAAAATGATATCAATATGAATGTAACAATATGAAAAAACCTTGTCCATGACCCTTTGGAATTATACATGCATATTCTTTAACCCAAAAGTTCAAATTTTCCATTGGTAAAGATGATCCTTGCCATGTTCAACAACCCCCCATAACACAATCTTTTGTTCAATGTCAACATCCTTAATAGGTAATTGGTGATAGCTTAACCTTCAGCCCGATGTGTTGAACATTCTAGCATGCCCAATTACATGAAAAATCTCTTGATGAATAGGTATGACATACCAATCAAACTTGGTTTGATGATTCATTAATTGTTAATACTCACACATGTGCTTTTTATTTTAGTTGCCAAAGATGCCATTTTCAATTGGCATCACAATAACTAATTCACATTTTGATGTAGAGAGCTTTGTCAACTCAACTTCACATAACTATTGGGTTTTGGATTAGATTAGTGACCTTTCCATGTTGTTGTATCTACAAGGCCTTTGAATATGGTCCTATCATTGGCCAATTCAATACAAATTTCATGGTTTGTGAGGGATCCCATATCCTTCAAACTAAAGACAAACCCATCATTGTCAACCCATTTATTGAATCTTGCATCATACATTGCCGATAACTACAAGTTCAACTTGTGGTTCCTAGTTATTTTCTCTAACAACACAACCTTGGGTGCACCAAGCTTGTCAATAGCAATTGATGCATCTACTTGTTGACTATCAACATTGCCAATAGCTTGTATGGCTTGTCCTAGCATAAACTTTGTTGGTTTCACCATCATTAGTTGGAGATTTTCTTTTGCTTTGAAAAATAATTCTTTTTAAAATTCCTTTTAAACAACATTTGTGCATTGTTCATCCCATATTTTCCATAGGTGTGTGCATATGTGCTTGCCCCCATCCTTTGTTTTAACTAACTTGGTAGGCAAAAAAATTTGTGATAATATAATGCTAGGGGTTATAGAAGTTTGTAGGCAATGTTATTCCACCATACACAAGTTGACAATCCATGTCAATCAATTGAAGTTCATTGCTTGACTTGAAACCTATCATCTTGATGCCTCATCCAAGGTTGGCATGATGATAATGATAATGGGAAATCCCATTATGCATGTTGGTTCATTCACAATGGGTTCCACCAATCTTTGTTGGTGGACATCCCAAACAAGTCCTAGCCCATTGTCTCGAAAGGCATGGGATGTAAAAAAACTAAGTACTATTGGTTGTGCAAGTTGTAGCCATCCCATTTACTAACAACAACCAATGGTGGTTTGTCATTGTACAAAACAAGTTATAATAGACACCTTTATCCATAATGGAGTCAATGGTGAGTAGAAGTGGCCTTTGCACTCCGTCATATGCTTGTTTCAATAATTGCGATGGCATGAAATTGGTCCACCATAATTGTGGTCAATGAGATTTTGAACCCAACACTATTGCATCTAACAAAACATTAAATCCAATCCAAAATCAAATTTGTAAATGACATTAGCCATCGCCTTGGTTCATGAATATCCCATGGAAGGTACATTCTTTGAAATGTAGGTTGGGGGATGTGTTTTCAATGCAACTCTAACTATTGTAGTACTTGTGACATCTCCCAAAATAGGTGAAATGTTGTGTCTTGCAACTTACTATCATGGCCTACCAAAGAATGACTTTGGCAAGGACATCTCATTATGACCCAATTTGAATGGGACCTTGTTGCAACGAGTCTTGCACCCCCAATAACAAAACATTTCTTGGCAATGCTTTGAGATATCCATGAATTGTTAATAGTGGAAGTAATTTTCACAATATTGTTGAACAAAGTAAAAAACAACATAATGGCCAATTTGGTGTCAAGGACACAATTTTTTTCTTTTCAACATTGCCAAATAATAGAAGTAGAATCAAAAGGAAACAAAGGAGATGGTGTATGGCCCAAAGAAGTGGCATCCATTGTAATCAATGGCACAAAGGCCTCTTGTCATCTTTTTTTGCACATAATCTTGTGCACCTTTTTACAAATATGCTATGGTGCCCCATCATACCACCTTTTTACTAATGCTAGGGGGAAAATTGGAATGATGTCCATGTCTTTTTTCCCTTCCTATAATGGAACAAAGTCTTATGAAGAAACTTTTCCATTTAGAAGGTCTCCACCACAATTGACAATCCAAGAGAATGTCACAAGATGAGGCATTATGGTTTTGGGATTTAAGGCCCCTTTTCCTACAAAATTTATAAGAAGGTGTACACTCTTGCCATCTCTAAATTGCCATCCTACCCTATAAGATTTCATCTCTCCCCATAAATCCAACGTGAAGTCCATGGGGTATAACACAACTCCACCAAGTAGCACAATGTATGATATGGCATTTGTCATAATGGCTTTCACCTTCACAATTGAACCATCTATGGGGTGATTCAATTGAAGTCTTATACAAAGTGCTTGATGAATGATTCCACGAGCTTTCTTCCAATGAAGTTTGTATGTGGAGTGGACAAGGTTTTAGGTCTTCATTTGTAGAACCTAGCTTCATCATAATTCATCTACCTAACATGAGTGGTTGAAATCTATAATTTAACAAGATTCATGATGGCCATGAATTTGTGGTTGGGGATGTGGTCCAAAAACAAATTTATTGCATGTTATCCAATAACACCACTTTGGATAACACCACTATAGGTGTTATCATGAAATGTTCAATTGTAAGTTAAATTGGCAATCCTTGTGTCGCGCCCCCAAGTTCCTCGTAGACCCACTTGAGGGTCCAAGTATGCGGCAATGCGAAAGGAGTTGGAACTTGGGGCACGATCCCGACTTCCAGCACTAGAGGGGGTGAGAGGGGCGTGCTAGAAGTCCCGGGAAAGACTAGGAAGAATTGACAAGCTTACTCACTCACACGGGCCTGCATGAAACCACACAAAGTGGTTAG
>Ga0209611_10004560_pt1 | contig 23618 bp, 15 predicted proteins | sample S1TSphgellanicum_3_FD_187693 | JGI IMG/M metagenome (GOLD analysis project Ga0209611, IMG submission 187693) | Host-associated microbial communities from peat moss isolated from Minnesota, USA - S1T2_Fc - Sphagnum magellanicum MG (SPAdes) (version 2) | ecosystem: Host-associated > Plants > Peat...
TTTTCCAACCCCCCCCCCCCTCCCCCTCCCCCTCCAAATAGTGGACGAAAATTTCCCTTGATAAAATGCCCTCCAAGTACATTGAAAACATTGGCTCATTGCACAGAGTAGTTCTAAAAAGTTAAAGCCATGTCCCTGGTATCACAGCATCTTCTTTGTACGACGACTTTGTACACCTAGTGAATCAATCATCTTGTACACATGTTTAGATTCACACCTTGTGCTTTTACAATGGCTAAAACCCAACGGACATTCCCAAAATGCAAAAGGCCAAACTCCCCTACCACTCATCCTAGAACCTGATAAAATAACACATAAAAACAATTTTCAGTCTACATAATGCACAACTAACAAAAGATACCTTCTTTTTGTTTTCCTTTTGTTCCATTTTTAATTTGGTCAATTTTCCTCTTGCAAGTTGAGGTTTTAAGCTTCACCCTTCTCAATTGCAGCTTGAGGCTCACTCAACAAATTATCCTGTTGAAACAGCACGTGCCCTTTGTTTTGACCTTCTATTTTGATGCCCACAATTCCACCTTTTGGGACCCATGAATCCAAGAAAACCAAAGGTTAGAAAAATCATATACTTGCAATCCCTTGAAGGAAGGGGGTTGCATTAACAAAATCTTGTTCATCAGAGGGCGTAACATTGAAGTTGTTCCTATCCTTAAATTGTTGAATAAATCACACTTTCCCCCAAAAGGTTGGAAGGTTGGAAGGTTGGAAAGATGATACCTGATTCCTGGTGCACTTGGTGAACCTTAGAGGACATGGCCTTCTTACTAAGATGGACATTTTCTACATGTTGCACCCAATGCAACATGATTGTTGCTCAGTTCTTCCCAAAGGACTCTAATAATGCCCCCCATGTGTCATTTCAATGAATGATTATTGTTCAATAACCCCAACATAGATGGGTTGACAAAAATTGATGGCATCTATCTATATGCACCTTGCAAAATATGAATCAACAATGCCTATAAGTGGCTATAACTCATGAGCCCTTCCCCTAATAACTAGGGTGATTTTCACTTGATCACATTGCATCACCCAAGCTCCAAAGACTATGTATAGGAGATGCAATGTTCATTTAACACAAACCAATTTTTTGTGCAATTTCAATATAGTTGAAACTATAGTTAAAGAAATAGCTTGAACCCTTGCATGCATGACACAATTAGTTATTTGGGTGAAAGAGTACTTAGAACTTTCCTATAATTTGGTAGCAGTTTGTGAGCTTAGTTGCACTAATGTTTCCTCTTATTTCAACATGTTCAAATGTTGCTTGAGTTTCCTTCCATGACTTCTTTAATGCTACCCTACAAAAAATCCACCTAAAATAATAAATAGCAACACAAGTTTTTGGAAATGTTGAACTTTCAAGGAACCTTTAATAATTCAACTATATGGCAACCCATTGCATGGTAATTTATAGAAGAGTGGTGCTTACAACACAAACATTTGATTTGACCTAATTATATGGCACAAAGACCAAGGACAAACAAAAAAGAAACCTCAAATGAGAACTTCAAAACCTAAGACCAAACCTATGTGAAGCCTATGCATCAAGTTCTAATGTCAAGCTTGAAATTAACTCATTCTTATTTGGAACCTACACTCAACAACCAAATCTTTTTGAGGATTTGGAACAAACCCACACGTGTCCAAAACACGTAGACACATTTTTATTGGAAGTGATGTTGTCATTTCAGGTGCATCTTAATTGTTGTTTGATACAAGTTGGATTGTGTGAAATAAACCTTTGGTTGAAAGGCGTTAAAACACATGAAATGGTGCTTGAGTTGTTTTGCATAATCATGTTTCTAAATCTAAAATGCAATTTTCCTTCTTCAATTGCTCATACTCATGTGCCCATCATCACAAGTTGAGTGTCAGACATAACTAGAGGCCATACAAAAAGAATTGCCACAAAAAATTAGCATCATGGCAACAAATCTTCAAAGGGTGGCCAAAAGTTGTACATGTATTTTTTCCTCCAATCCTTCTCAATAAAATTAAGCTTGGATTTGTCACCACTTTTGTCATTACCATCACCACAACTTCTATTGCTTCTTCTTATTGTTTGTTGTTTATCAAAAGAAAAGAAATCATATCTGTCATGATTGCAAATTATAGAAGTTGAATTTTCCTTGTATGCAAAGATTAATTTTTATGAACTTCTCAAATTGCAACTGCTAAAAGCCACCCAAACATTATGACTAGCAAGAATAACTAGACGATGAATATGGACATTTTTTTAGCTACAACAATTAAACCCTAATTTGTGCAAAACCTAATTTGTTGAACTTTCTTGAGCTCTCCCACCGGCTAGCCAAAGATTCTAAAACATTGCATGGGGGTGAAAAAGAAGGAAAGATACTCATGTTTGCAAAACATAATTTGTGAAAAGCATGTCCAACTCCCATTTTCATCTCAAATGTGAAATGAATCAAAGTAAAAAATAAAGAACAAGGAAATGTCACTAGAACCACCTCTTCTTCCTCCTCCTCCTTTTTCATTTTTCTTCCTTTACAACTAGACATTCTAATGCCTATTTAAGTGCCCAAGTTCCATTGTGAATGTTTGACTTAACAAACAAACCAACAAGCAATAGAACCATTGTCATAATCCTAGCAGCATAATATGGAAACTCCTAATCCTCCCATTTCATTTTCTGTTTGGGAGGTGGAGGAGTTTCATTGAAAAGCATTCCATGGTGGTGTTCTTTTGTGTAGGGGCCAAACCACTGAAACCAAGAAAAAAACCCAAAGAAGGAAAAGCAATTTGCTTGCCACTCATAACAATAATCAAAAATTGTGTTCCCAAACACAAGATTGATTGAAGACGAAATCTCCACATTCAGTGGCCTAGGGCTCGAGTCTTAATATGTATATAGTTTTTTTTGTTTTCCTTTTTCTTTTTTATTCACCTTTCAAAGGCAATTTTTTATTGTTGATTTTATTTTTTAAAAACCAATGATTTTTTATTGAAAGATGGGGTTGTTTTGTTTTGAGGTCTATGATTTTTAGGGTTTTATTGAAGTTTGATAATTACATACGATCATGGATCATATGTGTGTTGAGAAGGTTATTTTAATTTGGATGTTCCTTTTAGTGTCATTGGATAATTCTTTGTTTTGCACATCACAAGCTAGAGATTTATTATTTCAAAATTTGTCTCCTTCAATGTTTGGGGTTCAACCAATTTTGTGGATTTTGTTGGAAAAAAAGAAGAAAAATTATAGTTGATTATTTTGGGTAAAACCAAAACAAAAAACTCATTGGGAAATGGTGGAGGCCATTGTATGCCATACAAAGTTAAAATGAATTAAATTTGAATACAAATTGGATTTGAAGTCAATGGAATTATAATTATATTCAATATATTTTAATTCAATACAAGTTTTACAATATGTCATTAAATATTATAATTAGTATATTAATAGCTTTGGCATAAATTAAACTATTTTCTATGTAGTCAATTTTTTTGAAAAATCATTAGCCTTCTTGTAAAAAATTTCAAAAATTTAAATTGAAAACAACTGGAATCAAACCTTAACCTAGTAGGGACAAACACATCAATTAAAGTTTCATGAAGTTAATTCAGTTTTTGGGTTTATGGGTGGAATATTTTGAAAATTACTAAAGGGTTCATTTTTTTCATTCTATTTGTGGGACAAGGAGAGGGAATCTTTTTCATTTTGTTAGTCGACATAGCAACATGTGGAAGGTTTGCTTCTAGCCGTCATGTTGACAATAGACGAAGAGGCATATACAATAGTTTGCAAGGCGTATACGTTATCTGTTTGACACGTGCCTAGGGTTACCACTTGAATTGCGTGAAAGTGTTAAATTCTGATCGGAATTGTCTCTAAAATTGTCCAGGGATGACCATACCAAAAAATAATAAAGTTTGAAATTTTACAAATAAGGAATGTGTGAAAGATTATAGAAAAACCACCCATACACCAGTTCCTCAAAAATTCTTGTCATTGGAATAAGGAGCTTATGAAAGATTATACAAAACCACCCATATACCCATTCCTCAAAAATTATTGTTATTGAAACAAGGAGCTTATGAAAGATTATAAAAAAACACCCATATACTAATTCCTCATCACTGGAATTGTCCAAGTATGACCATACAAAAACTTAGAAATTCTATAATTTTATAAATAAGGAGCCTTCGAAAGATTATAGAAAACCACCATATACCAGTTTTTTGAAAATTTGTGCCATTAGAATTAATTAAATTATAAAGTCTGTAAACTTTTAAGCACCACACACATAAGTAATCCAATGTTTTCAAACTATTAACAACATGTTCAATGTAATGTCAACTTTCTAAACCATGGACTAATGACCTTCTCCAAAAATAATGACACCAATCAAAACAACTATCCTTTTAAATGCATGGAAAAACCCAAATTTTGGAAAAAAAAAGGTTGTTATTAAAAACACGTATGTCCCATGTAAGTTGTTGAAAGCCAATGAAATTGTTCTTTTGTTTAAATGGATGGTTTAAGTAATGGAACACAATTGAATTTCAGTTAATATCCCTTCTTCTTGTTCATCCTTTTCATAAAATTCGTGTACCATGGCCACCCCATGTTATTAAAATTGTGATTTAAAAAAAATTGGTGTAGAATAAATGTATTTTGTAGTACAACCTTAAATGATTGCTTTTGCAAATGTGCGACCATTGGTCAAGGCTTTTAAATTGCTCTCATACAATGAAATGTTCAACTCCAATGGCCCATAACCCTTGTTTTTTTTGTGTGCGAGTGGCTGCATTTGCTTGACTTAATGTTGTCCATTTGTTTGTTTTGCTCAGCAAGTCTTTCCAAGATGTGTTTAAAGTTCACAACCTGTGAAAATCGTCAAGGTGGGACCCCTTATCAATTTCCAAATCATCTTCATTCCAAAATAGAGGACCCCGTATTTCCCAAAACTTGGATGACACAATGTGTAAATTTTTTGGAAATATATGTTAGACAACAACATGATCTAGAAGGAAAGGGATAAGTGTCCCATGTTTATCTTCCATGACATGCACAACTTGATAATAAAAAATGAAAAATTACTCACACAACTACTTACTTGACAAATTTAATTTGTATTGTTCAATTGGATAACTATGAAATAAAACACAACTTTTGAAGTACATGGAGGAGTTGAAACACACATGCATCGCCAACAAAGAGGGTTATGTTCACAACATATAAACAATACAGTAAATCCAAACTACTGTAATGCAAATGACTTCAACCATTGTTACAGACAAGTGTAAATCCCACAAATGTTTCAATCCTTTGATCATGAACACCCATTTTATAGATTACAATGTTATGAATGAATGTTAGTTGGTAGAATCCATACCTTGTATGTTGTCAAAAATATTTGTGTGTTTCATAAGGATAAAACATTTTTGTACATTAAGATTCATATTTCATTCAACAAGCTTTTGGTTTCACACAAAAGATTTGATTTATAAATTTTTTTGATGGGTTGTTATAGATTATAAGGTAAGAAATTTGTGTGCCATGGTTGACTATATTTAGAGTAGCCTTAAATTGATGTAATTCAATCTACATATATAGAAAAAGAAAAAAATAGTTGTGGAAACATGTAATTCACAATGGTATATAAATCATGAGGATAAGAAGAGAAAAAGATGGTAGTGATTCTTTCCAATAAAGGATAACATTTTCAAAAGTGGATAAGTTTCAATGATGGATAGCCAAAAACGATGTGGAGTGGGTAAAACATGTTGGAGTTTTTAGTTTGCTTAGCATTCAACTAAGTCCAATTCAACCACTCGTGAAGGATTTATTACAAGCCAACACATGTTTCAACCCATTGAATCGATAGTCCAAGGAGTTCCAATTTTCATCATAAAAGAGACAATGACTTAGATGTTTTGCCCACTGGAATTGAATATTACTAAAATATTGACGAAGTCGAGCAAGGAGAAGGAGAAGGTGAAGAAGAAAAAAGAAGAGGCCACCATTACCGAAAAATTACCCCATCAGAAACATTAGTTGACCAGGAGGGGTGGAAGATTTCCCTCCTCAAGAGGATGTATGCAGTTGGGCTACCGACATTAATTAAGGCAATTTGGTTAAAAGGCAGTCAATTTACCTATGTAGCTAAAAAATTGATGAGTTTGGTGGTTTTGGAATTCAAATGAATTGGGTTGCGATTATGTTCAACATCCAGCTACAAATATTTGTTTGCATTGACAAAACTTGAGGCAAGTAGAGATAACACCAAATTGGGTGTTGCCCAAATTGTCGACATCCTATTTTGGATTTGGTTTTGGTAGACCTAACCTTCATAGTACCAAATTTTGAGAAGGAGGATGAAAATGTGGCTAAGGTTCCACCATAAACTCAGGCTATAGGAGGCACTAGAATTTGGGAGCGTGTTTTAGGTTCACACTAATTGATTTGGATGAGGAAATCAATGACATCGAAAAAGTTGATGGTATGAATACCCAATTAAAAACCTCATGACAACCAAAAGTTCCACCAACACTCCATGTCGGCTTTGCAATCTTGGAACTTGGGGCAACTTTATCTTAGAAATCCCATACTATCATTGGGAATGTGCACACCATCAAATAGATCATCAAATGCATCCACTCCAAAGAAGAAAAACAGGATGTGAAATTTAAGTCATGTTAGGCCTACACAAGGCCTCCACTAAAGTCACCCTTTTGACATTTCCTTTTTGGTATGAGGCATGTTTTTTCCTCTTCCTATCGAAACTAAAATGGCAATAGCCCCCTTCAGTAGTGTCATCACTAAAATCTTTGAGGAACATTTGTTCTGTTCCAGGGATTTTGCTCATATCATGGGCAACATCTCAAAGGCTTTTTGATTAGCCACAATCATAAAGGAAGCAATAAAAGAAGTATTATAGAAGAACCTATAACAAATGGGTGACTTGAAAGGCCAACTTTAGCAATTGTAGACGACTAATCGGCAGGATGCCTTAACCATACAATGGTTGGAATCAGAGTTGGAGATCTTGGAAGGTGCATAAAAGAGCGTGTAAGAGTTGGAAATTGAAAACTCTAAGTTTCGAAATGAACTATTGGAATTGCAAGTAGCTTTTCGAAATTGCTAAGACATTGAACTCCATTAATTTAGAATGGGCTATGTTGAAACAAGCACATGAGTAGGACTAGGCCAACCAAAAGGTCGTTAAATAATTTTTGTGCTTGACCAACAAGATGTTCAAAGCAACAAAGGTAAAGGAAAAATGGTTGGAAGGCCAAAACAAAAGTGCTTATTGAAAAAATGCAAAAGTAGTAAGTGGAGTTAAAATAACACTAAAAAAATTTGGTCATTGCAACAAGATTTGGAGGATGTGAGGCAAATTTATGCATGATTCAAGAGGATTTAAAGGCTTTAAATAAGGAAATGAGAATGTTGAAGTAAGGGGTTAAACTTGCCAATCCTTGCTAACATTGGATGGAAGAGTTTGACAACCTCAAAATGGAGTATGGTTTCATAAAGGTAGAACTCTTGATTTATTAGTAGAGGAGAAAAAAAAGCTAAGCAAAACAATGGGAATTGTATAAAAAACAAGTTGGTGAGATCATCCGAAAGGTGTTTAAATCTTACCAAAAAGATGAGGAATTGTACCAACTACGCTTAAAGATTTACAATAAGGTAATGTTTCATTTGGCAATGCCACCTTTCAATTTTGATAAAATGTAAGATCATTCCAAATCAACATCTGAATTTAGCACATAGAGGAGTTTAGAGAATTTGACAAATGATTATTAGGTTTTATTTAATTGCCTCATGTATGGGATGCAAATAAGGGAAAACCTTAATAAAAAAACTAATCAAATCCATACAAGTTTGGTGATTATCAATTTGCAAACACAATGTGTGCGATTGAACACATATACGTTATTCAATGATTTCACACATAATCTAGTTTTATTGATCCAATGTTTGGTTGTTTACAAACCCACAATTTCCAAATCCCAAAAATTCCATTTGATTTTTTATTGATGAACACTCTTTCAAAAAGTTAACAAAAGACTTTGTTAATGGTGTCATCATAGGTGAAACAAAAAATTTACAAGCATACAACTACATCAATCATTGACAAATCTAATGTATTGGCAATTGCCCAAATTTACACTACATTAAATCTAACATCAACTGTGGCAGGGACTTGGATATCATGTTTATGAAAATTACATCATTAGTTTGTAATTAAATGCAATACAAAAAGGCATGAGGTATTTCTACCAAGATTGGTGTCTCAATTACAAATTTGAATGCCAAGGCTAGAATGGCCATGTGTTTAAATCCAAGATGGTAAAACTTGGTGGTAGTGGTTTGATCGTTAGTGAACATACATAAAAAATTGAATCCTTTATATATAGGTTGAAGAAAGTTCATTTGATACAAAAACACTATATGTTTTTTAACCTCATAAAGTAATTCAAAGTTCCTCCTTTAAGGAGAATAGGTTCCAAATAACTTTTGATATGAGTGGAATATAACTTGCATGCGTTGTGAAAATGTTTTCAAGTAGCTATTGGTATAATAGGGTGTGCTCAAGGACTTAAGAAATTAAAGGTGTTCCACTACATAATATGTAATGTTGAACCCATTTCTCTCATTATATTATTCCAAATGTTATCAACTTTTAGTGTGCATATGTTTTCATGTGAACCCGTTCATTTTATCCATTAGATTTGTATTATATTACAATTTACAATAATGAAACAACTTTGTTATTTGAAATTTGAAGATTCACGTAAAACAAATGTAAAGAAAAAAAGATGGCATGAAGGTGAGTTTTCACCAAATTATCCAAGAGAACTTTTTCACCAAAAGTTAAACATTTTCAAATTTTGTATTTCTCATTATATGACCGATATAGATCCAACTACGATTCTTTTGGGAGGCCATTCAACCGAATGCGGTGTTAAACACCTCAAGGCCAATCAATTGGTTGTGGATTCATTGTAATCATATCTATTTGTGCAATCATTTTTAAGCACAAACAATGGGGGCCTTTAATGAAATGATTTTCTACGAGATGTGGAGAAAGAGTTGATTTTCATACAAAATGAATGTGAGAGTGGAACATCAATTAACACAATCATTTATTCATTTCTAAGTCATGATTTTTTAAAAATAGTTAACATTCATAATTGCACTAATAAAATTGATTTTACAAATTTTCTCAAAAAATATTACCAACTTGTGCAAATAACTTATTTCACAAGTTACATATAAAATTATTTATTAAAATCATTCAACAATGTATGTGATAATGTATTTTTAAAAATCATTTTTGAGTTTTTAAGAACAAAATTTATTTATAATTTCATTTAATTAAAAAAATATGTGCCAATGCTTTAACACATGTTGTGAAGTTTTTTGTCATGCAAACACAATTGTAAATAAATTAATAACACAATAATTTAACATAATCAAATTGTAAATAAGAATATAATGTTTTGTGGTTTCATCAAAAACATTTAACATGAGATTATTTTTTATTTATTTTGAATTCATTTAATACTAAATGTTTGAATTTTCTAATAAATTTCATTAAGCCCATGAGTAAATTAATAATATAAAAACAAAAAAGGTGTAATCATTGGTTAATTTTACATGTTTAGGAATGGTCAATAAAGTTAATGTTGAAAATTTTTGATGTATTTATATAATAATTTTTTGAATGCATTACCAAAACATTTGGATAGGTTTGAAACAAATATAATGAATATAAAATATTCAAAAACATTTAAAATTTGATCTAACCAATTTTTTCATTATTTAATGAACTTTTAAAGGGATTTGAAATACTGAAAAATATACGATTACATAACAATACAATGTAATTTTTTTTGGGTTGTATGAATTTCATGCCCATTTGTGAATCATGATTTAAATTTAAAAAGACCTAATGTAATGCTATCGCATTATTTTAATTAGATAATTTATCATTTTAAAGCAAAATAATATGGAGTTAGGTGTGGGGCATTTTATTGTAAAGGTGTTAGGATATTATGCCATTTGTTTTGAAAATATTCCAAAATACATCCATTGTTCAATTTCCAATGTATTGGTTTGATAAATTTTATGATTTTCCACATTAAAAAATAACAATATTATTTATGCAACTTTTTTTTATTGTTGAAATTAAATGTAAATAAAATAATTAAATGAATTTGTTTCATCTATAGTTTATTTAAATTTAGTCATTTATCTTTTTCAGACAACTATTTGTCCAATTCGAACCATGCACATTCCTTCTTTAGTTTTGCACATGTTTGTGTCATCACTATGTAATCATCTACTTGTTTATGTGAGAATGTGATTTGTTTTTTTAGAGTTTGTGTATTTGAACATGTTTTTTTTTGTCATCCAACATATGAATTTGTTAGGAAACAACGTTAATTTTCATTGTATAGATTTATAGAACAAACATTGAAGTCATTTTAGATTTGAAAAACAACCAAAAATAGATATCTAACGTTTTGTGATGGAAAATCAATCATACCAAAAGGCCTTATTTGGGGAAGTACTTGGGTTGTGATAAAGCAAAAGAACTAGGGAAGGAGAAATGTTAGTGTGAGGGGAACTTTAAATGAAATAATGCAGTTATGAGGTAACAAAAAAATTCTGACAATGAAAAAGAAACTATTATATCTTTGTTTTGGTGCATTTGTTGTCTGCCTTTTCAAAATGAAAAGGTATTTCATGTAATTGTAATTATAACTATATGTTGACCTTAGGACTTGAAGAAAATTGTTTAAAAAAATAACATATAATTAGAAAATAACATATTAATCCAAAGGCTTGTCAATTGTCAAAAGGTTCGGTCACTACTATAATTCTAGGTTTTTCAAATGCTCCAAGTTGACTAATTGGTCTTTTTTGACCAACAGGCATGTCCATTTTAACTAAAGGTTCAAGGCATGTATTTTTTGACCAACCAACTTGACTGGAGTGATTTAATTAACCAATACATCTAATTAAGTTGAACAACCCTACTCAAAATGACGAATGAATATTAGACAAATGAAACATTCAATCAAATTGAACATAAAGAATTAACATGAATATTCAAAATGACCAATGTTTACAAGTCAAATGGAACATCTTCAATGCCTATTACATACTTACTTCCCACATACAATCTTACAACCTACCTACCTATCAACCCACCCACTTACCTACCTAGATGTATTATCTACTTACCTGTCCACCCACCTACCTACTTACTTACCCACCCACCTACCTACTTACTTACCCACCCACCCACCCACCCACCTATATATTATTTACCTACTTACCTACCTATCCACCCACTCACCTACCTATTTACATATTACCTACCTACCTACATATTAACTACATACCTACCCACTCACCCACCTAGATGTATTATTTACCTACTTGCCTACCTACCCACCCAATTACCATGTCCTACAACATACCTACCTAGTTGACTAACATTTTACAACCAACCTAGGTTTATGTACTTCCAACCTACCTACTTAATATAATTTTCTATGTTATCTACCTTCCTATCTACTAAATAATTGTATGTTACCTACCTACATATAACCTACTCCTACTTCCCATCTATCATGGCCCTACAAGTTATCTACCTACTTGTTTAACATTGTACAACCTACTTAATTACAACTGTATTATACTTACTTCTTAAGTCCCACCTCCCTCCCAACCTACAACCTACCTACTTCTTCTACCTTCCTATTTACATACCCAACCTACCTATGACATGTATCTTACTTAATTTAATGAATGGATTTTGAAATGAAAGAATCAAATTTAACAAGTTTTGAAATTTGTCATCAATTTGCTATTTTCAAAAATATTTTTTTACAACTCAGTTGAACATTTACAAAATATATTGATTTTATTGATTAGATCTTTAAATAAGTTACAAGATTATGCTTTTATTTGCTTAATTTGAAAGAAAAATTAAAATAAAATTTGCCAAACTTGGGATTTGCAAACTATTTTATAGTTAACAAGGTAAAACAAAATGTTGCACAAGTTTTATGAACAAAAAGTTGTGTGATTTGGTGATTAAGGCGTTTGGATGCTTCCATGAAGTTTTGGGTTCAAACTCGGGCAACTCATGTACATGAATTCATATACTTGGTGCTGTATATGTGTACATATAATGTAAAGAAAAGATATGTGATTACTTATCAACCTACCATTTTATCACATAGTAACGTGGTGACATATAAATGCTACCAGATGGCAAAACATAATGTTACCATGTGACAACATTCATATGGTGCCACATGTTAACATAAAATGATGCCACATTTTAAGTAAATGATAAATACAAAAAAAATTTATTGGTTATATTTTATTGATAACATTTGACCATTACTCAAAAAGTGCCAGTCAAAAACTCCGGTCAAAAGCACCACCTTACAGTTGGTAAAAAAAAAACCCATCCCAATCATACTAGAATTGTTAAAATTGACTTGTCCTAAAAAACTAAGGGGTTTTTTTTACGCCTATCACTTTGGGGTTTCTTTTGACCAAAAAACTTAGTTTGAAAAACTTGAAACCTTAGTAGTGGGTGAAGTTTAGATTATACATTGGAATGTCATTTTGATATTTTTCAATGTTATGAATTGTTTTTTATAATGCTAATGCAATAAAGGTTATAATGTTGAATTAAATTTGACATGGAACAAAATTAACGATTATTGTTTACAATGTTAATGTAAAAAATGACACATTAAAAATTTCATAAATGATATTTGTTTATGTTATTTATCATAATTTTTATATTAAGTGGGTTTTTGGGTTTACCATTGTTTTCAATTTTAACCATTTCTACAAAAATTAATTAAAAAAAAATCATGTGTGATGATGTATTGTTCAAAATTTTGTGTACTAATTTATAATTATGATTTAAAATATTTTATTTTATCCAAATCTTAGTTACATGCATTATAATAAGTTATGAAGAACGTTATGATATTTCAACCATTTTAAGGTGGTTTGGGAGGGGGTTTATAAATTAAATGGTTTTAAACAAGAATTTTGCATGAAATTTTTTTATTAAAAATATGTCTTTGGTTTAAACAAGTTGAAATCATCAATAAACTGAAAAAAAATGATCTATTGTCAAAATCACAAGGAAATTTTTTATACATCACATTTGTTTTCTAAAGTCATGAATTGTGTAATGCTTTCATATGATATGATTTAATTTTCAACTTCTATTTTAAAACAACAATTATAAACTTCAATAAAATTTTAAACCATTGGCACCAACTATCATCTTTACCATATGGTTCATTACAATTAAAAATAATTGTTTAAGTACAAAACAATGTAATGTTTAACATAATCAAAAAATAATAATTTAACATCATTGTTAATTCTTGTTATAAATGATGATTAAACTTATCGTGTGTGCATACCTTATGCTCAGAAACCCTGCAGAATCTGGTTCTCTGAGCTCAAATTTCAACCTACGAAAACCTAGAAGGAGAGCTATACAAGTCACCCAATGCAAAAATTTCTGTTCCTAACCTCGAACAACGAAAAAATTCCGAGAATCAGATCAACAAGCCCCTGATATTCCTGATACTCATCCAAAGGAGAGAAGTCATCAAGCTACAATAGAGTGTATGTGTGAGAGAGAGAGAGAGAGAGAGAGAGAGAGAGGCAATCAGAGACTTCTGTCAAGTAACTCCTCCTGTGTGCGCCATGAGCTTGTGGTTTTGTCCCATAATCATTGCCAGAAAAATCCCATTCTTGCAGTATAAAAGGCAGGCTGAGTAGGAGGCTCTTACAGGAGTCGCGTGGTCAGCGCAAAGCGAACTATTCTTTCGCCTTTTACTAAAGAATACCGTGCGCAGGCCACACATAGCGGCATATCCCAATTTTTGGACTGCCCTTCACAGGGCCCACCAATGAAATGCAAACTGGACTGTAAATACGGGTGCAAATGTATCGATTGTCTATACAACCTAATTTGCACTCTCCATTGTTGCGGAGTTTGATGCTGGAACGAAACGTAAGCGATTTCACGCTGGAAAGTTTTTACTTGTGCATATGTCTCATCTCTATTCTCTCACATGTAGAATTTAAGTCTGTTGCCTAAAATAATATGCTCTTTTATTGTGTTCAAATTTGGCACAAACTTGAGCTCCTCTACATTTGTTGTTTCTTGTAGGGTGGCTGATAGGCGATGTAGCCTAGTTTTAGGGTAAATGGACCTTAAATCGAACCTTCAGTTTACATGTACATCATATGTGGAAGCCCGGGAAGCTCCTCCGAGAAATTTGATTTAGATGACTGATGCTTTGTCTTTCTGATAGAGTGGGGAAGAGATTGATTACGAGAATGAAACTCCTGAGCAACCTTAAGTGATCACAACATTGTGAAATCTGGTTGTATGTTTTGTGCAGGTCGTGAGATATATCAGGATTAAAACAGTGTCACTTCCATGCTTTAGGGTTTGCATATGAAACGCTGGTTTTCATTAACAGGTGTGAAATTACAAACCTGCTCCCATCTAAGTTTTGGCAAGTTCCTTCAATCAAGGACCCTAGGGCAAGACCCTTTGAACATGCTATTACTCACATGTCAACCTGCTCCCATCAAGTTTTGGCAAGTTCCTTCAATCAAGGACCGTAGGGCAAGACCCTTTGAACAGGCTATTACTCACATGCCAACCTGCTCACTGTCTGAATTATATTCTCTTCCAAATGCTCATGTGATAGCAGGAGCAGGTCTTCTGTAATCTATCGACTCTCCCTCTGATGTGTTTTAGAGGGGTCAGGGGCTTGTTGATGTGTGTTATTTCTAGTACAGTCATATGCTCAAGGACTTATGAATCTATGGCCCCATGTTTGTGCATAACAGAAATGTTTACAGAAGTGTTGTTGGGTAGCTGTTTTGAGTGACTACAATGCCATAAGTATTTCTGCTCAAGTTTTTATATTTTCTGTTTCACCTCTAGGATGTAAATCCTCTTGCAACATGTTGATTAAGTCATGAAGAAACGATTCATTTCAATCCCAGGTGAAACAATATGTGGCATGACAGAAGGGACAAAACCAAAAATGAGGGAGGGGAATGTTTGTTAGAGAAAGGAAATATGTTCATCTGAGGCTCAAATTGAACTGTACCTACTGCTTCAGCCATCTGTTTCAAGCTAGTGGAATGGAGTGGCCATCCCCACATGACGGAAACAATCTTTTGTGAGCAGCCAGGAATGGTGATCTTCAAAAATTCAAAACTCTTTTGGATACCTTCGACATGAATTTTCAGGGAGGTGTGAATGCACACTCTGAAGATGACCAGGCACCAACACTCAATATCTATGCATCAGAGCATGAGATTCCTATAGAATGGCAGGGGCATATCTTGGAGAATGCTATAGCTGCTTTCCATGAGGGTAGAACATCACTGCATATGGCCACCTCCAATGGACATGTGGACATTGTGAGCTACATATGTGGCCTCAAACATTCAAGAAGAATGAATGTGAACATTGTGGACAAATTTCGGTACACGGCAGCCTTGCACTTGGCTGCTCACTCACAACGTCATGGCAGCTGCAACAAGGTCATTGCAGAGATGCTAAAGATCACCAATGTTGATGCCAACGTTGTGCCCACATAGGTGGGAAATGGAAAGTTGCCAAACTCTCTAGACACAGAGTCTTGGAACGACACAGCTTTGCACATGGTTGCATTTTTAGGATTCACAAGAACAGTGGAACTACTGTCAGCCTGAAATCTAACCTCTGGCCCCTATGAAGGCAGGACCATGAGCATCACTGCTAAGAACAAATGGGGATTTACACCCTTTTATCAAGCTCTCAACAATGCTGAAATGGCAACTGCAGTTCCAACCACAACAATGCTATTAAAACTCATGAATGAGCCAAGCCAGATGCTATAAACATTCTAGACAACAAGAGACAGACTGCACTCCATACTGCTGTAAGGCATGCTAGTTATAAAGTAGTGAATATATTGCTACAAGGAGTTGATCATATCAAGGTTGATGGAAAGGACAGTAGTGGTATGGCAAATATGGACATTGCAGTTCAAGCAACTGATTACAAATTGGTGCTTATGTTGCAATTATATTTTGAGGCAATTGGGTTGTATGGTACCAGCAAGGCATATATGCAAATGCTGCCAATGCAATTCTTGTGGGTGCAGCATTGCTTGCGTCTGTCACATGTGCAGCATGGTTACAACCCCCATTTGATATAGATACCCAATGTCCATAGCTGCCATACCACTATTTGTGATGTGACCAAGCAACGTTGGGAGATTCAACTATGTCACAAGATGTATTCGGTGATACTGCACAACAAAAATTTATAAACCCAGCTGGTGCTCAAGGCAGAATGTCAAGAAGAACTATTTGTGTCCAGCTTCCAAGTTCTGGAATATTAGAATCCTGCAGTCTCAGAAAAGAAATGAAAGTAAGATCTGAGTGCTATTGAATTTGGGATCTAAAGGCCTAAAACTAAGATCAAGTCACTCTGATTCCCACTCACTTGTTGCACTGGTTTTCCTATCATCATAATCTGAATATAGTTGAAAAAATTGCATATAGTTGGAGATTTGAGAAAATTGCAACAATTTCAATCGTATTGTCACAAAAACCTTTCTTGAACTAGACCTGCAGACTGCTGCAGTAGAAAAATTCTTGTTCTAAGGAGTTTGCAGTGAAGATTGAGAGACGGCAAGCTCACCAAGTGATGCATGAGGAAACTAGTAAAAAGTTTGCATCAAAATGCTCTGAAAGCTGTGTTAACTCCCACCAATAGTATTGACCAATAAAGAGACTAGATAAATGTTCTAGTTCAAAGCCATGAATGATTGCATCATCGTTTTCTAGACTCTACAATCTGGAGTTTCAACTAGTGTCTGTCCAATTGTATGTCCTCGGACAAAATTCTCGAGATATGAGAATCCTGATTTGGGGGGAACACTACGAATCTGTCGAGCAATGCCTCAGAGCAGATGGTTTTGCTGTTGACTTAATTTTGTATGCAGAAATGTAAGATCCAAAGTTGCTCAACCCAGATATGGACACGGTATTGCTAGCACGCCAAACGCTGCCAACTGCCAGACACCTAGCCACAGAAGCAAATGCTGCACACACGTTCTCGTGGGCAAAGAAATAGTCCAAGGTTCGTCATCGGGAAGATCTAGTTATTTGTTCATAGAGATTTAGTTCTATCCAGGCTGCAAAGGAATATTTTTAGAGCCGCTGCATCTGGTTGTAACTCGGTGCATTCCATATCATGAACCGAGATTCATCACACGTTTCCACTCTTTTCCTGCAGGGAATGCCCAAAAACTTTCTTGTGAGGAAGCATATGCTAAGAAGGAAATTGCTACCTGTTTTCAATGGTGTTACAACCACCGATCGAGCCCTTGAAATCCCATCATCCCGATCAGCAAGATTACTGGACAGTCATAACTTGAATCCCACCAGGGATTTCTCCAGGGAAACAATCCTTGAGGTATGGTACGACATCAAATACGGACCTACCATGCAACTCAGGATCATCATACGGGCAAGACAAGTATCTCGATGGCGTGCTGTAACAAGCATCTACGGTTGGTCCTCTTAAACAACCTACGTCGATCGATTGTGTTTCAATCACCCATGGTAGCAATGCTCCGTATGCCTTAGCAACATCCCCCAATTCAGAGATCGGAATGACAATTATGTCGTCGCATAAGCTCAGGAGAATAATCTCGGTAAGTGCTTGCTCATCTTCGTCTCTGGCGCTGTTCAACGTTTGTTTAAGTCTGTTACTTAGCTGCACAACCGTCACGTTCTCTCCATTTGCTGGTGGGTTTCGCAAGTAATCTGATCTCAGAGACACCTCAAAATTGTTGTAGGGAGAAGCGATGAATACGGTGGTGCGATTCACAGTACCTGGAGACTCGATGACCGATTGAACAGCGGAGATCGACGAGTAATTGGTGGATTGCAAACTTGTATTAAGACCACTGGCGGCCAACCCGTGTTGAGGCAGCATTCCGTTGTCCAAAGCGCATTGTTTGATGAGCGCTTCTATAAGGTGTGTCTCCTCGAACTGCTGGTCAGTAGGAATCTGAACACCGAGGCGCCGGTCTGTACGATTTGGCTGCATCGTATGGACTTGTTCAACTCGCTGCCAGACAGTGTCTCCTGGGAGTATGGAATATCTGAGCATGTGCGTGAGGACCATTCGAGTAGGAAACAGAGCCTCTAACGCCGTGCGGAAGATCGGAATTACAAAGAGTTTGGGAAGAAAATAATTATTGCCTGTGAGATGAAGCCATGTCACGCCCCGCAAGTAGTTCTGCTCGGTGCTACAAAAGAATCTTTTTTCAGGGTGAATCGGCATCTCGGCTGTAAAATCTGTGGCATGAAGTTCAATGGCTCGGTTTAGTGTGACAGTGTCCTTCAAGACAGATCGACCCATGGACGAGTCCACAGCAGAAAGGAACTGATCAGTGGATGCCCAGAATTTTGGCACCACTGGAAGACCAATGCTTCCCTCATTCATCTTCCAAGAGGAGCCCTCAAAAGGCTCGCACGTGACTTCTGCCACAAGACTGGACGAGGGTAACAACAGGACACGTTGTGTGAGAACCGCGTAAATCATACAGGATGCAGCGACGAGTATTCTGTTACCTAGTCCTGCGTTAACCAACGGCTCACAAACTAGATAATCACAACCACTGGTCGTATCTCTCTCGTGGAGGTCACTGTGGGAAATATTCAATTGAACCTTCGTAGTACAAGTCCGATGAAGAATCTCGTACTCGCGAAAGACTGCGTCCCATGCAGCACTGACATTCAAATCTTTCACGAATTTCCTCGCAGCATACCTCAACGGAAGCTTCTTTCGACTCATGCAAGGATTGTTTTTGTGCCACTCGTTCCTCACAGTTTCAGTAAGAGGCTCGACAGGTTTTCCTCCATTAGCTCGGAATGCGGCTTCTCTAAGCTTGCGGGTTAGATCTTCAAGAGCGCTAGCAGCCATTACACTAGCAGTTTGTTGAACTTCCGAAGCAGCAGCAGCTTCAGATATTAATACACCCGCTGGAACAGCTGGGCTAGAAGCTGCTGCACCAACCTGCATTGCAGCTTGTTTTACAACATCTTGAAAATCCGCCTGGGGATTGAAATCCTCGGTATTGGGGACTAGCACAATGCAGACAAGGACAGTGGAGCAAACCAGAAGGATGACCAATTCCTTGGCACCCATTAATTGCTGTGGGTAGTGGCTTGCCCCTGTTGCAAAAGCACTACCCACCCAATCAATCAATCAATCGATTGCTGTCGGCAAAGAGCATATTGGAGATGAAGAAAAGCACAGCTTGTGGGCATTATGCTTCCTTAGCTGACCCAGTCATGCTTCTCTTGAACCTTTTTTTGGCATTCAGGGCTGTGGAAGCCAGCATTGAGGACGATGTACTATCATGGCATGTTGATGAACATCCTCAACATGTCCTCAACATGCCATGACTGCTGCTGACTTAATTTCACACTCCATCTAGCTTAACCTTTAAGATAGTTCTGCATCTAGGAATTCCTTAGTTGCCAAAATCAATGGTGATAGGCTCAAGGTGTTTGATGAATGTTAACTTTATCCTAACTAAAAATTGAGTGAAATGTAGCATCCTGAAAAATAAAACTAGTAAATTATATGCAATTGAAATTAGCATCATCATATATATTAATTCACTTGGTCTGTCAGTCTGTGACGGTGGACTAGCATGGGCGGGCTAGGCACGGAAGAGGTTAAGTTCATCCACAACAAGTTTAGGCATCCAGTGGATGGACGGTGCATCGGTGGGTGCTGAATCACTCTGGGCCCAGTGTGATCCGATGGAAACCGATGTTTAGAGCAATTGGAAAAATATACATAATGTCGTTTGACCATTGTGAAAAATTGCAAGAGGAGATGGATAGCCAATGTCTTAATAGATAAGAACATGAAGGCTTTAGAATTGAAGGTTTTGCAAGAGCCCTTGAAGGAGAATATAACAAAAGTGGAAACCCTTAAAAGAGTCAAGTAAGGAAATGTAAATAGGGTGGCAAGTTAAAACCAAAGACATGATAAACCTAAAGCACAACTACAAGAAAATTGGTAACTCAAAAAGACTCAAAGAAACAACTTCGTTAAATTATTGTAAATGATGAAAATTGACAAAGGACAATGAAGTCCATGTAAAGGAATTTTTTGAAACAACGGTTTAAAATAATTTCAATCACATAAATTGGTAATTTAAAGGTCAAAAAATGTGAGTACATGAAAATAGGTTCAAAATGATGAGAAGAATGAGATTTTGTTTTTAATTTTCAAAATCATCTTGATCACATTTTGTACTTGTCATTGTCACATTTGAAAAGCATCATACAGGAATTTAATTGACTTAAATAATTGCTAGAAATGTAATTAAATGTTTTCATGTGACCCATCCACCACCATCCAACCTTTGAAGGTTAACTTTGAATTTCTCACATTACAACATGTCATAATTTTCAACTCTCTGAACTTATGTATTTGTATTACATCTCTAAGGTCCATTCACAATTGGGGAACCAAAAGAAAGAAAAAGGACAAAAGCTAAGATTTTCTTATGACTACTTTCTACAAATAATATTTATATAGAACGAATTTAAGTAAGAAAACTTGAATAGTCCAAAATGAATAATTTATGTAATAATGGTGTTTTTCCACATGTGTACATAATTATGCAAGAAATTTTTATTTACAAGCAAAAACACAAAAAATATTAAAATGATTTTTAAAAATCAATTCAACATGTTTTTTTGTATGATTATTTTTTGCACATGTGACCTTCATCTCAAATTAAAATTTTTGAACTTAATGAATATAAAAAATTAACTAAATGAACCAATGGTGTTATTTTGGACAAGAATTCCATGTCTTTTTATTCAAAAATATTTTTTTCAAATGAATGAAGTTTTGAGTAAAATATTTTGCAAATCGTTATTAAAAATTCTTAAAGTTGTCCTAATACATCACTTTTTTTTGTTTATCATTTTCTAATAAGTATGAATTTTTGAAAATGTGAAAATTCCTTGTAGATTTTGTGATTCATCTTTTAAAATGACACAATTTTGAATCATAATAAAAAAATTAATTATTTACATTTTTATGTTTTCTTCTATAATAAATTACAACTTTTCATAACACATTATGTACATTATGCCCCATTTATATATGGTAAAGGACTTTTGAACTTTTAAAATTTTGAATCAATTTTGAAAAGTTCTTTGAATTTTTAAAGTTTTAAATTTTCATATTTTTCAACGGTATGAATGTTTTCGAATGTGGTTAATAGGTTTGTATCCTTTTAATTTTTTTCCTATCAATTTTTTAATATTATATGAGTCCTTTTGATAGTTCAAGTTTACAAAATTTACTCTTTTTGACACAATACTTATTCATTTGTAAATGTCTTAAATCAAAACTTCAACTTAAAATTTTATCAAATGAATTTTTTCTTTGAATTTCTTGGCATTCATATGAATAACAACAACTTGCCATGATTGTTATGGTTATAAATGGTAGAACATTATTTTTAAAAATAATTGACTAGCTTTGTTTATGATTTGACATTTTTTTTTGGTTCATTGAATTGTGACTGCACCCTCAAGGACTCAAAAAGACTTTTATACAACATTCCATAATTATTGAATTTTTTTTAAAAAAAATTTCAACACTCTAATAATAAGAACACAATAATACATCATAATTAAAATATTAAACATTATAAAAATCTAAAGTTGTCCTTTGCAATCCTTTTTCAATTAGACACTCATTTTTAAAACCCCAATCAAGAATAAACTTTTAAAATATTTATATAATTGTCCATATTGATGATATTTGACAAACTTAAAATATATATTGATGTTTGTCAAATAATGAATACCTAAATATGTAAATAAATATATTTGAAATTGAAAAAATTGATGCTAGCATATGTTAATTTTGGTTATTACACCTTCCCTTGCAAGTTCAACACTGTGATTATTACACTTTCAAAAACACAAATCTAAAGCATGAATAATGTTCACAACCATTGAAAATTTCTTTGAGCCAATGGGTCATCTTGAATTTTTTATATGTGTTAATTGTTTTTAGCAACAACCAAAATGGCCAAACTTGCCATATCACAAAGTTGACTAGTCATCCTTTCCATGTAGTTGGTTGCATGATCATGAAAAATTGACTAAATGTCTTTTAAAACAATATTGGTCATTTATTGATTAAAATTGGCCATAGTCATGTTTTGTCATGATTGATTTTGATTGCATTTGTTATGATCATCCAAGTTAGACATTGTTGTATGTTAACAATTCAAACAAGTAAACACAACATCCATATTATAGAACCAACAAGATCCTAAGAATTAGAAATTAGGAAGATGAAGCATAATTAACAATTAGTATAATTGGGCACAACTAGCATGGACATTGTCCAACGAGAGAAGACAACCATTTCCAATGATTTAATCAACCAGAGAATTTCACCTTGCCGTAAGATTGGAAATGCAATCCCAATTGGTACTTGAAAATTCAAAAACCTTGGATTATCCAATAATTGTTGGGAATTAAAAAAACCCCTATGCATAAGCATACTTGGTCCATTTGAGACGAAAAATGTTACTCCAACACTAACCGTTCATGCTTTGAAACAATGTTTTTCAACATAGTGAACTGATGGACCTGTAAAAGGCTTTGATGTCACCAATTGGGCTTTGGAATCAAAGCATGGATTGGTGTGGGGTGTTAAAAATCCACAAATCTAGGTCTGTGCAAATTTTGGAGCTCGTTATATTATCAATGGGGGTTATTGTGGGAAGCTTGATATATTAATTAGTAAGTGAGCTTTAGTGAGGATTTCAACTTGAATTAATATTATAAAAATGTAAATTTAAAGTGTAGAAATGTACCAATGATAAATTTTAGATACTCGAACATCTTTGATTAACTTAAACAGATCTATTATAAGCTTCATTTGTAATTTAGATTCTGTTGTAAAACAATAAAACTACCAAAAGAATGAAATTCTAGATTTATGTATGTGTAAAATTAGTTCTTATAATGGGTTGTAAGATCTCATCGCTTGCACTCAAATGTTCATTTAGAATTCCTTGAGCAGGTTGGAAAATCCTAGTTCTAACTTTTTTGAAGGCTAGTTTATGGGTATATACAAAATTGAAAAGGAAAATGATATTGATTCAAGCATTCAAGTGATTGGCCAAATTCAATATTAACCCAGTAAAGTCCAGTTAGTAAAGTTCAAAACTCTCTCCAAACTGTACCTCTAGGATAGGTGTTTGTGGAAAGAAGCAAATTGGCCCAAGCTGAGCTTCTCACACCCAACTTCTGAAGTTAGAGCTCGAGATACAGGTACACAAAAGTATTCACATTGTAAGAAGAAGGCTTGAGCTGAAAGGCACCAAACTTCTGAAGTTAGAGCTTGAGATACAGGTACACAAAAGTATTCATAGCATGATGAGAAAAAACACTGGACAATAGAAACATGAGTGGATAAGAA
>Ga0209611_10004562_pt1 | contig 23615 bp, 15 predicted proteins | sample S1TSphgellanicum_3_FD_187693 | JGI IMG/M metagenome (GOLD analysis project Ga0209611, IMG submission 187693) | Host-associated microbial communities from peat moss isolated from Minnesota, USA - S1T2_Fc - Sphagnum magellanicum MG (SPAdes) (version 2) | ecosystem: Host-associated > Plants > Peat...
TACAAAGGTATATCTTTTGTGTATTTTAAGGAATATAATTGGGTATATTAGGATTTACAAATGTATACTTTGAATGGATATGAATGACCATATTACATGTGTATTCAACTATTATTATTAACATAAACGGCCTTGATATCATCGTTACATTGTGTATATTTTGAGCTTAATAAATTTTATGTAACTTATTTACTAAATATATTTTTGCCTATATGACAATTTTATCCAAGCTATCTTATTATGCTTCTTAAAATTATTCCAAATGACATTTATTATTTATATTATATTATACTATATTATATATTTCTATATTCCGAATGGAAGAAATTACAACAAATGTTCCAAAACACACTTGGGAAACTTCAAGTGGTGATCTTCCCTATAACACTTTCAAAACATGGAAAAAAAAAAGATTACTTCCAAGAATCTAAATCTTAAATACTAAACAAAAAGTTGATGTTATCCATTTATATTTCAAGCTATTGAAACAATCACTAGCTTTTTGGTAGATGCATCTAAATCTTAAATACCAAACAAAAAGTTGATGTTATCCATTTATATTTCAAGCTATTGAAACAATCACTAGCTTTTTGGTAGATGCATTGTTGGCCTCAAGGCTAGTTAGTACCCTTAATAGACATCGGATGTTTTTTCAAGAGTTAATTGTTGTACAAAAAAAACTAGGTCAATGCCCCTACCGAAGGGGTAGAGTTGTCTTGCTAGGTTGATGTTAACTAACAAAATATTTTACCTCCAAACATTGGAAACTCATAACTTCCTCCAAGAAACTTCAAATTGAGTGTTTTAAAAGTTTAACTTACAACCCATGGAATAAATTTCAAGAGTCCCAATTTGAGTTTATTTGACCTTTCAAAGTTTCAATAAATTAAATTTTAGTGGTAAAGTTCAATAAGGTAATTTTGGTGGTTCATACTTACTTTTGGTATGTATTTTTGATACCTTTAAAAATATTTTGAGTATATATTTTTAAAAATCATTTTTGGTAGGTATTTTTTGAAAATAATTATTCTTAATTTTGCAAATATATTTTAAAATATCACTCAAATGCCAATCAAATTTGTTCTTTTGAAAATGGCTTCCATATTTACAATTTATTCTTATTATGAGCCTTTTCAATTGCCCATCAAACCATTATAAAAATAGTTTTGGTATCATTTTTTTTTTGATTTACTTGAATTAACAATATTCCATAAGACATTTTAATTAAATTTGTTTATAAAGAAAATATAAAAGTTTGAAAGTTAACTTGCATCCTTAATTCACAATTTTCACTACATGCTAGAACTAATAGAAATATCTCAACAATTTTTTTTCTTAAAAAGTGAATTTGGTGATTAAAATACCTTAAAAACACATATTTTTGGCATATTAACATAACTAGCTAAATTTAGGTAGAAAATAACAATGATAAGTTCATCCATTACCCAAAATTTCAGCTTCTTGGGGTTCATCCATTATTTCATTTCCCCAAGTTCATCCATTGTCCAACTCCCTTTGATTCATACATGGGGTCCACTTTTGCAATTTTCCATGTTCTTCATAGTCACCCATTATCTACCTTTGTTTCCATCCATTGTCTAACTCCCTTGCATCTATACATGAGTTTGATTTGTACAGATTTTGCATTCCTCAAATTCATCCATTGTCCAACTCCTATGAGTTCATACGTGGGTCCATTTTTTCAATTATCCTACTTCCATTTATTCATCCATTGTCTCTTTCACTTAGATTGTCCAATTCCCTTAGGATCATCTAATTTCATCAACATATCCCGTTCAAAAGCCCAAAGATAAAAATGGATTTTTAAACCTTGCATTCTCACTTTTTCAAAGGATAATGATGTTTAAGTAAATTACATGGTGTATTGGTAATAGCTTATGGATGTAATGGAAACCTAATTGGGATTTGAAATTTGCACCACTACCCATGCACACATGGGTGGTTCATGTCTATATTTAACCACAATATTTCAACTTTATAAATATTTGCACTTGGGCTTGATGCACTTGTTTATAACCTTATACTTTTATTAGATGGTTCATATGTTAAAATAATTTTGTCACCAATTTGAAGGATTAAAACCATGTACCCACCACAATGTTGATAAATATTGATTTGGGATGCATATTTTAATTGTGAAAAATAATAAAATTTTATTATAATTAACATAAGGATGTTTTGGAATAGTTAGGAATTTTGAATACTGGTTTAAATTTTTCATAAAAGTAAGCTGCAAATTAAAATTTCAAGAAAAGTGAGGGAACCAAAAATTACATTCTTTTGTGGTGGTGAAGGTAAGTGCTTATATTATAATTCATTACTTTTTAATGAGAAGAATGTGAATATCATAATTTTTGTGGCAAGTTTTTTGCATAGCGTTCTCATTTGTGTGCGCACAAAAATGGAAAAAGAAAATCACATGTCTTCACGCATGTTTTGTGATGTTTAAATTTTTAAGAATGACAACTTTTAAAGTTTAAACTACTTTCATCTCTTTTTGTGTACATGGCTTGCAATGTCTTATATAGACATGTGAAAACTTTATACAATAGAAGTTGAATCCATACAAAATTTGACTAAAATATGGCATTTTCTAAAGAGGGTTAGAGAGGTGCCAACAAGGGTAGATTAAGCTTCAATGCTCCCCACATCAATTTAATACTTAAAAACAAACATTTGTTTTAAAGCTTCATTTGATGCCAATTAATATTCCCTACCTATTAATAACCTTTAATGAGTACAATAATTAACATATCAACAATAACAAACACAAAGTTTATTATAGCCATCTACAACGGCCAAGATGTTTTCATAATACACCTCCCTCATATTTTCCATATTCATTTAAAAAATTGATAAAAACTTGTGCAGAATAACCTTAAAAATACCATAACATGATAATTAATTTTGTAGAATTTGGAAATATTTTTTCAAATAACAAATTATGTGAGACTTTATTGTGATGTCAAAAGTACATGTTTACTAATATCAAATTTATAGTTGAAAATCATAAGTATTAGGTGTCATGACTTGTTTCTTAATATGTATATAAACCGTTATGCAAAAAAAATCACACCTGTGTAATACAATATTAGTGCCCAAACAAATGCTTGCATAACAATGTCACCCACACATGTATAACATACACAAGAATGATAATCAAATGATGACACAAAAAAATCCACAAGAAATTTCACATATAAAACTCTGCCCATACGACAAAAAATCATGAAAGTTCTTCACATTGATCAAACTAGTTAGAACGACAAACTCATAATTAATAGTTCATTTCTAAACTAAATTAGGTTCAAATAAATCATAATATCTAAAACATATTAATCCACTCTAAACCTTATATTTTGACAACTTTTCTGCACTACAATATCAAGACCCAACCATATCACACAAAAGATGTGGTCTTCATAAGTACACAATATGATCTATAATGTATAAATACACAATACTTATGGATGATCTATTGAAAAGTGCTTTAAGTCATAACATAATAAAATCAATCGAAAAGTTGTGGCTTGTGGTTGGTCATTTATTTACACTACCTAATGTTTAGCCAAATGCATCCTTTCTTTATGCATCAATATTAGTCCACATTTTGATATATTTACTTATTAACAATGATATCATGTACACTAAAGACAAAAATTTGTACATCATTGCATTATTGTTTATAATTTTGGAAAATGACTTGTAATCAAACCAACATGGTTTATGATGCCAATAAAAACTAATTGTATTGTGCTATTATATTTAATTTAGTGTACATATCTTTTAAAGGATTAGAAATTTAATCACATATCCAACTAAAATATATATTGAGTTGAAATAGAAATGAATATTTTAGTGGTTGATGCATTTCTATTATATTTTCAAAACTTTTTCATTTAAATCTTCCTCAAGGTTTAAAATAAATTAACACTATCTAATATACCCAAATATTTAATCAATTGACCTTAACTATAATATGTACCATATGATTCAATTAATACCAAAAAAACTCTTTTATCACAACATTTTAATTAATGAACATCAATTTTTTGATGTAAATTATCAAGACATCTTGACTTTACATTATTGAATATCTAACGACTAAGAATGTCTTATTGCAAGTCAAAGGGCTAAACATACTGAATTATGTAATGCCTAATGCCCATTGAATATCAAAGTTTTCAAGTATGTGGAATGGCGTACCTTTTTAAATCCTTATGTTGCTAGTATATGATTTTGTAAATGCATAATTTGGAAATTAAAACTCATACCAAAATTTAACTTTCACAAAGGTAAGTAAATTTAAACCCCCAACATTACTTGAATAGTAGGTCTTTAAATTGTGCATGATAGCCAAGGAACTAATTATTGTCAATACTATGGCTCACTTAACTAGTCTTTGTTAATAAAATCAAAAAATCAAGTCAAAAAAGGGTACCCAATAAATTCTTTAAAGAAAGTAGCATCAATTACATATCACATTGCATTTGGATTGCTAGAGCACCTCTTATGGGTTGCACCAACTACACATCATATTGCATTTATTACTTTTGAGTTAATATTGCCAGTAATATATCATTTGATGTTGTCATCATTGTTGTAAAAAGGCTGATCTATGAACATCTACAAAGATTCATTTTTCAAACACCTATGTTTGATGTCTATTATGCTTGGTAATGTACTTGAGAGATTCATTTTCCCAATTAGTTAATAACATAACTAAGTAAAATTTGATCAACATTCTATGGAGGTTTTCATATGTATGTGGTCAAAACTTGACTTCTTGGGCTAATTTTGCCAAGGTGATAGTATGTAAGTAGGTTTATTAAATCTATAAATCAATTTTTCTTTCAACATCCTATCATTGATAAAATGAAAAATAAATGAGTAGACACATGTGTAAAAAATCATAAATAAAATATTTTTTGGGGGGAAATGATGAGAGACTTTACAAGACCACATTTATGGGTTGATTTCATATTACATGTAGAGTTTCAAACTTCTACACCTTACTTTGCACAACATTGTCTACATGTTTATGGATACCCAAATTTAAAGTTCTATATATTTCACATTTTTTTGTTGTGTATACCCACACCCAAGTTGGATGAAGTTGTTTGGGAGAAAGTTTGTGATGGTTGAATACTTTGGAAATTTCTTTCACCCAATACAAAGATTGATCATTTTACTTTTCCCTACTTATCATCAAATTTCTACCCAAAAGAATAATAACTTGGTTTGCTTCTAGTATAAAGAGTTCAAAGGGTTAAAAAAAAAGAAAAGTGAATGAAATCATATGTGTTCAACATTGGATAGTCATATGACTCTAATGGAAACATTTGAACATTAACGCGAGATTACTTTATTTTGGAAAAGTTAACTAGTAGCCTACAATCAATCTTGGCCATCCACCTTTGCAAGATAATTATATCCATACCATCCATGTTGCAAAATATATATCTAAAGTGTTTAGGGTTTAACTTACTATTGTAGACTTAATTAAGAAGGTTAGAATCAAGGATTACTACTCTATAGTTAAATTGTAGCCAATAACCACCAATCTTTTTTTAAATAACAATAACAATTTTTATCACCCACTTGCAATCATGTGCAACATGCAATCATATCTACATTGTGTAGTGTGTACTACTATAAAATAAATAAATTATGCATGGTGATTGCTAACATGATTATTGCACAATGTGACAAATATTCAAATTTAGCTGCGAACTAATTGTTGAACTCATTGTTGAAATCATATATTATTTGGTGGTTGGAGCTTGGAAATTCTTGGAACTTGGGATTATATAATTCCACAAAATATAAAATAATCATATTGAATTTTTATTTATTTATAAACAACAAGAAAACATATTGTGTGTTTACATTCACATCTATGTTCAACTTGAAATTTTGAATTTGAAGAAAATTCCTACATATGTCCTTAGGTGTATCATTTATTCCTATAAAATTAAATATGACATAAATCCTTTGAAGATTAATAATATATGTCACATACATATATATCATTTAGTGGCATTAACTATATTTAATAGGTATAGTTAATTACCATATCAAGTAAATTGTGGAGCTAAATACAAGTGTTGAGGAAGTCGAGCAATAACAATTGCATGTAATGGAATTGCTTTTCGAGTTGTCAATCCAAACACTTCTCCCATATCCATGTCTTGTGGATTCTCTCCTTTTGGCAACTTCCATGTGAAACTATGAAGAAGCCTAGCTAGATGCATTTGCACGGTAAGCAAACCCAATAACATACCAGGGCATATGCGTCTCCCTGAACCAAATGGTAAGAGTTCAAAATGTTTCCCTTTCAAATCAACATTAGTTTGCAAAAATCTATCTGGGTTGAATTCCAAAGGATTTTCATAAGCGGATGAATGTCGATGAATAGCCCATATATTCACAAATATTTGCGTTTTAGGCAATATATGGTAACCTCCTATTTCACAAGCTTCCATGTTTTGATGTGGTATCATAAGTGTGGCAGGAGGGTGAAGACGGAGTGTCTCTTTCACAACAGCTTGGAGATATTTTAGTTGAAGAATGTCACTTTCATCAATAACACAATTTTGCCCAATCACATCATCTAACTCATCTTGAGCTTTTTTCATAAACTTTGGATGTTTCAATAGCTCTGCCAATGCCCATTCAATAGTAGTTATAGATGTGTCAGTGCTTGCTTCCAAAATCTCCTGCACATAGTGGCACATTGTGATTATAGTGATGCATAATAACATCATTAATAAATTGTTATATCATGAATAGAAACATTTATTATGCATATAGGCCAATATTGTTGAGATTTTATGACATGGTCAAAGGTGCAACATTGATCATTTGATTGTTCATGATGAAATATCATAATCAAATAATTATAATGGTTGGCATAATAATTGAACAATATCACTACTAGAAATTTTGTCTTTTGCAACTAAAAAATGTCGCATGCAACTCCAAAATAGTTGCATGTGAGATTTTTTAGTTGCATAAGACAAATTGCAAAAGACAAAATTTCTAGTAGTGTATCAACATTTTAACAATTTTTACTTCACTTAACAAGTACAATCAAAAACTTGACAACATTTTATGTCATGTTGAGGCCTTTAGCTTAAAAAATAAAAATGGAAATTGAAAGTTAGAGTTTAAGCACAAAATAACTCACATTAATAACAGCCTTGATGACATTGTCTCCATGTGTTTTACCAAAACCATAACCTTCAACAAAAGAAAACATGACATCAAAAAAATCCTTGGAATGATTTCAACTTTTTTCTCTTGAATGATTCTGAATAATTTTGTCAAAAAATTGATCCACTTTCAATCGTATGTTATTTAGTCAAGGTATGATGCCTTGGAGATCAAATGGCTTGAGAAGTGGAACAAAATCACTGATGTTGAAAAAACCAAGGATTGTCGTTTCCTCACTAATGATGTCATTGAACTCCTCACATTCTTTAATGGAACGTCCTGAGCCTAAATATCTTTTTCCAAATAGTAAACGAGTCATCACATTGAGGGTAGCATTATGTGATCTTGTGTAAATGTCCATTGGCTTTTCTTCCTACAAAAAAAGTGAATATGTATCATCAATTTTCAACTAAATATATTGAAATGAAAAAAGAAATAACACCAATTACAAAACAATGGCACAATCATTGAATGAAGAGGTGGTTGATACAATCATGTTTTAAGAATGATGCTATGAATTTAGTGATACAAGTATGAAAACCCTCATGGATTGTCCAAAACTCAATGAACAACCTTTCTTAATTGCATTTGGAAATTGGTTTTTAATTCAAATACATTCAATTACCTTGCAATCTTGAAAATAATCATGTACTAATGATGAAATTTCTTCATCTCGAACATTTTTGGAAGCACGAAGACTTTTGGCATTTAAAAGCTCCGATGCATGTATCGTGCACAGTCGTCGCCAATAATCCCCTTGAGATGAAAATGCCATAGTAAGTTCACCATAACTAATGGATTGTGAAATGATAGCTTTGGGACGAAATGCCAAAAGGTGATCACATGTTTTCAAAACTTGTTCTGCCATTTGGGGAGATGAAATGACTACAATGTGGATTGATCCCAACTTCAACTCCATGATATCCCCATATTTTTTTGATAACTTATACAAATCTTGGTGGGGGATTTTACCTAAAAGAGGAAGGTTTCCAAGCAATGGCCATATGGGAAATGGCCTCGGTGGTCTCTTCAATTGTGTGTGACAAAACCATTGTACAAAGGTGTGAAAGAATACTATGGCAACTATTGTAAGTATCAATGTTGTCAAATCAATTAATGTGATAAATTGACCCCATTTCACAACAACATTTGCCATGGTGTGCTTAGTTAATTTCACAACTAAATTGTAGTCAACTATGTTTTTTCCTATCATAACATGGGTATGCATGAAATACAAACAAAAGAAAGCCCAACTATTGATCTTCAAATGTGGGATGTTGAGATTGTGAAGGGATATTTATTGTGATAGCAATGGTGTGGGAAAAGATGGAGGATGAAAACCGGGCCTCACAATTCCTTGTGTGGATTGCTTGGTAAAGTAGTAATTGGGTGGTAGGTATAATGATGGTTCCTATATTAAAAGCGAGCATTGAAATGGCAGGGTCAAGTTGGTTGTTGGTTGTGTCCAGAAATTGAAATGGAATTATTCTTTCAATAATAGGCAAATAGATGAAAATGCATAAAAACTTTTGAGTGAAATCATGGTCACATGGCTCAAATTTGGGACACAATGTTGATTTTTGACTTTGGACCCATTATGTTTAAATATCTCATATCAACAAATATGGTGTTTCCCAACTTTGCAATATTATGAAATTGGCTCTAAAGGAACATTTTGCTTGTGTAGGCATCTATGAAATGGTTCATCTACTAAACGTGGGTGTTTTTTAAATTTAAAAAAAAAAATTGACATAGTTTTGAGAGCGGGCATACATTTAATCATGAAATATTACAATTTTAAAAATCATCAAATAATAACCATGTCCATTGGGAAGTTTTCAATGGACTTGTACAAGACTTGTATGGATTATGAAACATGTCAAAGTTACCCATTCAATGGTGCACAAACCCACTTTGTATTTGATTTGCAACATATTTGCAGATATGCCACATGATAACATTTGATTGTCTAGCTCATTGCAATAGATTTTCATCTTTATCTTATGTGCATTTAACACTTTTTGCACCTTGTTAAAAAAAAAAGTGATTTAATGTAATTTTGTTGCAATAAATTCATTTTTTGAAAAGAGGTGATTTATGTGGTTTTCTTTTATTGAAAAGTAAATAAGTCTTCTATATGAAAAGTTTGATTTCCATTTTCAATTATATAATTATTTGAATTGGTGGTTGGCATGCAAAGTTGCCTTTGATGGAGTTGTACAAAATATGTTCAAGACATAATGGAATACATATATATGGTGTAAAAAATGTGAAAATTGTTTGAATACTTTATTAATAACATTTTTTGCACATTTGGCACATGAATAAACAAATATTGGTGTTTTGAAACCTTTGTTGTAGTTCATTTTTTTTCCATTTAAATTTCAAAACACCGATATTTGTTTATTCATGTGCCACACATGCAAAAATTGTTATTAATAAAATATTTAAATGATTTTCACACTTTTTACACCATGTATATGTATTCCATTATGTTTGGAACATATTTTGTTAATGTAATAAAAAAATAACAATGTAAAGAATGCACATTTGCATTGATGAAAACTCAAGATATGATGAAAGCCATGTTGAATGACATAATTTTAGAAAAACCATTATTGGAAAAACACCAAACGTGTAAAGAAACAATTGATTGATTGATGAAAAAATATTGATTTCATTTATATTAATTTATATTTGAATGAAAATCTTGAATGAAATTGCATGCACCTTGAATTGAATTTCAATTAAATTCAAATTTAATTGACTCATGTTCAAACTCAATTGCAACTAAATGGGTGCAAATTGATGGAGAAGGTATTGAAAATTTGATTTAGACAAAATTTTGAAAAGACACCTTTCCATGCCTTTTTACTTGGGAATGGGCAAAAAAAATTTGGGTTGGAATTTCGTAGGATGAAATACTATGGGACCTTATAATATTCCTACCTAAACAAGCTCCGATGAATCATCATCACTAGAATTAGTATTCAAGTTGGCGGGGTCCTACAATGCACACATCCTTGATTGGGATTGGGGCCATCTAGCAACAAAAATCAACAATTATTTGGCTTAATTTGTTATAATGTGGCCATGTCTGCCTTCCAAATTAAGACTATTTTCATGGCCTAATTCTCTTACTTTATTATCATGATAATATTGGCTCAAGGTGCCATATTTAATTTTATAGACTCCACAATATAAAAATATTCCTTGGAAACGTGAAAACATATAAATTCCCATATTGTTGGCACACTCAACGTGTTTAACAATAAATTGGGAACCTCGAACTTGCACCATATAGACATGATGAAAGGTTTAAATTTTAAAATAATTTCAAAGAATCAAATCCTTATGTAATAGTTTAAACTAGGTTCCCAAAAATCAAGCATATCTAAGACATGTGCACAACGTGCAAGCGTCATTTGTACTTGATCCACGTAACATTCTTGACTTGTACAACACCTAGATAACTTATGGCCTTTGAGTCCTCACAAAAAGAATCATGCCTTCTTTTTGTGTGTAGTAGACCAAATTTTTGGTATTTAATTTCAAAATGGTTCGCATTGCAGTTTTCTTGTAATGAATGTCAAAAATAAAAACATCGGCATTTTTTTCAATATGTGCAACTTTTAATTACCATGCACTTTTGCACTTACATGAAAACATCTTATAAATATCCATAAAGTGGTGCCCAATGCTATGCCCCTTTTCATCTCACTTGGCCATTTTGTCCCCACTTTGCAAGTATCTTCAAAATCCCCTAAATTTAGACCCAAACCTTCAAAGTAAGGATGAAAATTTCAAAATTATGACATGGTTTATTTTTCTAAATTTCACCTATAAACTTTGTGCCTACCTACCTACTAGGCTACCTATAAAATATACATGCCCACCTACCTAGGGGCAAGATAATTCAACCAAGTTTGCCTCTAAACAACATATAAAAAATAAAAAGCTAAAGCATATTTCACATTTTTTGCTACATGATAGAACCCAATAAAGAAAGTTGAAAAATTTTCCAAATAAATGTTGAATTTGATGACTAAAATACTTTAAAAAAACACATTTCTATCATATTGAAAAAATTGGTTACATTTTGCGAAAAAAGATGCTAATAAATTTATCCATTATCTGATTTTCCCAATTTCATCCATTGTTTTGTTTAATCAATACCCATCTATTTGTGAATTGAAAGGGACTTTACACAAGGTGCATTTAAGGAATTTGATTATTGGGAAGATGTTGTTTAGAGGATTTGAATCCTCGTTATTTTCAATCAAAACTCAAACTTGAAAAAGTACATCAAATCTCTATCCTTACAAAACATTAAATTCTAAAAATAATTAGATATGCATCATAATTTTTGGATATATTAGTAAAGATTGAAAAACAATTCAACACCACTAATGAACATGCCCAAATATACATGCAAGCATAAGCACTAATTTACCTACACATGTTTAATGTTTGTTCATATGAAAAAAGAAAGGTGTTTTGCAACTGGCCTTGCAATTCAAATTTTGAGTTGCATCGGACACTTGCATGAGTTGTAGAGTTGCAACTCACTATTCCAACACCATTAATGAACACGCCCAAATTTGGTACTACTTACATGCAAGCCTAAACACTAATTTGCCTACACATGTCTAATGTTTGCTTGTCTGAAAAGGTTAAAGATTGTCATGATACACATAAATCATTTACCCTTTTGACACAACTAAAAGCATAAATGCCTTGGTAGCTTTGACACATGTTTGTCAAATAATTAATTGATTTTGAATTTTCATTTCAAAGAATAAAATAATGGTCCTAAAATAAAATGTAATTTTATTAACGATGGATCAACAATTGAAGATGTAATGGAAACCTAATCAACTTTAAATGTTTTGTTTAGTATAAAACTAGGAGTTTGGAATTTGTACCATCACATGTGCACACATCAAAGTTATAAGGGTGGTTTACACCCATAATTAACCATAGAATTTCAACTTTTTATTATTATGTGCACTTGAGTTCGATGAACTTATATTAAAGGACCTTATATTTTAATTGCATGGTTCATATGTTGAGATATCTTAATCACCATTTTGAGGGATTGAAACCATGTAACCACATAATGTTTGATAAATATTGATTTAGGATGCATGTAATAATTGTAAATAAATACAACATGATTATGATTTCCATTGCATATTTTGAATTGCATAAGGCTTTTGATTAATGGCTTAATTTGTGCGTAAGATAATTTATCTTAACTTTTACAAAGGATGGGACATTTAACACTTATTATTATTTATTTATCTATTTATTGGGATAATGAAGGCAAATGTTTATATTGCAATTTCATAGTTTTGCATACCAAATTTCAAAAATTCACAAAGATATATTAACTTGAAAATTGATTATAGTTCAATAAGTTAAATAGTAACCCATGTTTAAATGATGAATTTGAAAAATAGAAATGAAAGAAAAACACGCGAATCATAATACAATTATCAACTTAAAACAAGGTCAAACAAACTTGTTTTCCAAGGAAATAATCGACAATCAAACAAGGTTTCCATTGATAATAAATAAAGGATGTAGGATTTAATAAACAAATCACTACTACAAAATGAGGGTGCAATTCACTAGTGCCCGTTCACTAGACCAATGAATTCACTACTTCCCCACTAGGTCCCGTTCATTATGACTAATGAATTCATTCAACATCTAGTGAAATCACTTGGCATAGAGCGACACCTTTTGTTGTAATGAATGAAAAAAAATATTTTAAAAATAAAATTAATAGATCCTAATGTACTAATTCATCCTACTAACAATTAGTATTTGAAAATGTTTAATACACCATATATATAATTAATTTATACCTTTTATTAATTATATTTTGGTTTTCAAAATAAATGTAACCCTTTTATATAACTAATTATATCAAAATTTTAACCCAACAACCAATACATGGGACCTTACATTTTTATTCACATATCTTGTAAATTCAAATACTTTAATGCCCCCCCTTAGGTGGAACATGTTGGCCATCCAAGAGTCCATTTTTACATTTTTCAAATTTTAATTAATATATAATTCCAATTTTTGTGTGCAAATTATATAATGCAAGGAAAAATCATTCATTTTTCAAATTGCCAAGTTGCTTAAAATAGGTTCCAAAAATAATCAAGTACATATATTACACAATGCCAAACATACCAAAATCACTTGGTATATGATTCATAGACACATATTTGATTTTGTGCACAAAGCACATGATGCCATTTTGGGTCCTTACACTATAAATCTCACCTTTTTTTTGTGTGCGTAACATTTTTTTACATGTAATTAAGGCGTCAATTATCTGATTTGTTGCAACAATATCATCTTTTGAAAAATTATCATTTTTTTCACCTGTGTGCACATTGGACATCCACAACTTCCATATGCAAACTTGTCACCATGCTCCTTATATATATTTAAAGTTGGTTCCAAAAAATATCAAACATGGAATACATGTGCACCATATCCAAAAGTCACTTTGTACTTTATTCCACATAACATTTTTTGCTCATATAACAAATAGATAATAGATAGCCATTTGAGTCCTTGCAAAAGAAGGTGAGATTTTTTGAAGAATCTCACCTTTTCATGTGAATTAGAACAATTAGTGGTTATTTCATTTCAAAATGGTTTCTATTCTAGTTTTGTTATAAGGAATCACACATTTTGAAATATTGTCACTTTTTCAACCATGTGCAAATTGGACACACAACTTTTGATTACCACAAATTTGTGCACTTACATGCAAACATATTACACATAAAATTTTCAATGTTGTTTTGCCATGAATGAACTTTGACAAGCAAGATCATAAGTTATAAACTTGCACTAAAAGAATTTAGTCAAAATCAAAATATATGACATGCATTGAGTTTTGCAACTACCATATGTTCCAATTTTTATTTGATTTTTTTGACGTAGTCTAATTAGTTAGCAATCATCCATAAGACAATTTAGCCAAGCTTGGCTATAAACATGATATGAAAGTTTAAACATCCTTCACATTTTTGGCTACATACATAGACCTAATAGAGAAATCGTTCAATTTTTTTGTGCAATAATTCACTTTCCTCCATGTAAAATAATCCATTTGAAACATGTTGCACACATAAATCTAAAGTCCAATCTTGTAGTGAAGAAAACATTTTGCATAACATTTTTTTCATCAACATGCTAATGAATTAAAAAATCTCATAAATGGTATTTTGGTCAATCATCACGAAGCTTATAATTATTTTCAAAACCAAAAAAATAATGACCAAAACTATATCTCCATATTCCAAATGGCAAAAGTTGTTCAACAAATTCATCATGAAAGCAAATAATATAAAGCTTATTTCCTATATATGATTAAATCCATGTTTGCAAGAACACAATTATATTAAACCTTGAAAGAGACATGATTTGAATATTTTGCTAAATTTATATGGAGAAAAGATCTTTCTTTTTTTGAATTGCTAAAGTTGTCTCCATTTAGTTGCCCATGAAAACATGGTACATATATAATGTTGACCCTAGGGGTGATGGCTCATAGGTGTAGCATTTTAGGACCTCAAAACAAGTCATGGGTTCAAACCCAATGGAAGGTAGGTGAAGCCTTTGTTAGCATTTTGCCAATGAGCTTGACTTGGGGGTGCCAATGGCTTGTCAAGTTGGGTTTGTTATTATGTTTCCCCTCAAAAAAAAAACAAAATCAATTGGTAATTTAGCAACAACTATCAACTTTTGAGTACTTGTCATTTTCTTCACCTATATGCACATTGGATGATTGGACATGCACAAGTTTCATGTGCATGCTCACAAGTTGTCACAAAATTGTCATCATGCACATGCTTGTACCTTTTGGAATCTTATGTAATAGTTTAAAGTAGGTTCCAAAAGGTATAAGCATGGTTCCAAAATATATCAAACATGGAAAACATTTGCACAACATGCAAAAGCCACATTGTATGTGATTCCATATAACACATTTCACTCATATAACACATAGATAAAAGATAGCCATTTGAATGCTCACAAAAGAATCTCCTCTTCATGGAAGAGATAATTTACACAACATGCAAGTCACATTGTACGTGGATTCCAAATAACACTTTAATACTTTAATTTTCAATCATATATCACACAGATAAAATATAACCATTTGAGTCCTTGCAAAAGAATCTCATCTGGACCCCAGTGGTCATGATGGTTCATTGGTATAGCCAAGTATGGGATGTTGAGACCTCAAAAAAAGTTATGGTTTCAAACTTAGTGGTGTATAGGTGAAACTTTTCCTAGCCCTTTGCCAACGAATAGGTCATGGGTTCAAACCCATTAAAGTGTAGAGAAACTTTTGCAAGTCAATGAGCTTGACTTGAAGGTGCCAACAACATCTTGTTAGGTGTTGTGTTTCACAAAGAAAAATAATCTCACCTTTGTGTGTGTGTGTATGAAAACAACTTTTTGGTACTTAGTTTCAAGTTTGAAAATGGCATTTTTGTTTTGTTTTAAGGAATGTCAAATTTTTAAATATTGTCATTGGATGTGTAACTTTTCATTACCACATATTATGAGAAATCATGTCCTTGCAATTTGTCCTATGCAACTAATTCTAGTTGTGAACTATTTGCAAAGGACACAATTTTTTATAATGATAAACTTATGTATTTACATGCAAAGCATACAAGAGATATCCATAAAGTGATATTTAGTTGTATGCTCCTTTTCATCCTCACTTGGCCATGTCATCCCCAATTTGAAAGTATATTTAAAATCCTTGGAACTACAACCCAAAGCTCAAAAGTAGGGATGAACTTTCCAAATTTTTGAGCATAATTTATCTTTTTCTAAACTACACTTAGAAATTTTGTGCACATAAGGGGTTTAGCTACCTTGGTTAGCTAGGGACCTACCTAGGCTACCTACATAGTGTACCTACCTAGCTACTAATCTACCTAGGCTACTTACCTATGTTAACCAATGTAGTGCACATACCCACCTACTTAAAATACCTACCTACCTATTTTTCTACCTAGGTTGCCTATTCACCTACATCCCACTTATATGTGTTACCAAGGTCTATGAACCTACTTAACCTACCAACCCACCTACCTAATGTACCTACCTACCTACTCAGGCTAGTTACCTAGCCACTTGCCTACTTTACTTAAGTGTCACTTAAACTACCTACTTACTTTGACTACCTACCTAGGTTTCACACAATGTGGGAGATATCAATCAAGGACAAAATTAGTATTATTTGGAGTTTATGAGGTTTTTCAAGTTTGGTCCCTTATCTTTTTGTAGTTCAAAAGTGACAATCCCAATTTTGGGTCTTGTCATCAATTGTGGCCTAACTTGTTGTGTAGGTTCCAATTAGTTAGAACCACTTTACAAATATAGATATGTAAAGATTAACAATAAGTTTCATACCACTAGCAATGTCCATGCCCAAATTTGGTACTATTTGCATGCAAACCTAAATTTACCTAAACATGTTTAATGTTTGTTTTTTTTAAATGGTTATAGATTGACATGGTGCACATAAATCACTTACTCTCTTAGTTGAGTAAATAATTGGTGTTAAAATTAAAGCTAGCTTCATAAATTTTTTTTTTCATTCATCACAAATGTTATTAAACTTGAAATTTTATTAAGGCAAGAATCTACAAGCGAAAGAAAAGTAGAAAACAATAGTCAAAAGTCAATGCATAAAAAGAACTTATGATATGTTATGAAGCATAAACTAGATTGAAAGAAAGATCCAATGGTTGAATTTGCACATGCATTGAATACTTATTTTCAATTTCTTCATACAATTGTGCCATCAAATCTATTTAAGTTCATAAATAGATATGTAAACCTCTCCATTCTTATTTTTTCAAGCCTCAAGCCATAATTCTTTTTAAATAATTTGTAAATTTTATTGCAAGTGGCTTGGTTACTATAATTTGGAGATGTATTGGAAGCCTAATCAACCTTCAATAAAAATTGATTTGGAATGCATATGTTAATTATGGCAAACAAATACAACTTCATTGTAATTTTCATGTTATATGTTTTGAATTAGGTAGGGCTTTTGATTAATGGCTTAACTTTTGCATAAGGGTAAGTTATTTAGATTTTCAAAAAAAATTGGACATCAAACAATTTTTTTTTTTGGTGAAGGCAAAGGTAAATGCTTAATTAATTAATTTTCAATGAGAAGAATGTAAATATCATGAGCTATATGGTACAAGTTTTTCCAAAATGTTTTCACTTGTGTGTTCAAAAAAAGGAGAAAGAAAATCACGTGATCTTCACACATGTAGCTAATTTTGTAATGTTTAAATTCATCTCCTACATACGGAATGACAACTTATTAAATTTTAACTACTTACACTAAGAACCACAATAACTTGATATAATAGAAGTTGAATACATTAAAAATTTGACCAAGATATGACATATTTTCCAAATAGGGATTAAAAAGGTGTAGACAAGGTCAAATTAAGCTTCAAGAATCCCCACATCAATTGATTGGTTATTTGGCGTGTAGGGGTGAGGGTGCAAGGTGTAGGGGTATGGGTGTTGAATAGGGGTGTAAAGTTTTTTATGCACCCAAAAATTTCCCAATTTATCTTGATGTGGTTTCACATTTATGACACATATGTTGACATGGTGATTACATGGTATCTATGTGGCACTTACATGGTGCCTATGTGGCACTTATGTGATCCCTATATGGCACTTATACGTGGAGCCTATGTGACATTTTTTGTGCCATGGGGGAACACATGTGTTGCACATGGGAACCCATGTCCTAATTTTTCACCAACCCACATGAAAACTTTTCATATTAGAAAACATGTTTCAATAAAGTTGGGAATTTAGTCCCAAATAGCACCAATGTGCATTCAAGAATGGGTGGGGAACACACTTTCCCATGTTTGGCCACATGTCATTTCATGCCAATGTGCATTCCCACAATGTGTTTGGGAACCCATCACGTCCCCACATGAGGACAATAGTCTTTACATGGGAAAGGTAGCTTGGTGGAATCATCAATTATATCACACAATTCCCTCACAGTCCCTTGAAAGAAAATGTGTGAAGTGGTAGGAAGAGTTCATCTCAACTTGTATGTTCAAGTCAAACAAGTTAAATGTGTAGTATCTTGGATATAATGCCTTGAAAATTAAACTAAAGGTAATTTGCCCAATGGATGGCATCCAAGGATTGGCCTAAAGTGTGCTTCATGATTATAGTTTGTTTAGGAGATATTTTAGCCATAATGGAAATGATTGAAGCCCATTTTGTAAGGAATTAAAAGGGCACCTTGGTGGAATGGTTGAATGTGTCACACAATTCCTTGCAAGGAGATGTGTGCATTACAATGATGTCTTAATGAAGAATTAACTTGAGCCATTAACTATTTAATATATTGGAATTATTGCCTTGAAAATCAATTTGAAGGTTATTTGCTTGGTTGGAAGCATCCAAGGATTGGCCAAAATTGGCATGGACCTTGTACTCTTTTCAGGATGGAATTCAATCCTCAACAATGGAAATGATTATAATCATTCATGAGGATGTGGGTTTAGAGAATTGTGGAATGGTCAAGTCTTGCACACATGTATTTCCTTCCATTTGAGTGTATGGGCAAGCTATAATATTCAAATGTGTCACAACAACACATCTTGGGTTTTACAATTCGTTAACAAAACAAAGAGTCTTTTTATTATTACAATTGTAATTACATAATCATCTTAATGACTGCCTGGTTGTAAAGGACATTGTGGTGCCACTTGGCATTATGGTTTTGCAACTATAGTCAATATTAAGACTTGATATTTTTTGCACAAATATCAATATTGTAAAAATATATATTTTAATTGTCCAAAATTAGGTAATAACAAAACTCTATTGATTCTTACAACTATTGGGGAATAATAACAACTTATGATCTAGTGATGTTGATATGGCATGCCATGTGACAATAAGGTTGGCTAGTAGTTGCAACACCTCATGACTTATGACACTAACTTCAATGGATTTTCCTTTATTAATCGATCATGTGATTAATGACAATTTACAATACCTTTTTTTTTGGATACATGTTATGTGGCAAAAGTTCATAAGGTGTGCTCATTAGATTTATATGCCAACTATTTTTATAGGTTTTGTTATTTCCCCAAGCTAATGGATGCCTACCTATGAATTTAAATTATAGGTCAACAACACATTATGGGTTTTAAATTGGTCAAAAAAATGATTATTGTTCTTTTCAACTAGAATTGTAACTACTTTGTCACAAAAATCAATATGTTGTAAAGGCCATTGAGATGTCATGTGATGTCATGGTTTTGTGATTATAATTAATTAATTGCAAGATCCATCTACCTTTGTGATTAATAATGACTCAATTTCCCATGATGCTGACATGGCATGCTATACACCAACAAGATGATGTGGTCCTATTTGTCAACATTATGATTCATGTTATTGATTTGATTAATTAATTTCATTTATTAGTTAGTTTAGAATATTATTGTCCTTTGCAATTAATAACAATCCGGTCTTCCATGTGATGATGACATGGATACCATTTAGCAACAAGGTGTCACAAATTTTCATGGCAATCCATGATTTTTTGTGACGCCATAAGTTTTTATGTGTCTTGAATTTATGACACCAATATTTGTCATGGCATGCCATAATGTTTTTGTGTGCTACGAGATTTTTGAAATCATGAATTCACATGCATGTGTATGTGTACTAAACAATTTATTGCTAACTTGTAATTATGACTACAATATTAATAATCATTTTGAAAAAGGTGACACATAACTCCTTGACTTTTCAACTATTCAACACGCTAGCTTAGGTTAACATACCTATTAAGTTAACCTATGTATGTAGGCTACTTAGTAAAAACCTATTTTGTTATATAAGCTACCTTGTAAGTTACTTAATTAGACATAAGAAATTTATTACATCTAGTATGTTTAAATATACCTAGAATAGGTTACCTTACTAATAGGTTAGCCTAGGTAGTTTGCATAGATTCCTAGTTTTAGGCATTTTGCCAAGTCAACCTAAGTAGCCTCATTACAAGATATTTGATCAAGTTTGTAACCACTTCAAGTTTATGCAACTATAATGTGACTAGATGGAACTAGATGCGACATAATTATACTAGTTTTTTTTAGCTTAAGAATGTTTAGGTTAACCTAAGTTAAATCAAATTATACAATTGACAATGTAAAGACCAAATTCCAATATTATAGTTAACAAATTTGGACTTTAGTAATATCATTCTATATAAGCAAAACGATAATCTTAATATGCTATGAAATAATGGCATATCCCTAGTGTATTTAAAATATATTTTAAGCATATTCTCAAAATGAATTTTTGACACCTTTTTTACATTTAAATAAATTATAATTTGGGGGAAATCACAATCAAAGGAGCTAGGTGCACCAAGGCAAAAGTTCATTTCCAAAGATTGCACATGACATTGAAACATGTCATTTTTGTGTTGGTTTATAACTTTAAACTTTGTATTTCAAATACCCCATTTAACACTACATTTTAGATATGAATACATTTTGATTAAAATTTGATTTTACATCATGTATATTATGCATACATGCCTTCTATATCACACACACACACACACACACACATATGAATAGTTTTTGTTTAAGCCACATTTTCAAAATCCATAATTTTCAGGGTTAAAAACACTTTTGAACCAAATGTGCTTAAATGGGTTGTAAAAAAAAATCATAAATTCAAATCTTTTTTCCTTTCTAATCATCAATGTTAAGATCCTTTTTAATTTCAAAAGGAATGGTGTACATTTGGTAGAAAAAAAGGACGTTTGAAAAAAATAAAGATTGTCCACTCTCAAAATCAGAGTGTTTTGAACATGCAAAAACATTTTTTATTTTTGTCAAGTTTTGAGCATGTAAAATTTGCAATTAATGAAAAATATTCCGAAAACTATTATGAAAATCCAAACTATTAAGCTTCCTTTGTGATTTTTCAAAGATAAAAAAATACAATTTTAAGAAATGTCCATTCACTTGGGTGGCTCCTTTGACTATGATTTTACCAATTTTTACTTTTTTTCAATAAGTTGTAGCCTCTTTTTTCTGCACGGCATTTGTAATAAAATAGAAGTGTCCTCCTTGGGATGTATAAGTGCATCATCCATGTTTTAAATGCATGACATTCATGTGCAAAACCTGTGAACCCATTAAAAAACAATTTTCACACAATTTCCATTACCAATTTGTGGGTTGAAATGTTTGTGATGTACCATAAACATAACCTTGAAACACCTTGATTGATGCTACGAGGTCACACACAAAAACATCTTTCATTTGTGCAAACTTTATGAAAGCATGCACAAACTCCAATAAAGGAAAAATGCAAGCAAGTTCAAGTAAAACTTGGATGTCACATATGTTGTATTTATATGAAGCCTTTTCTAATATATTAATTTAACATCTAGATAAGTTTGAAAGGTAATCTAATAAATATGGAATATCTTTCAACACATTTTAAAGCCCGTAACTAGTGTTTTTCAACATAGTGAAATAGTGTAAAAACATTGTTTAAGCACCATTGGTTAACACTATCTCAAGAGTTTTTCATCCAAGCCCACGTTGCCACATCATCTTTTCAAGACTACTAACTCAAGACATTTCCTTTGGCTCCTATTTCCCTATTTTTAACCAAGTTATATTATCCATAAATGGACATCACAATGGAGTTTTCCCAAATCAAATCATTGTAACTTGGTGGAAAACATGTTAAAAAGGAATATGTTATCATAGATTAGTGACAACAAAGAATGTTATCTTACCCAATAATACTTGTGACTTTAACAGGAAAAAACAAAGATGATGGTCAAAGAGGAGTAATGCTAGTTATATGGCATGCATTTTTGTTGACACTTTATAAACCAGAGAAGTTGAGCAACAAAGTCTTCAGCGTATATACTATCTTCATAAAAATTGCAATAAAAGGCCTGAGACATATTGAAAGAAACATGTTAGTGACAATAGACAATGTCATCTCACCCAATAATACTTGTGACCTTAACAAGAAAAAACAAGGATGTTATGCTCTAGCAGAGATTCTCGTGCCACAAGATGTCTCCTTGCACTATTTAGGTTAGTGTAGTCCAGTCCCTAGCATGATGAGTATCAAGAGAAACTGAGACACATTACTTTGTCATAGAGCTCTTGTTGTCCTTCCTCCCTACTCCACTCTCCTCTCAATGGTGGGGATACACAAGAGGAGAGTTGTCACCAATGCTAACAAATTGACTGTGAAATTTGCATCCTCTGACACCAATATGAAACATAGATGACCAAACAAACACATCTTGTCAGACACCTTCCTTGTTGAAAATTATCAACTCAAGTCTAAAAATGGTTCACACACCATTGCAAATATTTGATATTGGTCTATTGTTATGAATTAAAGTCATCATATATTAATTGCAAATGGCATGTTCTCATTGAGAAAAAAATACCTTCAAGGACTTCGTGAAAAAATGCATGTAATTACAAAAGATTGAAGCTCCAACGTGAAGTTGGTTAACAATGCACGATAGCCACTTTCACTTCTCACTCCCTTACCTACTTGGCTTGGGCTCCGCATTGCTATGCATTACCACTGACAATTTTCCTTCTTATTATGGTCCCATATGATTATCAATAATTCATCATTATTTATGTCAATGTCAATTTTAATTTTAATTAATATAAATATCATGGACATGAAAATGCATATGTTAATTTGCCTTTTCATATCCATGTTGGTGGGTAAGGAAAGTGGGTGAAATAGTTATAAGGATAAAAGATAGTTATTAGGAAAGGAGTGAGATAGTTATTAGGAAGGAAGTGAGGTAGTAATACTTGGAAATGTTTCTGGAATTGTTTAGGGATGACAATACGAAGGATTATGTTAACTCAATAAGGAGCCTACAAAAATCAATTCTTCAAAATTCTCATCACCAAAATTATAAATTGAAGCTAGTAACATTTCAATGTGCAAATAACATTTTGTTACTAATCAATATACTACTATTAGGTGGTAGTCAAATCAAGATCAAGTGGGCAAGGTACCATCCTTAATTTATGTGAATGATTATGTGAGTTTAATTATTCAAAAAGGTTATGCCCAGTGGGCTTGTTTTTGCAATAGTAGTATCGATGTTCATCCTGATGACATGGCCAACACACAAACCTAATTTTAGTATCCTATAGACCTATTTTCTCTACCTTCTCTTCTCTCCAAAAATAACTCCAATGACAAGATATCAAACCTAGTTTTTCTTTTTG
>Ga0209611_10004564_pt1 | contig 23614 bp, 11 predicted proteins | sample S1TSphgellanicum_3_FD_187693 | JGI IMG/M metagenome (GOLD analysis project Ga0209611, IMG submission 187693) | Host-associated microbial communities from peat moss isolated from Minnesota, USA - S1T2_Fc - Sphagnum magellanicum MG (SPAdes) (version 2) | ecosystem: Host-associated > Plants > Peat...
CTATCCGACTCTACTTGCCTTCTCTCAACATCGTCGACTTCCTACGCAGACAGATGCTTCTGCTCCAAAAAGAGACCGAATTTCCACAGCTCCTATCCTACTTCACTGACCTCTACACACTATCCTTTCCTAACAATCGCTCCATTCTTCTACAAACATAATATCTCTTACATCGGACACCAAAAATCCTCGCCTGCTTCCATCTTCCTAACAACGCCTCTCTTCTATCTGGTTCGATCTTCCTTCCCAATCGCCTTGGCTTCCTCCTCACGCTTCCAAACCGCCATCCTTCATAAATGCAGCACGATCCTTCATCATAATTTGGAGCTGCCATACAGACTCCATGCCCATTCAGTCAGCCGTCACAGATCCTCAACCAAGGTGCAACCCATGCAGATGTAATGCAAAGGCGGCCGTCACAGACACAAAACGGCTCAAAGAAACGTCAATTAGGCTCCCTGATCAGTGGGCGCTCAAAAGTTAGGGTAACCCCATTTTCCATTACAACATAACCACAAATTAATTTTATATATGTTTTGAAATGTTAAGTCAAATTAATAATGAAATGTCTATGAAATATTTTTAAATATATATTTCCATAGTAATATAATGTAACATGTTTTTAGGTCATAAGATTTTTATGTGGACTTGTAAATCATGATCATAAAAATGATCTCCTTGAATAGCCAATCCAATTTTGTCATGTCATCATGATTGGTTAACCCGTTGTTTTTTAAACAAAGTAGGAAGGAGTTGGTAGTGGCTCGTTTTAACAATGATTCACCCACTTTATATTTATTAAAACATATTTAGCACTTACATTATAGAGTATGCATGCAAAAAATAAACTTAAAATATATTTGCATGTCAAACAAGTAGGTAAAGAACTTATTGAAATTAGTTGAAATTTGAAAATTAATGCACAATAGTGAATAGTTATTTGGTCTTTGATAATTCAACTAAAAAAATTCAATGTATAAGAATTCTATACATGGAATTTTGTTTCTACTTTACATTTGTACTTGCATCCAAACTTGACAAAGCAATTTCTTTGTTTACTTCATTGTGCTTACACCCAAAAACATTGTGAATACATCTTTAAAAAAATTCAAACTATTGGATTTAGTAAGCCAATGATTGAACATGAATACTTTAAACCCTTGTTGCAATTTTTCATATTGTGAAATGTAACCCCAAGAAGCATCAAAGCAATACAACAAAATGTGAGATTACTAAACATCTCCACAACCAAGTTTTAACACCTACCAAGTTTGTTACTTGGGGTGTCAAATTGGTAGTGTTTATATGTGATATGTGTTGTAAGGTCTTCACATGGGGCATATACAACACTAGTGCAAAACAAAGGGAAATGGGCTAGGAATAAAACTAGGCACATCATGAACAAAAGGAAGTGAATTACACCTTGAAACAAAATGGAAAATTTGTGAAAGTCAAAATGAAACATACCTAAGACCTCAAGTAACTTGCACTTCTAGTTTTGGGAGTTTGAACTTTTGTAATGTCTTTGAGTGTAAACTAAAAATTGAAAGTAAAAACTAGTGTTGAACGGTTTTCACTTTTTCATGAGAACCATCAATTCTGGTTTTTGGGGCAAGTTTTGATAATTGCCCTAGTTCTTTTTTTAATAAAATTCCCATTTTGGGAACCATCCCAGTTTTCAAAATTAAAAAATTTGATTAGGTGATTTTTAGGTCAACAAGTCTCACATAATTTCAAACCACTGGTTTTCAAAGGCAAATTTCACAAGTTGGTTTTCATAAATCAAGGTTTTTTAATTTTATATTTTACTTTTTTTTTTGGGGTTTTTTCGTATTTCTTTTCTTATATAATCATAATAAATGGTGACTAAATAAATTAGTAAATGATGAAAAATAATTTTTTTTAATATAAAAGTTCACATCTATAATTTCCTCCCTTTCAAACTCCCCTTCAAATTCCTCCAACTCCTTCTTTACAATTCCATCCTTTTTTATGAACTCCACCAAGGTTGATGGCATATTACATCCTACCCTAGAATCATTGGGCCAATTTTGATTAACAAAAAATAATTTATTTAAATTTTCAATTTATAATCGACATCTTTTAAGGCTTGTCAAAATTCCAACAAGAGAAAAAATGTGTTCAGTCTCAATTTGGGAACCTACAATTCTTAAGATTTATTTTGTAAAAAAACCAACTACAAGGAATCTAAACTCATGTTTTTCCCACCATTGGAGGGGTTTTTTTATATCTTTCACATCCACATGAAACCTCTTAAAATCCTACAACTCCTTTGTTACAATTTCCTTTGTAGTTTCAACACTATTAAATTAGTCATCTAAAAAATATCTAATCCATAGTCCTAATCAACATCCTAATATGCAAAACAAAAATCACTATCTCCAATAGGATGTAAATGATTGTATGACTTGACCAACATGGAATACAACATTCTCCTATCATATTGTTCCACAATAAACATTCCTTGCTATTTACCAACATATGAAAAAACAAGATGAACTCTTGAACCTAGGGTTGAGCATCAAAGACAACATGTTATGTGTTTTTCTTCATATGTCCTCAAGAATCAAAGGAAAGAATCTAAAACCCCAAACACTTTTGATTTAATGTTAGAAGCAAGAGTTGCTAACTCTAAAAAGAATCTAATGTCATCATCCATGAGGGATTCAAAAGAAGGTTTCAAATGCATTTCATCCTTGTTTTAGAACTCATGGTGATGGCAGAATTTAAAGCATCTAATAATAACCAATGTCTAGCAGATTAGTTCGAGATGTAAGTAAAAATAACTGGGCTCAAACCATCAACTATTTTTGACAAACGAACCATGTACTAGGAAGAAGAACACAACTAGACATTTGAACATTAGTTTGCCTATTGTAACGCATGATAATAACTCCACAAAAAAAGGACGTTTCTTAAATAATATTACCTTATTTGCAAGCATGTAAAAAAATTCAAACAATTAGTAATTGTTTTGGAGAAAACTATTTACTCAAAAATATAAAGTAATCAACATAAAAAGATGAATAAAAATATATTTACCTTGTCTTAACAAGTGTATTCAGTTTGGTTGAATTCTAGATATTCGATTATGCAAATTTGATTGAAACAAACTTAAGATTTTTGCATACCTTTTGTTTAACAATAGCATATTGATAGGTTTTGGAAAATGCATGACCAAAATAAGTGCCATTGAAATTATCTTCCAACCCCAAAACCTCACAATTAACAACAAATTTGATAGCTATGGTCATAGAGTTAAAATTTGCCCCTTCATCTTTTACATTAGCAATGATCTTCTTCTTTAACCCATAAGAATCCAAAAGCTCTCTCAAATTTCTAACTGAGGCTTGACTTGTTGTTTCTATTACTTCAAAGAGACCAATTGTCACCTTTATAGGTTTCCAATTTTCATCCAAAAAGTTAATGACTAAGGCAAAAATGTCATAAGCACCTTTTAACATCCATAAATCAAAACTTGCAGTATCTAACATACATTGAGAAAGTTCTAATAAAATAGAAACATCTTTTGTTTTCTGAACCAAGTCTCGCAAAATTTCCTGTGAAATTTTTTCTAAAGGGAAAGACAATGCAAGTATTCAATTACAAAGCAAATCGTTTGAATAATAGACTTTTCAAAAAATACAATCAAATGACTTTTAATAATCAACAAGACTAGATTTTCCAAAAATTGTTTATGCTGCACTTCATCCTTTTTGTAAAGAAGTTTTGCAAAGAAAAATTCAAAAAATTTAGATGAAGATACATTTTGCCTTTTTTTAGTTAGTTGTTTTTCAATTGAGTTTTCACTGAGCTATTCATTTCTTCATCAAGTTTTTTTGCAGGAAGACTGTGTTCTATATCCACATGGCTTTGCAGGGCAAATGCACATTACACTCACCCAAAAAGGGTGGATGAAAGTCCATTTTTATAGTCCGAATCTAATGATTTTTCAAAAAAACATTTAAATGATGTTGAAGTTCACATTTTTTTCCGTTTTCAAGTTCATACCACCATAATTTATTTAGTTTTTGAAAACCTCTAAAAATATGGGCCTTGAAAAAATCAATTTAATATTGAAATGAACTTTACGAATTTGAAATTTTCATTTTAAATCTTAAAATTTTTGAGAGACTTTTTGTTGCTTAATTTTTTCATTTTAAGTGATATAATACTTCAATGTGTGGTGATAAAAAAATATAGGTTTAATTCTCAATTCCATTACAAGAAAAAAAAATCATAATGATAATTTTTTTGGGGTAGTTTTGACAATGACATTGGATGTACCATCATTTGTAAAGTCCACCTTGAATTGAAAATTTATCCTTTTGATAAAAAAAATTTGGGTTTGAAAGATTAGAATGTAGGTTTCAATTTTTCATCTCACTTTTGCCAAGTTTCTCAAATAGATTTGAAAATAATGCAACAATATTTGACACACTCAAAAAAACTACCACTATGACTGCAAAAAATGTCCATTGTAGTGTGTTTTTACTGTTCAAAACTAATTTATCCCATTATCTTATAATATGAAATTAATCCCTTCCTTGGTTTTATTCTTAGATTATATAGCACAAATGTTTTATAACACAAATGACATCTCATGACTTGGGGAACTTTGCCATCCACTAGCTTATTATCATTCACCGCATATAAAGCCCAACAAATGGCATAATTTTCAGAAGCCCTATTTGCTTCAGTTTCCAAACTCAAATTTTGAATTGAAATTTTTATTACAAGCTATTTCCTTCAAATCAAAAGATTTATGGAACATGTAGAGTTTTTTTTAGGTATGTTTTCTATTTGCAAATTATAAAATTAATCGGCAAAATAGAGAAGTCAAGGGTTAAAGGGAAAGAACATTTACAAAAATAACAAGAATAATTCGTTTCTAGGCCTAACGCAAAGAATAAAAACTAAATGGAAACTATTATTGCCCCCTTTGACAAACACCTATATCTTTCAAACATTCAAGGTTAACCTACAAATAAAATAAATGAAATGTAAAAAATAAGTTTAAACAGATTAATAAAACAAAATTTATTTACAAAACTACAAATAAAATATAAAAGAATGTTTTTTAAAACTGAAATCAAATAGAAAAAGGAAGATAACTTAATGGATTAATTCCATTTATAAAGAAAACAAATTTAAATAGAACTTACAAGTTTTAGAAACAATTTCTTGTTTTTATTCCCTTTATTGTACAAAATCAAAATCAAAATAAATTTAGATCATATAGTACAAAAAATTGAAAAACTAAAGCTAAAAAAAAAACTTCATAAATGATCAAATAAAAAGTGATTAAAAAAAAACTTACCTTGTTACTTGTTGATGTTTGCTTGCTGCTTGTAGCTCTAAAGATTACTTGCAAAAGGCAAAGAGGGGGGAGGGAGTACCATCTAGGGAAACACAAGTTAGGAACAACAGTAAGCAAGTGGGAATAGCAATAGCAAGGGGGGCCAAAGGTACTTTAAAATAGCAAGGAGCAATAATGGGAATAATAACGGGTAGGGAGTAGCAATGGGGGAGCGACGATGGGCAAGGAACAACAATGGGCGGGGAATATCAAAAGGGGAACAACAACGGGCAAGGAGTAGCAACAAGCAGGGAACAACCATAGGCAAACACAAGCATGAGCAATCATGTGTAAACATGAGTAGCCATGCATAAGCCAAAGTAGGAGCAATGATGCATAAGAAGCAGCAATCGTGTGCAAGTGGGAGTAGAAATGCATAAGTGGGAAGGTGAAAACATACAAAAGTATGTCAAATCACTACTACCAAAGTGGGGTGTAATTTACTAGCTTAAATCACTATGGGACCTTAAAAGTGAAATAACTTCATTGCATTTTACTGATTTCACCTAGTGAAAGTTATTTCACCATAATATCACGATGTAGACATCATGTTTCATTACTACTTAACATAATTCACTATTACAATTTACTATAGCAAATAGGTTTATTTATATGTTTTTAAAAATATTCTATATATGTTAGTTTATGATATACTTTATATTATTTTAAGTTACTTTAGTTATTCTAACTTATATTTTATGTTATTATATGTTATTATAAATTATTGTACCCTAAATTATTATATGTTATTTTACCTTAAAGTATCTTAACTAGTTTATTATAAGCTTTTAAATTATTTTAAATTAAATTATTCAACTAACTTTAGGCTATACTTTAGGTTATTTTATTTAAAATTAATATATGTTATTTCAAGTTATACTTTAAATTATTCAAGGTCATTCTACTTTATGTTATTATAAATTATTTTATCCTAAGCATAATAACTTAAAATAATCTAGAAATAATAATAATGACCTAAGGTAAAAATAATTTAGAATAAAAAATAATAACCTATGAAAAATAATTTTAAATACCCTACAATATAATAACTACCAATAGCCTATGATATTATAACATAGAATATCAAACAATTATTTATAATATAATAATCATCAATAGTTGTAATATAACATATAATAACCAACAATAACTTATAATATAATAACCATTAATAACCATTCATAAAATAGCCACCAACAACCATTAATAGAACAACCACCAATAACCATTAATAAAATAGCCACCAATAGCCATTAATAGACTAGCCACCAATAAACCATTAATAGAATAACCATCAATAGCCATTAATAGAACAGCCACCAATAAGCCAATAATAAAATAGCCACCAATAGTCATTAATAGAATAGCCACCAATAAGCCAATAATAGAATAACCACCAATAGTCATTAATAGAATGGTCACCAATAAGCCAATAATAGAATAACCACCAATAGCCATTAATAGATTAATCACGAATAATCATTAATAGAATAGCCACCAATAACCATTAATAGATTAATCACAAATAACCATTAATAGATTAGTCACGAATAACCATTAATAGAATAACCACCAATAGCTATCAATAGATTAATCACAAATAACCATTAATAGAATAGCCACCAATAGCCATTAATAGATTAATCATGAATAACCATTAATAAAATAGCCACTAGTAGCCATTAATAGAATAGTCACTAGTAACCAATAATAGAATAACCATTAGTAATCATTAATATAATAGCCACCAATAGCCACTAATAGCCACCAATAAAATAACTACTAATGGCCATTAATAAAATAGGTACCAATAGCCATTAATAACCACCAATAACACTAATAAAAGAACAACTAATACCCATATATTATAATTGCTTAGGATTGCCAAAAATAATTTAAGGTGAAATAATTTATAATAAACAAAAATAACTTAAGGTGAAATAACTTTCAATAATCAAAAGTAACTTATAATAGCTACAAGTAGTCTAAATTGAAATAATTTACAATAACCAAAAATAACATAGATAGAAAAAAAAACTTATAATAGCTGAAAATAACTTAAGGTGAAATAAATTAAAATAGCCAAAAGTAATTTATAATAACTACAAATAGTCTAAATTGAAATAATCTACAATAGCCAAAAATAACATAAAATAACCAAAAAAACTTATAATAGCTGAAAATAACCTAAATTGAAATAAGTTAAAATGGTAAAAAATAACTTAAAATAACCAAAAGTAGCCTAGGGTGAAATAGCCAAAAATAATCAAAAGCAATTGAGAATAGCAAAATAGCCATAAATAATGTAGGGTGAATTAATTTAAATTAATGAAAAATAGTCATATAATAATTGAAAGTAACTTAACATAGGTAGTAATATTATATTAACAAAAAAAATCCATTTATTAAATTTATTTTTTTCAAAAGAATGGTCATTGAAATGTTATTAAATAATGATATTCAACTTTTTTTTTGTTCAAATGATTTTAAACGTTCAAAAGGAAATAAATGTAATTATGTACATTATTGAATTTAAAAAAAAAGTAAACTTGAATCATTTCATTTGAATAAAATCTCAATAAGATATGAATTTTCAAAGTTTATGTTTTTGTAATGTTTGAAATGAAGTATTTGATAAATAAAATGTAATGCAACATATTATCATAACAAGTGTGGTGGCTTGATGGTAAAGGTGTTTGCACCCATTCCAAAGGTTAAGGGATCAAACCTCATGGGTGGTGTTATGTGTGGTCAACAATGATATGTTGACCAAATATTCTCTTATTGAATTCCTAGGCTAGGTGCTTAGGTTGATTACATGGCCTACCTACCTACCTAGGCTAGGTTTTTAAACTAGCGTAGGTAATGACACGTGTTAATAAATAATAGGCTTTAAAAATCATGAAATTATCAATAATATTCTATATTAAATAATTAAAATTTAATTAATTTCCATATTAGTTAATTAATTAACTAGCAAGTGAATGGTTTAGTAAATTTGTATTTCATTTGAGAATAACCTTGTTTCACTGGGTACTAGTGAAACAAGTCATTGTCTATAACAACTAGTCCCCGTTCACTAGGGGGTTAAATAATTTCACTAGGTGAAAGTGTCCAAATTCACTCAAAAATCTAGTGAAACCCAGAGTGAATTAGAACGCATTTCTTAGTAATGAATGGTGATTTTTTTTATCTTAATAAAAGTAGGCAAAAACTAAAATTTGAATACCTAGCTAGGTGGGAATAGTTAGGGGTTAGTAAGCTAGAAAGAAGGTAGGATGGTTTGGGTTGGGTTTACCCATTCATTGTGAAGGAGGAGGTTTTTGTTGTTTGCACTTATGAATTTGCAACAAGGTTTTGTTGTTGCCAGTGACTCATTAGCATTGAAGCTTGAATTCCTACCTAGGAGGGGAGATAAAGGAGCAAGAAGTCCCGCCCAAAGGTGCCAAAGTTTTGCCCAACACCATTCAAGTGATTTCTCTCCCCATTACTCATCTTGCACCTAGTTTTTTGTTTTGAATTATTTGCTATTTTGAGTGTTTCAAATTAAATTTGTTCTTTTTCTTTTCTTACAATTTTGAGTGCCTTGTTGCATTTAGTGCTTCAAGTTGATTTTTGCCTTCTTGTTGTCGTTTTGAGTGCTTTTACTACTTTTAATGCCTCAAGTTTGTTCAATTACTACAATAGTTTCAAAGTTGTTTTTATTGTTCAAGGTGCCTTAATTTGGTTTAAATGAAAAATATATTTGGTTAATTTGTTTTAAGGTTTGAAACATTTGTGTGGGGATTCACAATAATTAGACCATTTAACATTTGTTGTAGTGCTTGAGTCAAGTTATATATATATATTTCTTTTTGCCATGGTTAATCACTTGACCAAAGCTAATGTTTGCTTCTACCTTTGAACCCCAATGTTCTAGGGTTCATTAATAAATAAGAGGCAAAGAAAGACCCATGAAATTTTTGATGAAACTAATTATAAAATTAATTGAATTTTATTTTTATTTAACAACCAATACATGGGACCTAACATTTTCACTCACATAATTTTCAATTACAAAAAAAATCGTCTTTCTTTTGGGCCAAAAACTTTCCACTACCACAATTCATGGGTTTTCAAAAGATTAGTGGACATGTACATTTTGACTAAAGGCCCAAGGCTTGAATGACATGTGTATTTTTCAACTTGTGAACTTGATTAAAGTGATATATTTGACTATTTGTCAAATTGAACATCAAGTCAAATTAAATAAAAAAATGACCACCTTGGTCAAAATGGCCAATGGCTTTTAATCAACTAGGACAATTAATCAAGTTGGACAAAGCAAAATGACATCTTTAATCAAGATGGATAATGGTGTTCGAGTCAAATGGGACATTTTATGCTATTTAATAAGCAAAGAAGCTATAAACTAGGTTAGGCAATAGTTTAAGCTTACCTACATACTAATTTACTTACTTATTTACCTACTTTTAATTTTTCACCTACCATCCTACAAACCAATTTACCTACCTACCTCATATTTCGCACTTACCATCTTATAAACCAACTTACCTACCTACCAATTAACTTCATCCCAAATTTACATGCTTCATGGGTTTGTTTCAAATACGTGTGAAATTTGTTATTTCATAGGTTCATATTGTTAAACACAAATGTCATACATTATTTAAACATGAAAATCATGTGCACAATTTTCTTGTGTAGACAACATGAATAAACATACAACATCCATGTGTAAACAATACAAATAGGCATATGACATTCATGTCTAAACAATGTGCATGACATTGATGTCCAAACAACACAAGTAGATGAATGACATCCATGTTTATTCCAAACAAACCTGTGAAAAATAGATTTCACATGACTATTATTGCTAAGTTGTGACTCATTAAGTTTGTGATGTTACATACCTAATTATCTACCTCCTACTTCCCACATACCATCGTACATACCTACCTACTTACCTACCTCCTACCTTGTACACATTTAAATTTTCCCACCTAGCTGCTTCATATTTCCTATAATCTACCTACCGACCTACTTACCTACCTATTATTTCCGACAACCTACCTACTTACTTAATTATTTATTACCTCTTATTTATTACAACTTACCTACCTGCCTACCTCCTATGGATTACAAGCTACCTACTTACTTGCCCCTTCTATTTACTAATCATCATGCAACCTACCTATTAATTACTTAACTTTTTTACTTACCTACATAATTAATAATGTGAAATTAACAAGTGAAATAAAAAGCTTGACAAGTTTTGTCAACTTTGGAAAGTGTAGTCCATTGATAAGGACTTGGATTATCATTGGGGAAGTGATGGGTTCAAATCCTAACACTTGCAACCTATAAACATGCTTAAAAAGTTAAGATAAATAGGTTAGAAAAATTAGGTAGGTTAAGTAGCCTAGGCTAACCTAGCTTAAGCTAAGCTACCACCTACTTGCCTTTTTATGACCTACCTAAACTTATATACTATCTACTTACCTACACAAAATAATTGTTTTTGGTAATAATCCAAAAAAAAATTAGATGGTAGAAATTTGACTAGTCAAATGGTTCATTATCCAACAATCAAAATGACTAATCAAATAGTCCAATATTCTATTAATAAAAAAGACCACCCATTCATATTGGACGAGTCCAAATCAACAAGCTGATATTTTTTACGTTTATCCAAATGGGGTCTTTTGTTATTGGATTCTTTAGTACAAAAAACCATGAATTGTAGTAGTGTTCCTAAGGAGAAGAGAAATTGGGGTCACATTTTCCTTAAGGACCTCAACACACTTCTATGAGGAAAACAACCAAGGAAGTTACAAGGCTTTAATGTTTTTTTAATTTACACAATGGATGAATATGTCATTTCATTTTTCATCTTTAAGCCTTTCAATCCTAGGGAAAAACATGCATTTCTTCAAGAAACACATCTTTGACGAACACAACCATCTTCCTAAGGAACATAGACTCAATGTAGTTTGACACATTTTTGTGGTGAATTGTTTTCCCTTGGGAACATAACCAATTTTCTAATGAACATAGATATGGGGGTAGTTCAACACATTTGTCTTGAGGAAAAGAATTTCCTCAAGGAACACAACTATTTAACACTTTTCTAGGTTTGACATTCGGTTGTTAAATAAATATTTTATTTTTCACAATCCTCTCCAACACTAAAAAATAATTTATGAAAATTTGGCGACAAACATAGGCAATTTCATTGGTAGGTTCCTTAGATTTTAAACCTTTAACATAATGAAACCAATTTTTGCGTTTTTCCCTACTTTGTAATTGCTTTAAAATTTGAGATTTCAAATAAACAATTTTTAAAAATTAAAAATTCCAAAAATAATTTAATTACTAGCAAGCCTTAAAAAAAATTATAGTATTCCCAGACATTTGTCCCAAGGAAATGCTTTTCCTTAAAGAACATGATCATTTCCTATGAATGATTTTATTTTATTTTTTGGGATGAAATCCATTTAAGATGAAAATTGAGATGGTAAAAAAATTTGACCACAAGATCTTCCACTTAAAGTGGAAGTGGTCAACCACTATGCCATACCAATTAATTTACAAAAGTTAGTTCCCAACCATATTTAACTCAATTGTCATATTTGGGGAACAATAATTATTTTTGAGAAATTCATTTTTCATATAGAAGATGGGAAAAACCACATTGTATCTTATTCATGTCATGACTAGTGTTGTTTAGTTATAGCTTTTCAAAAAAACCTTTGGTCTTGGTTTTATTTATTTTTTAATTTGAAAAGAACCTTCAATTTTGGTTGTAGGAACTTTGAAAATTTGATAGACCCTTGCATGCAATCCCAAACCTAGTTCTTCATATTTTTAAATTTCCAATTCTTAATTTTTCAAAACAAAACCTTAAGTGGGTTTGATTCCAAACTATATCCAATTCTACCTACCTATACTTGGCCCAAAATTGGAAAATTTCTAATTACTGACATTGTACAACAATGAAAAGGTCACCACACACACCATCAATGATTGTCATTATGATTTTAAGGTATGATTTTCTTCTCTTTCTCTTCTTTCCCATTTGGGTTTGAGTTGTGTTTGTGATCTTCATTTTGGGTGGTTGTATTTTTGCAAACTGGAATAAGATATGATGGGGTTGTGCACAAGCTTTTATGATTGATAACTTTTTGCAATATAATGCAAACATGTCTTACTACTAGTACTTTACATAAGACTTTTGAAGGGATGGGATTCATGTGTATGTTGCTACTTAAATTTTCAATTGTTAATATTGATATACATTTTATTGTATTTGGGAAATGTGTAAATGATCTATAAAAACTTGGTGTGTTATAAAAATTGATGTTCAAAACAAGAGATTCCCAAACTTTGGGAAGTATAGAGGGATTGTGAGTCTTGTGTATTCATATAAAAACAAAACTTTGTTTCTAATTTTCACCACTATTGTTTTAATTTTGGGTATGGCTCCATGTGTGTGTGGTTTTACTTTTGGGCATCACATATGTTGGCAAAAATTACCATCACATAGCTTGCACATTCATGTGCCATATGGCACACCCTCAACATTGTCTTAGACATTTCATTGGTAAGAAATTTTATAGTATTGAAAACATGAATATAACAATGAGACAAAAAACTATGAAGTTCTGATCTCTGTTTTGTTGTGGAGATGGAGTATATTAACCAAACACATTTTGTTTTGTTTTTTTGTGTGGTGGGTTTGAAGTTGGTTTGAATTAGGGTTGACACAATAAAAACATTTTCTTTTGTAGGTTCTAAAGATTGAGTGAAACAGTAACATAGCAATGGCAAGGTTCAGGTTCTTGCAATGTTTGGATACTCAAAGTAGTTAAGAACTTCTAAATAATTGCCATGGACCTATGACATGGCAATGTTTTGAAACTAAAGAACCATTAGATATATTCATTTATTTTATGGCCAAGACATGACCGACCCTATAAGGAACCTTCACTTCTAAAATTTGAAAAGCTTGAAACCTTGCAGTTTCTTTGATTCTCAAATTTTTTAAAAACTGGAACCGCAGGTTCTTTGATTTTCAAATCTTCACAGAATTGGGACCAGAGGTTATTAAAAGAATCAAATAACTGCCAAACACTGGACATCACGTCAAGTTCTCTTCAAGACCATTCAATGAATATTTTGAATTTTCCATTATGCCTTGGCCCGCTATGGTATTTTGCAAAACACTTTCAGTTATGTTTACTGCTGAGATGACTATAGCAGGCTTAACTTACATTTTGCCGAGCCTCATTTATGCTGGAAGAAAAGCGCACTAACTGTAGCAGACCTCAATCAATCAATCAGCCTATGCCCAGAATTTATAAGTCTTGGCATGTACTCATGACTGCTAACGAGCTAATTCCAAAACATGTACTAAACCCAGCTCCATCAATCCACATGTTTGTTACCACCATTATCATGAGCTTTTAGGTCTATTTGACTTGGCTATAAGTTAGCATCTTGATTTTTGTGGAAATGGGACTGAGATGAACACCATGTAACTAATCCCCGCTTATGTTTGTCCTCCCCTCCCCTCACACTCACAAAGGTCTAGCTCATCAGCTAGCCTTTTAGTTGCGTGTTAGGGTTTCTGGATATGAGTTCATTGCAGCGGAGTCTCAGATTCTAAAGCCAACACCTTGCAGCTATGGGGTGGTGTTTGAAATTTGTTCAGAATGCATTTAGCCTTTCTAGTTGTCACTCGATTCTTGTGCTGGACACTTAGATTCTGCTGAGACTTGTTGAACACCGTCCGCACGGTTTACCTGGTAAATTGGAAACAAGCAAATCAACACTGAGAACTAAGCAAATTGCTTTGTCCCACTGAAAGTTTGTTTCTTATCCAGCAGGCATAAGTCTGCAAGCGGCCAGACAAAGACATGCCAAGTTATACACTGAATTCTTATTGGTGGGCCGAATGGGGGGGCTGCAGTGGGAGGTGGAGGCATCTAAAGTTTTGAAATACTGTCTGTCTGTATACATACAAGGGTTATAATATTAGTGTATTAAATACAGAGGGTGTTGAATTGGCCGTGCACAGGTTCAGAAAATATGTTATGGACAATGAAATTGCTGGATTTGGTGGTTTGAATTTTTTTCCTTATGTCTTGAGTGAACTAGCAGGTAAATGTGTAGCAGGGATTGGTAGGTTTGTGAGAATTGTAGAGAACCAATAGAAATGGTAGGAAAGGATCATTATTTTCAATGTTATGTGTAGGTCTGAGGATTTTTTTTCATGTCAATTAGATTGCTAGATTTGGTGGTTTGAATTTGAACATTGTACGACATAGTGATATCATCTGGGCTTGCACCCCCTTCTTAAGAACTAGGGTACCTATTATTCACTATGAATTGTGGTACCTATTGTGATTTGTATTACTTAGTTTATGGGTGTGCTCATAACTTTTTCACTCTCTTTTTTTTGAAAAAACCAGATTCATTGACCCGTTATCATTTTTTTTTTGGAACATTGGACTCTCCCAAATGAAAGCACCTCTTTGGACCCCAGTTGCAAAATAGAAACAAATGTATTCCCACATAATCCTCCTTTTCAGTTTATATACATGCGAGTTGAACTTCGGGCAGACCATATGGGGTAAAACCCAGGTGCTATTGGGAACATCTTGGGGACAGCATTTTAGGACACTTTGGGAATATGATGGGAACAAGGGGAAAAAAACAAAAATTCCCTCTCCCCCCGCCCCCTCAAAAAGAAAAAAACTGGACCGTCCATGAGTGCATGCTGAGCCTTCTCATTGCATGAAATTTCTCTTTCCAAAATTGTTGGTCACCATTTTTCACCTTGGCTACTGATAAGGGGCAAAATTTTGGGGACATAGTTATCTTGAGTGAAATAGCAGGTCAATAAAGTTATCTGTAAAGTCACCCTGTCTTCACCCTCTCTTTGGGCCTGCTTTCACCCCATATCCCCTCTCTCTATGGTATCTGCAAAGTAAGGAAATTTTAATTAAATCTCAGTATGAAATGCTCAAACTCAGCATTTAATGCACAAAGTTCAAGAGTAATTATAGTAGTCCTATAGGTAGGAGCAGTGAAAATATATGTAGGAGCAGTTGAGGCGCTCAGGAAAAAGGAAAGACAGGATGAAACTCAGTTTACCACCAAAATTGGTGGAAAAACTAGTTTGGGTCCAAGATATTTTGTTTTGTAGGATTTCCGTTCCTAGTCAAGTGCTTGATGCCCTATTATGCCGAAACTTGTCATTCTACCCCCTAACAGCGTGACTTTACCGATAACTCTAATGTGTGTAATAGCTATTTACTTGTATAGACATGATTCTAGCACATTACTTGTACACTTTTTTTGTTTGGGTTCTTTTAAAGAAGGGAGGCACTTTGATCACACCATCACAAAAGAATTATTGGAACATTGGACATGCCCAAAATAGAATCATGATAGAGATTCTCTTTGCCTACCTTATAAGTTGTGACGTTTGAAACTTGGACAAACCTTATGGGATAAATTTTGGTGGTGTTGGGTGCATGTTGCATCACTTTAAAAAAAACAAAAAGGTTGCATCATCATTTTTTAGTTACTTAAACAATAATTAGCATGTAAGGTGATTGCCAACTCACTTATTCTACCCTCAAGGAACAGTTGCCACTTCACTAGTTCCCCTCTCCTCAAAAACACCCCTAATTTTTTTAATTAAAATAAATAAATAAATAAATAAATATATGGGATAGAAAAAGATGCTATAGGGAACATATTGAGGAATGCATTGCAAATCTGAGGAACATGTTAAGAATGCCAATGAAACCTGTAGGGAACACGTTGGGAACAAATTGGGAACATCAAAATCCAAAAAGTAGAACACCACACCTCCTCCCTCCCCTCTCCTGCCCTCCCCTCACCTCACCTCATCCACTTTGGCCCCCAAATGAAGAAAGATGGCCCTTCCTTGGTGCATCTCGAACCTCTCACAGGGCTGCATGAAAATTCTATTCCTAAAAGTGTGTGTCACGATTTTTGCCCTGGGCTAATAACCCTTCCAAGAGCGTGGGTAAATATTTGCAAGCTGAATGAAAGAACAAGGGGTTTTTTGGTAGTGAGCTGTATGGACCCCTTTTTGAAAAAGTGAAGTTTGTTTTAGGTTTTTTCCCGTGCAGATGCAAGTAAAACAAACCCTCAAAATGCCAAGGGAGGTGCCCACATATCGCCATTTGGTGAACATGTGTAAGTCTCCCCACCCAGCTAGCAGCTGACACGACCGAGATGTGTGGCCCTTGCATCAGGGAGTTGTCAACAGATTTAGGCTCTTTCAGCTTCAAAGACCATTTGTTCCACCATCATCCATAGGGTGTAATGTCCAATTTGTCTGGTACCTCCGATTTTTTTCATATCAATGAGGGCAAGATCCTTTCTGTGACATGAAATGAACAATTTTGGAAGTGCTTGCTTACAGAACTAAACCAATATTTCTTCAAATCTGTCCAGGATACAGATTCTACCAAACAAAACTAGGAATGAAATCATCTCCTCCTGAATCCAGGAAGATCAGCCCAATCCTTTAATTGACATGGTACACATGCCGTCCATTTTCAGTAGTAAAACTCCGAGTGATTAAATTTTATCCTATTGGTCTGCAAGGTGTAGCCAGATTCTATCCAAGGAATTGGATTTCTTGGGGAGGGGATCATTGACAATGCAGGTTTCACGAATTTTCTGGTGGACCATATCAACTATGAAGTTTCACGTTCTACTGCAACTAATGGCCCACCCCCACACATTCTTCACTCAATGAAACTCATCTGAGAGTTGCATTACTGAGTTCTAAAATAGCCCTCCTCACATACCTCAAGTTCAAATTGGTGCAAATAAAAGGGGCTGATTTTGTATTTGAAATTTGCTTGTGATGTCTTGGTTGTATACAAACCAAGTGATTGAAATTTCTTACATACCTTCCTCAACTTCATTTTGTGAGACCTTTGCAGAATATCTTGGCAGATGAGGATCACTGATTTGGGCTGACTTTGTTCTATTTTGGAAGTTCCTAACCTTGCTTGTTTTAATTTTATTGAATTTTCAATTAAAAAATTGTTCAATATTCAATAACTCTTGCAACATAGGTCTAAACATTATGAAATTACATTGGTTCACCCTTCTTGATTGAGGACTTTTCAACAATGCTAAAGAGCACAACAAGAGGCACTTGGGTTTGAAGATCTTAATGTGACAAGAAAGCAAAACCAACAAACAACCTTCCTTAATAAATAGACTAGTGTGGCTTGTGTTATTGAGCCAAGTATGAAATCATTACCCAACCAATTTCTCATTCCACAACCAAAATTTGTTTTTTAGTTGAATTTGCAATGAAAAAAATATTCAAAATTCAATATCTCATACAACTTAGGTGTAAAAAATATAAAATCAACTCTTTAAAATTCTACTCATTAAGCACTTCCAATCAATATCAACAGCATGCCCCAATTTAATCACCTCCAAGGAATCCCACTCATCAAGGGCTTTGCTATAGTACCAAAAGCTCACATAACTTCCTCTAAAATATTTAGTTTTGATTCTTCAAATTTTTGTTCACAATTTTTTTCAATTATTCAATAACTCTTGCATTATATATGTTTAAACACTACCAAACAACCTTGGCGCATCCTTACTTGTCAAGAATTCTCCAATAATAACAAGAGCATGGTGAAAGGTGCCTTGGTTTGGGAGAACTTGATGTGACAAACAAACAAACCACCTTTCCTTTATTGCTTGTGCCATTAACCTAAGCGAGAACAGGACCTTGATGATAAAGTTGAATTGCGAATTTTTTTTTTGACAAACATGAACATACTTTTTAATGACAAAATTATTCCAAATTCGATATCTCCCCCACCTTAGGTCTAAAAATTACAAATCACATACCTCCAAGAAATCCCACTCATGAAGGCCTTTCCAACAATACCAAGAGCTTGCCCCAATTTCCCTCAATTGATTTTGTTGAATTTTTTTTGACAAAATTATTCAATATTCAATAACTCTTGCACCTTATGTCTAAACCAAACTAGTTCAATGCACCCTTACTCATTGAAGCTTTTCAAATAATACCAAGATTACAACCCGTGGTGACGCAGTTTGGGAGATCTCGGTGTGAGAAACAAACAAACTGCCATCCATAATAGATAGATATTACCTTTTTTTTGGAAGTGGATACCATTGCATTGGGTGCAACAAGGTTGTTAAACATTTTCTCCCTTAGTGATAAAGTCCTTCCATTCCTAATATAGTTATGGGTCATTAATTACTTGTTGATCCCCAATGACATGAATTGGTAACCACATATCATTCTAGTATAACACATTAGAGCATTGAACTCATAACCACTTGAAAGATGGCCATAAAGTTTTAGGCATTGGGCTATTTTCTTTATGTGATATGCAAGATTATTTTTTTGTCATTCAATTGGTTGGTGTTTCTACTTGGAGTTGATTTGGATAAACTTAGAAATAATTTATTATGTTCCATTCACAACTGGAATTTATGGATAACTTTCTTTTGATTTAATTTTAGATTTATTACAAGTGATGGCCTTAGAATATTAAAGTGGTTTTCTTGTCTATTTGCAATCTTGATTAGTTTGGATAATATCTGTCGAACATCATCATCACACTATCCCATGTCAACAATAGTTTGATTCATTAGTGAGCTCCCCATCGTAACCTCATGATCACCAAATTTTTACAATCCTACCTTTCAAGGCTCCCATCTTCAGTAACAGAGGGCACTTTGCCATAATCATCAACAGTATTTTTACATTGTTTTTTTATCTTACTATGTGTCTCCTTGATTACTTCTTGTGTGTGTTCTTTTTCTTACAAAACAGTTCTTCTTCTTCCTCTGTGTTGATGCTAGAATGAAAAAGAAATCAACTAGCTTGTTGATTCTTTCTTGCTCTTCCAATGTTTTTTTTCAATTTTTAATTCATAGCAAGTTTGTTGATTTTTTTTACTATGAATGAGTTTGAAGCAACAAGCCCACTGATTTTTCCTTGCTACAATGAACTCACACACTCAATGTTTTAATTTTACCACAAGCTCATTGATTTCTTCTTGCTACAACATGAGTTCAATGGTTTTTTTTTCTTCTTTTGTGGCATGTGATTGCAATGGGGCACAATAGCTCAAGATTGGCATAACTCCAACAAAATCCTTGACAACTTTGGTTTTGCCAAGAAAATTTGCTAGTATACATTGGAGATGCTCTTAGAAGGTTAGGTGATCTACAATCCCACCCCAAACCCCACAAATAACAAGCTAGGTTCTGTTTGGATTATTCAGAAAAATAGGACAGATTAATGTCTAAAACGAAAAAGAAAAAAAACTAGTACACTATGTAAAATATACATAATTAAAAATTACATATTAGCATGAAGTTTCTGATAATTGATAGTCCAGCATATTTTTGTGATCTTTCTTCATCAGCGATTCAGCAGCAATCGCCAGACAAAAATTGGAGGAGGACATGAGACAGGTGCAAAAAGAACTATGAAACTTATTTAATAAATTTCTGAACGAGTTTTGCATTTTGTCATACGTACGTACATACGTTATGATGCACACTAGGTATAGTAGGTATATATCACGAGCTTGTAATGAGAATTTTTCTGGCACAATTATGGAAAGTGATCTACTGTGATACACCATAAATGGAGAGGAGTATTTAATGATAAAATCTATTAGCATTACTAATTGAGCTGGAGTGGTTGATGTGTGTGTAATGGGGAGTTGCATGGTACAATTGTTGGAAAGCCAATTGTGCATGATGGAAGAGCAGTTAATGCATCTGTTTGTAAATTAACAAAGATTCTCTCCACACATAGCAGCAACTTGTTTCACATGCATTTGTTTACATCTTGCACATGGTGCAGCAATTTGTCATAATATCTCCCAGGTACCCTAATAGTCACACTTAACCCTAAAATGTTCACCTAGGGGCCAGCGATACTTCAATCGACGACTACTAAATGAATGGGATAGATTGTTCCATTTTGTGATGTAGAGGATTTCGCCAAATTTAGCTATAGGTCAGAGAGGAAAGTAAAATATTTAAGAATTCCGCTATATTTTTGCGACCTATTGGAACCTATACAGAACAACGCGCAAGGGCAAGGGGAGTGCTGTGAGCACTTAACACACAATTAGCTAATGAATCTGACGTAGCCAATTTTGGCTGCAGTTCAGATAGAAAAGTAGAGTTTTTTTAAAACCCTGCTACGTACTAGCGACTTGCAAGGAAGTAAGGTCTAAATATTGGGATTCAAGCTTCTTTTCCTCGAAATATGGTGAATTTGAGGGATTTCCCCTCTAAAACATCCAGTAGAAGTCACAGGGCCCAGGTTTTTCTTTTGGGTCAGCAAGTGGCAAAATCTCACCACAAAGAGAAAACAACTGGTCTGAATATGGTGAATCCAGACATTTTTCCCTCAAATTTTGGTGATTTTGGTGCACTTTTTTCACAAAAATCCTCTAAATGTCTGAATGAGTAACACTAGATTTTTATTTTTTATTTTTGCCAACTGGAGAAAATTCACTCCACAAGAACTGGTCACAGACATGTTCATGTATATAGTTTTTTCTGTAGCTTATAGAAATTTGATATGAAGTTATACAGTAGGGGTGAACCACAAATACTTACACAGACTAACCTTTGACCCCCTTCCCACATAGTAGCAGCCATATTTACATCCTGTTACATCACACTCACTCCATGCACTTGGCTTCGCTCTGTTCTCATACTCTAGTTTGGCTTGGCATAATGCCCATGTTTTATGGTGGGTCAGATTCAATTGATGTTTTCACTGCAATCTCTTGCTCTCTTGGATCTGGATGTTGTTGAGTCATCCTGATTTTAAGCATCCTGATGGCCATAAAAACTGAAAAACCTGGAACATTGGAACTTCAGGTGTTTGCTAGCTAGTGGTGATATGTTTGTGTGGGTCGCTGCATATTGGACGCAGTCAGTCGCCCCAAGGTTGGTACTATCTTATGAGGGGTGTCGGTTCGAACTTACAAACTTTGAACTCTAGAATTTAAAGTCGCAGAAAAAAGCTGCAATTGTTATTTGGGGTTGGCAGGGTTTGGACTCTGAACCCAGTTGCTCCTATGGGCATTGGGTAGAGTCCATTCAGTGACATGAGTGGCTCCCCCCTTCCCCCATTCTGTGCTTTACTTTGGCACACAGTTCCATGTAGGCAAAAGGATACCCTCACTCACTTCCTTTCCTTGAGGAAGGCACAGAGGCCTTCGGGCACAGGCCTTCCTGGCTGTTAATTGTGAACTTGTCCTGGCTGACCTGTGGAATTTGGTGGCTATTTCCACATGTTCTGACTCTGTTTTTCGCCCCTCCTCCTTGGACTCACTCATGAGTCATTTATTGTTTTAATCTATGCAAATTATCATTGGTATCCCAAAAAATTTAGCACACCAACTCGTATCTCTAGTGCAGAATCCATCATACACGCTAGGTGAATTAAGAGTTTCACAAGATCGTTAGCATCATCACTTCACCCACATCGCCCTTGTCCCTTCAGAATCTGAAGTAGGGGTTTTAAAACAATATGTAGCCACACTGCCAGCCTTTTTATTGCTGGCTATACATAGCCAAAAATCAAAATTTTAAATGCTAAAATCAAGTGCTTTAAAAAAAATTCAATAGCCAAAATTCTACCAAATTTTAAGAATTTTTTCTAGACTTATATACTTGGTTCAAATAAGTAGCTAGAAATATAGAAGATATTTTTTTAATTAACATTTATGTCATATCCAAATTTGGCTAAATGCTCCAATGGATGATTACCACTTTGGTTACATCACAAAATTGACCAAAAAAAATACACACTAGTGATCATCACCAGAGAAATTAGCCAAATTTAACTACAGGTCAGAGAGGAAAGTAGAAAAATTCTAAAGTTATATGCTTGAACCTGTTGTGATAATTTCAGAAATATTTTCCTTGAAATCTGGTAACTTTGGCACAAATTTTTCCATGGAAATCTTTTTTATGAGTCAAACTGGAATTTTTTGTCAGAGTGGCCAAAATTTGCACCAAAAAAAAATGCTGCTTTGGATGCACATTTGGTAGGCAGTAAAATTTATAACTCTCACACCAAGTGGTAACTGTTACTTTTCTGCACAATGAAACTCACAAGATAAAGATTTCTGCTTTTTTCTAAAATTTGCATATCAAGTTATTGGAAACTATGTGACACATGAGAGATGTCCTCACATCAGAGTCTCCAACTGTACTCAGTGTGTGATTCCCATGACCACTTTACAATTTGACAACTTCATTGGCACAGAAGACTGGCCATCTTCCCAGTTTTCAAATTATTGATGGTGTAATACTTTTCAAGTTTGAAATGTAATGAATGCTGTAGGCAATATCCAAAAGAAAAAAATCATGACAAAACAAACATATATTCAAAATAAAAAGGGTACCAGCCTAGAAAATTGTATGAAGCTGAAATATATTGCATACATATGCACCTGCTCTTAAAATCATAAATGGGCAAATTGTACTAAAAATGAACCCAGACTCTTGCCAAAAAGACACATCAAGACTTGGGGCAACACATACAAGAAGAGATTTGATCTTAGGATCTCCTTTGAGTTCCAGGGTCCCAGCATGGGCTATGCCAGCTAGCCATCACCGCTGGGATGTCAACCTGGCTTTCATTCTAAAGTGAGTCACCAAGAATTACTTTTCAAAGAAAATTTCCTGAGCTGGAGATAGGTGCCCTGAGGATTCAAAATTCATTGGATAACTATTAACTGCCCCTCAGGCTTGAAGAATCAATAGAATTTTGCTGTGAATTAGAAGTGTTTGAGCTAGTGTTGGCAAGTTCTGGGATTTAGGTAGGTTGGGGTATGGGTTGTAAGTTAGGTTCTAGAGTCCCTAGATCAGAGGTTTTAAGTTTGGTTGGAAATGTCATCTTATATATTAAAGTTAGATGGTGTCTGTCCGTCTGTCTGTCCGTCCAGGTGTCGATCTTGGTTTCAGGACCTCGACGGACGGACAGGATCAGGTCTTGAAATCGAGGTCCCTAGATGGAAGAGGAGGAGGACGACGACGAATGGCGGTCGCAACAATTTTATCTAGATGTGATCAGCGGAGCTTGCGAGCCTATTGGTGGTGAATTGTTCGGGCAGTTTCCGGGCACTGCCCGGGCCA
>Ga0209611_10004569_pt1 | contig 23590 bp, 29 predicted proteins | sample S1TSphgellanicum_3_FD_187693 | JGI IMG/M metagenome (GOLD analysis project Ga0209611, IMG submission 187693) | Host-associated microbial communities from peat moss isolated from Minnesota, USA - S1T2_Fc - Sphagnum magellanicum MG (SPAdes) (version 2) | ecosystem: Host-associated > Plants > Peat...
AAATTAAAAAAAAAATTGTGAAAGGGCCCCCCCCCCCAAAAAAAAAAAGGTTTGGGTAACCATTTCACACTTGGGCCAAGTGCAAAAGCTACACTAGGGTAGGTAGTATGGTGTAATATTATTATTATTTTTAAAAATTACTTTCATTTTTATTTGTATTTTTAAATTATTTTTATTTTAAAATTAATTTCTGTACTGAAGGAAAAATAGGTGGGAGATACATCAAGAGATATGCTACGGACCTTTGGATGAAGCGAGAAGCTTGGGATGCCGTCGATCGGGGATGAAAGTCGGGAGATCACGGAGGAGAGAGGGAGAGAAGAGAGAAAAAGGAAGAGAGAGAGAGAGAGAGAGAGAGAGCGCGAGCGCGCAAGAAGACGGCGATGATGCGAGTGTGCGATTTCGATACCACGCAATAGCAGCACCGCGTTGACGGACAAACGAAAGATCGATCGATCGATCGACCGATCAACCCTGTCTCCTCCCTCTCCTCTCAATGTCCGCGTCTTCTTCCTGTTTTTCTTCTTCGTGAATTGACTCCATTGCCAATCTGAGGTCGTTCCGCAGCCAGACGAGAATCGATAGACGGAAGGAAGAGTGTGGGGACTGGAGAACCTACTTGTATTTGTAAGTCGTTTTTTCTTGTTTTTTTTCCTCCCACAGGTGATTTGTGAGTTTGTCTTGTGTTTGCAAGGAATTTGTTACACTTAGGGTTTTGGTACACAGGGGAACACACACACACACACACTCTCTCTCTCTCTCTCTCTCTCTCTCTCTCGGATTGCTGGGAGATGTGCTGGCGAAGCAGGCAGCGCTGGTTGTTGTTCTTGGCTGTTTAGGGCGGGAGGAAAGGGGGGGATTTCGATGTCGTAATGGCTGAGACTGATCCGTGACAAGGTTTACACTGTCAAGCATCGCTCTTGAAGTTTTGTGAGGTGCATATCACCATCGCTAGCCCCTGCTTTCTCCCCCTCCTCCCATTTTTCTTCCCCCCCCGCCCCCCTTTAGAAATCGAGAATTGTGTTTTTATAGACAGACTGAAGCCGTGTCTTCAAGGAGGATGCGAGTTGGATGTGGGGTATTCTTTAGAGATCGATCCCTTGCAGCTTCGCAGTTTGCTTTTGCAATGGCATACTTGTAAGTTTCAGTCTGGGATCAGGTGGAAGAGAAGGAAGTTACAAGTTGCTGCTGGATAAAGTGTGTAGGGAGACTGAGCGGATGCATAAGCAGTTTGTGTTCGGTAGTTGTGATGCTGTGGTGGTTGGAAAAGGTACTGCTGGAGAAGGAGAGTGGTATTAGGGTTTACGTATTGTCCGTGTGCTGTTCTTCTTTGTGAGCAAGGAGGAGAATTAGGGTTGTTACAGTTGTGTAGTCAGGGATGGTTTTCAAGTTCAAGCGCGTGATCCAGCGAGGAAACAAGGGTTCAAAAGCAGACAACAGCAATGATACAGCTTCTTCAGCATCTACAGCACCTGCAGGTGGATCAGCCTCAGCCCCTGCACTGGTTGCTTCACAGCCTGTGGCCACCAAAGCTGGCACAAATGCAGCTGGAAGCAGAGCACTACCTGTACCAGCTCCTCGGACTACTGCTGCACCTCCAATATCAGCTGCTTTGGGAGCATTCTTTGGACCACTGAAAGAGAAGTTGCCAAATGGTAGTTTTGAGCCACTCCCTTTATTTAGAGATGTGCCAAGCTCAGAAAGACAGAACCTGTTTGTTAGGAAGCTTAACCTGTGCTGCTATATATTCGACTTCATGGATCCCACTAAGGATGTAAAAGAGAAGGAAATCAAGCGCCAGACTTTGCTGGAGTTAGTGGACTATGTGACCTCAGGAACAGGCAAGTTCACTGAAGCTGTGTTTGAGGACATCAGTAAAATGTTGGTGGCAAATCTGTTCCGCACTCTGCCGCCCTCAGCTCATGAGAACACAGGCTCTGACAGTTTTGACGCAGAAGAAGAAGAGCCTACCATGGAGCCAGCTTGGCCACATCTGCAGATTGTTTATGAGTTTCTGTTGCGGTATGTTGTGTCCTCTGAAACTGATGCAAAGGTTGCAAAGAGGTACATTGACCAGACATTTGTGCTGAGACTTTTGGACTTGTTTGACTCAGAGGATCCAAGAGAAAGAGAGTACCTGAAAACCATACTGCACCGCATTTATGGCAAGTTCATGGTTCACCGACCCTTTATCCGGAAGGCAATTAACAACATCTTTTATCAGTTTATTTTTGAGACTGAAAAGCACAATGGTATAGCTGAGCTGCTGGAGATTCTTGGAAGCATCATCAATGGCTTTGCTCTACCCCTCAAAGAAGAGCACAAGCTTTTCTTGGCCCGAGCATTGATTCCCTTGCATAAACCAAAATGTGTGTCAATGTATCACCAGCAGCTCTCCTACTGTATCATTCAGTTTGTGGAGAAGGACTTCAAGCTTGCAGACACTGTTATCAGGGGCCTGCTTAAGTATTGGCCTGTTACAAACAGCCAAAAGGAGGTCTTGTTTCTTGGGGAGCTGGAAGAGGTGTTGGAGGCCACCCAAGCTGCAGAATTTCAGCGGTGCATGGTTCCATTATTCCAGCAATTCAGTCGCTGCCTCAATAGCTCACACTTCCAGGTAAAGCTCAACTTGCTTCTGGCCAATCTCCAGTATACTTTCACAGTCACTTGTGTGTGAGTTCCAAATGACCACATTTCCAGTCTGGGTTGTCAGTCTAGGCTGGATTTACTTTTGAAAACCTTTCTGGACTTCTTTTCACCACCTGTTTTCTTTGTTACAGAAATATTCGACTTGTGCTGTTACTTAGGATTTTATAAGGTTTTAGCTGTGTTGTTCATGCAGTCTGTTCACTAATTGGGTGTGTACATAATTACGAGATCTGTTGATGCAATGACATTTTCCATTTGGTGAGCCCCATAATGACCATGTAATTGCAGGATGCTGTTTCTAATATTTGTGTTATCTCATTTAAGCTATCAATGTAGAGAGACTCTTTCTGAAAGACTTAGGTTTTGAGAGTTTCTCTCAGGGTTTTGATTTTGTTCCAGTTTCCATCCACTTCTTTGTGTTGAATCTTTATTATCTTTGATGTTGGCTTTTGTCATCATATCTGTGTAGGGCAACAAGACTATATTTTGTTGTTGTTTGTGAAGTGAAATTATGGTGTGGATGTTTGTGTAAATGTTCAGGTGGCAGAGAGGGCGCTTTTCTTATGGAACAATGACCACTTTGTGAGCCTTGTTGCCCAGAATCGGCAAGTGGTCCTTCCTTTGATCTTTGCAGCATTGGAGAGGAATACACGCAGCCACTGGAATCAGGCAGTGCATGGGCTAACATTGAATGTGCGCAAAATGTTCTTGGAGATGGACCAGGAGGTTTTCCAAGAATGTCAGCGCAAATTCCAGGAGGATGAAGCAAAGGCAAAGGGTCTTGAGGAGAAGCGTGAGGATACATGGAAGCGTCTTGAAGCTGCAGGCACCTTATTGACTGGTAATAGCAACATCAAAGTTAGCAATGTTCCATCTGACAGGATGGTCAATGCACAGACTGGGAGTTGAGTTCCACTTCAGGGGCAACTGGCTACGGTGGGGAATTAGAAGTATGCTCCAGTTACTGGTGCTTGAGTTGCACTAGTGCATGTGGGATTCAGGTCAAGGCAAATTCTGGTATTCAAGTCTTCCCCGTGTATGTTGTCACAATGTGTGGGGATTCTGTGGTACAGGGCCCTGATGTGGAAAGGATGTGCCTCATCATCACTTGCCAAAGTGACTATGAACACAGACTGAATGGCCAGTTGCAAATTTGCAATTCTCTGGCAATATTGTTGACTGTGCAAGAAGCACAGCTGTGCTGGCTGGGGTTTTCTTCTTTTAGAGGGTAGGGGAAGGATTCAAAGCAGAGAGCACTGCTTTAAGGAGGCCTGTGAAATTGATGTGGGGTATTCTGTTGCTGTCTCACCACGTTGCCCATTCTGGCCTGTTGAACACTTTTCTTTTCCATCTTTCTAGTTGGGTGCATGGTCCCACAAGTTTGGATCAGGGTGGCAATTGCAGAGTAGTGTAAAGTTGGTAGGTTTTTTCCAGGCCACTTGCCTGTCTTTATTGTTTGGTGTAAAGAGACAATGTAGGTTTGGATCCCTCCATTTTGGTTTCAATGTGCTCCAGGTCAACGGAGCAGCAAATGAGAAAGGAAGTAAGAAGGGAGACCACCAGAGAAATGGATGGCTTCTTTCTGGATATTGAATGGAGACTGGAATGAGAGAGGGATTTCCTACCAGATTCATCTCTCCCATGTTGATGAAGAAAGCAGGTGGTTTTCTGAACTGTGTTGCTGGAAACATTTGAGGAAGCATTCGCATTGAGTTGGCATGAAGATGAGTTCTCACTGTAGTACATAGCTCTGCAGTACAAGATTATGTTATATCAGTGCAGGTTTTACTCTTTAATTGACAAGGAGTGCTGCTTCTACTTGTCTTATGAAGAAGGGTCTTCCTTGTTTATGCATTTTTTTTCCCTATTCTCTTTTGGGTGCCATTTGAAGTTGTTTTTCTCTTCTGGCTTGGTTGCTGTCCTGCCTGGTTAGGTTGCATTTCTGCTGATGGTTAGATCTACAAATGTTTTGATGTAGTTTGAGAATCTTGGAAGTGTCTTCTTGGTATGGTGGATTGTACCATCTATCATGGTTGGATCTATAAAGAGTCTAATGTATCTTAGGGTCCTTGAGACTCTTTGTAGTGGTGTTTATTGCAGGAGTACGTTTTAGCTGAACAGGGTTAATTTATTGAGCTAGTGGAGTAGCAAGCTTTTAATCCCTTGTTTAGGATATTTCAGAAGCCTTGTGGCAAGCACCATATAGATGTTATTCGTGCTAATCTAATCTGCACATTAATACAAGGCAGAAAATTGAACTCAAAAGTACGATGCTCTAGAAGAGTGTTCCTACAACTGGTTTTTTTATGTGGAATTCAGTGCTGGAAGCTATCTGTAACATGCTCTGCAATCTGCAATACTAAGTAGGAGCCAGTTGATCGCTTGTTGCATTATGAAAAGGCATTCAACGAAGAGATGGTTGCCTACAAAAAGACGAAGGTAACTATTTCCATTTTATCTTTTTGAGGGGGTGCTTTTGATTGATAAGAACTTAAGTCCACTTTTGTAACTAATGTTGGTCAAACTTTCAAACCGATATCAAAGCTAATTGTAAGATGTCCAAAAACAATTATGCGTGATTTGCAAGGGTATGCTAAAGGACATGAACAAGCATATAAGGTTCATATTTCAGAATCTCTTGCTTTTGGATTTCATATTTGAATAAACTTTTATCATTTTTATGTATTTAGCTTTTAGTTTTTGCAATTTTTTTTCTTTCATTTTTAATGATTTGTTCTTTATATAAGATGCTTTTCATTTTGGAGAAGATGAGTACTTGATGTTGCCTTTGCTATTTTTTTTGCTATTATGGGAGTTGGTGTTCATTTCGCCCATGATATCTTTATTGTTGTTTTGAATTCTAGAGTTATTGGTTCTAATAGACTTATTAGTGGCCCTTCTTCTGGTAGTGTTTCTATTTTTTTTATTCTTACAAATCTAGAAAAGAACATGAATAAAATTTCTAATGTCGTTTTGAAAGAAAACTTTTGTATAGGCGCCAAATTTGGGTGGATCCACCATTGATTTTCAAGAGAGTTTTTGGAATAACATGTTTGATAAAAAAAAGTTTCCCAAGTCTAAGGACAAGTTGGATGCCATCTTCTTTTAGTTGTTGCTTGAAACTATTAATGTCAACATTGTTTATGGCCATGCTTTCAACCACCTTCACAATTGTCCTTTGACCATCACGTATCTATCTATTCCTACCATTACTAGGAGTAGTTGATAGGTCTTAATTGATTATGTAACTTCATCTTCATTTTGCAAATTGTAAATTTTTCAAGATCTTCATTTTATTTTTTGTTGGTGTTGTAAGTAGATGGACAATTGTTAGTTGTAGTTTATTGAAATAAATCTTTGGCTAGAAAAAATCTCCTTGTTATAACATGCATAATAATAGGTTTAGGGAAGAATGTGGATAGGATGACAAAAATAAATAAATAATTGAATTTCATGAGGATGCCAAAGTTTTGGGATTGAGGATTTTGTTTATGTTAAAAAGGAGTTCTTGATTTGTTATTGTTGTTTTTGAGTTGGGATGATTGATTTTGGGAGCACTTGTTCTTGGGGTTCATTGCAACCATTTTTTTGAATTTCAAAATCCAAGGATTTTGTTTTTACCAATAGTAGTTTTTTTTTTCTTTTGTACGAATGATTTTAGAAGCATTTGTTCTTGAAATTCATTTTTAGGTCCATGGTTTGAACTTCAAGATTTGGGGATTGTGTTTTTGTCAAAAGAAGTGTTTTTTTTTTTTTTTTTTTTTTTTTTTTTTTTTTTTTGGTTTTTTTTTTTTTTTATAAGAAGTGTTTTTTTTTTTTTTTTTTGAATTGGGATGAATGATTTTGGGAACATTTTTTTGTTAATGATTTGTTGTTGCTTTTGAATTGGGATGAATGGCTTTGGGAACATTTGTTCTTGGGGTTCATCTGTAAACATTGTTTTGAATTTCAAGATTTGAAATTTGTGTTTTGGTCGAAATATCTTCTTGATTTGTTGTTGGGGGTGTTGGGGTATTTGAGCTAGGATGAATGAAATATAGTCAATTGAACATTGAGACTTTGATCCACATTTCTTCATGGAAAAATCCAATTTGTGCAAGTGTATAGATAATAAGAGATTTCAAGTGCTCACACTTTGCTACCTTGGTTTCTACTATATTTGTAAATTTTACCACTTTTGAAAAGTAAAAATGATGTTTCTTTTTCTGGTTTTTGAATTTTGTCATGTATGTAGGAAACAAGGTATGTTTCATTTCAAACTAAAAATAAAAATTTAAATTGAATTTTTAAAATGTAAACAGCAGACATGTGTTGCATTTCCATTTTCAAAGACATTTTATAAAATGAAAATAAATAAAGAAAATAAAGAAAATAAGGAGTGTATTTTTAAAGTCTAGAAGGTAACTTCCACCTACCAAAGTTTCTTTTCTTGGCTGGTGATGAAGTAGGGATTCTTGGGGCCATTGAGGGTCAAAAATACACCTCAAAGAAAATAAATAAATAAATAAAATTAACTTGGGTGCTTTAAATGTAGGGTAAAGCCTTAAGGTGGGGGCATTATCAAAATAAGGAGCCTAAGACAAGGTGATAGCCGAGTCCAACTTCGTATTTTGGGAATGTCCCTCACTTGTGGGCTTTACCTATCGTACAACATGAATCAAACTTTATCATGAACCAAACCTACGTAAAATGCAAGGTGTATGAATGGGAGGTTCTCATGCCTACTATTCAATAATGGGAGGGTTCTTACACCTATAAGTAGACATAATATCCATCCCAATCTCTCAAAGGGAAATTCATGGATATATGGTGTCCTCCACATCCATTAAGAATATCTCCAAGTGCTTTAGGGTGTGATAAAATTCTCATAAATTTGATTTTTAAACATGTACTGTACTCCCCAAACACTAGGGCCCACTTTAGATGGGGTTTAGGGTCCAAATATTGAGGAACCAATTTGGATTCATTTGAAGCAAATTGTTTGAATTGGACCTTGCCTTGAACCCTAGCTTGCATCTTGGTTCTTCAAATCATGATTTTTCTTTTTGAGTTTTTTTTTGAGGTTTGAACCAATTGATTTTCCTTTCAAAATCATTACAATGTAGGTTTAGCTTCAATTTGCCACTTTTTGGTCTTGGACCCTCATTTAAAGGCCATGGGTCTAGTTATTTATGGCTCTCATTTAATAGAATTGCTCTATTTCATTGGACCTTGCACCTTGCACCTTTGTCTAAAGTGATGGCCAATGCAATTTTCTTGGGCGTTTTGCAATTTTTACACCCAAAAACAAAAGTTTGGGGATTGCATTGCATTGCACTGCCCTAAACTCTAGGGGTACACCTCTTTCTTCATTTTAGTTATGGTATGAGTTCGTCTAGAGTGATGTGATGTTGTTTGGAAAAATTTGGGTTTCTTTGTGTTCCTTGCTTTCCTAAATTAATGTTTTTTCTTTTATTAATGGTTGTGAATTTGAATTTGGAACAAATTTGAGTGATTTTGCTCTAATTATAGGTGCATACCACAACAAAACCCTAGGATGACAAAGTTTCACCCTTTCCCTTTTAGATTGGTGTTTTTATTATATTAATGGTTGCGATTTTGAATTTAGAACAAATTTGTGTGATTTTATTCTTCTACCTACCACAACAAAACCTTAGGATGACAAATTTTTTCCATTTCCCTTTTAGATTGGTGTTTTTTCTTACATTAATGATTGTGATTTTGCTCTAGCTAAGCCCTATCACAACAAAACCCTAGGATGACAAAGTTCCTTCATTTCCCTTCTAGATTGGTGTTTTTCTTTTTATTAACAATGGATTTTGAATTTGGAGCAAATTTGAGTGATTTTGTTCAAGCTATAGGTACCTTTCTCAACAAAACCCTAGGATGACAAAGTTCCTCTCTTTCCTTTCTAAATTGATTTTTTTCTTACATTAATGGTTGATTTTGAATTTGGAACAAATTTGGGTGATTTTACTTTAGTTGCCACCACAAAAGAAAGAAAAACAACCAAAAAGCAGGGAGATAGGGGGTGGGTAGGGATGAGGTGGGGGGCCAACGGACGTAGAAGCACTTGGAAGCACATAAGGACAATAGCAAGGCAAAAAGAAGAAGTGCGGTAGGAGGAGAGATAGGGAAGGGAAGGGGAACATGGAGAGAGAAAAAAAAGGAAGGGGATATAATAGCATATAAACTAGAGAAAAAACATGTTCAATTCCACTTGGTGCCATTGCAACTATCTCAACTATCTTTATTGTCACCTTGATGTCCCAATTTGAAGACCTCGATTGGGATCTCAAATAAGGATGACTTACATGGCCTCACCACCACCCAAAAGCTCTAGAAATCTCACAAAACCTCTTCCTCAATGAATTGCTATGGCCTTTGGCCACTGCTAGTGGGTTCGGAAGTAGCAAGTACAATTCATTATTAAAATACAAAATCACTTTAAAAATGTCCAATTCAATTGCTCAAAGCAGAAATTTACATTTTGGAGAAATTCTACAAAACATTTTTGATGGATGAAAACGACAAGTTGAAAGTACTCTAAATGGTATAACAAGTTTCTTTTGCTCTAAGTCCAAATGTCAAAACTTTAAAATGTGAAAAAGTAAAAAACATGGAGTAATTAAAAAACATTATTATTATAATATATTTACTAAACAACTATACAATTTACATGAAAAAATAATTTCATATTTATTTCCGCCTATAAAGCCTCCAATATCAACTATCAAAAGTGGGGTGCCTTTTCAAAATATTGTACCCATGTGATATTTAAGTAGTTTTTGGGTGAATGCAAGATTGAGTGTCTCATTATTGTGACAAAACGATGTTTTTTTCTTGGGTATCATTTATTCAAATGCATATGATAATTAATATATCTTTAGATTTATTAATTGGGACTTGGATTCAAACTAATAATTTCATTATGAAAAAAATTGTGTGATTATTTATTGATAAAAATTTCATTTGTTAGTAGTAATGGACTTTTAAATCAAGAAATATGGACTGGTCATCTAACTAAACCATCACAAAATGAAAAAAATTATATTGATTCACATTCCAAATTTGTTATTATGACTTAATATACACTACAACAAAAGGTGTCCCTATACACCAAGTGATTTCACTAGATTTTGAATGAATTCACTAGTTGTAGTGAAAGAGGACTAGTGAAGAAACAATGAATTCACTAGTCTAATGAACAAGGACTAGTGAATTGCACCCACATTTTGTAGTAGTGAGATGATATAAGATAAGATGATAAATTCATATGAAAAATATTTTATTTGAAAATCTTAGCCATTTGAGAGTTAGGGGCTTTTGAATGGTTAAAATTTGACCATATTTTCATAAGTTTACATGAGTTGTAATTTTATTTTATTTTTCAAAAAATTTATCCCAAAAGCATTTTTTTGAAAGTTTTACATGAGTCATTATTCATCTAGATTTTGTGAGTTTTTCCTTTTAAGACTTCCAATTTAAAAAATGAGATTAATTACATTAAATATCAATTCTCACATAGATTTGGGAAGGTTTGTAGGTGATTGAACATGTATTATTCAAATATTAGAATTAATAAAAATTTGAAGTAACAACCATGTTCATTTGAATCATTTTAAAGAATCTTGTATGGACTTATAATGAGTGCGATTTATGTCAATATTAAAACACTCAATCTTGCATTCACCTTTTTAGATTTAAAATCAACCTCCTTTTTCTATGATTTTGATGGACAAAAACTACAGGTTGAAATTAGTTTAAATTTCTTTCGTTCTAAATTAGAATGTCAAAAAATTTAAATGTGAGAAAGTAAAAAGCATGGAGTAATTAGAAAATTTGATTATGATAATATATTTACTAAGAAATAATACAATTTACATGAGAAAAATGATTTCATATTAATTTCATCCTATAAAGCCTCGAATATCAATTATCAGAAGTGGGGTGGCCTTTCAAAATGTTGTACCCACATGATATTTGAATAGTTTTTAAATTTGAAATTAACTTCCTTTCTTTACAATCACATAGGTACTTTCTGTATGAAGAAAAAACAACTTTCAACTCAAAAGGTTTGTAACTATTTACATCAATAAGCATTTTTTTTGGTGGGTTCAATGCATGTTATTGAACCTTTTTTAGGGATTTGCACTTTGACCCACATAGATCCTTTTGTTATTTTTACAAGTGATTGTGTAAACATGATACACCATGTTTACACTTTCCTTGCATTTTTTGACGGTTTGGGGTTTGTTGATGTAAAAGTAGTTGCAAGAGGTTGAAAAAAAATTCATCACTTTTTGATTGTTTTGTAGTTTCATCTTTCATGCTTGTCAATAGTCTGCTTGTTGATTCATACGTTAGGTCCCACCAAAGGCTTGAATCTGTGATGCCATACATGAAGTATAACATGTTCATTCAGAAAGGTGCAAGAATTCTAGGTACTACATTTTTCAAAAGTTGTTTTGGTTTCCAATTGGTCAAGTTTTCCACATCTCCATTATCAACTTTCAAAGCTTCCATAAGAATGAAATATTGACTTGCATATAAGAAAAAAAATTAGAATATATTAATGAGATGAGAAAATATGGTTGTAATTTCACTCACAATTTCAATGAATGATGCAAATAAAAATTCAATAATGAATGAAAAAATAAATAAAATCCATTGACAAGGTCAATTCCATGTTTGAGCTTGAAATCTTGACGTCTAGTTGCGCATTTGTTGACAAATTCATTGCAATCTTCAAATTGTTGTAATCCTTGAAACCAACATACATTAAAAGGTTTTTTTTTCCTATAGTTGGAAATATTTTTGTATGTGGATCAAGTTGTTGTTGTTGTTGTTGTTGTTGTTGTTTATTAAATTTATATAGACAATTCTTTTTGCATCAAAAATAGTGTAGAAAAATGTGTGCTAGACATGATGGTGGACCTTGCATGTTTAATGTGTACTTGCAATATGCATTTGAAATCTGATTGATTATTGATTTTTTTGACAAACAAAAGACAAGAACCTCACATGAATATAAGGTTGCAAGAATAATAACAACAATACATAGTCATTACATGCATATAAGTTTATATGAATATTTGCAAAAATACAAGTAAATATAAGAACGTAATTGTGGGAATGTGGCTCAAAGTGTTGCCATTTAATAAAATAACTTGAATTTTTTGGAAATTGAAATTTGTGAACAATTTAAACAACCCAAATCATTTGGACAAAATCAGATGTCATATGTCAACAACCATTATTTATTTATTATGTATAATTCAAAATGTATAATATATTACATACAAATGGTTAAGGATGAAGAAGTTTTATTTGTCTAAGTTAAATGACTTGTCTTTTAGACAACCCAAATGGATTAAAAACATAATTCCAATTTTTAAAATTAAAAAAAGGTTAGAAGAAGTTTTCATTATTGTAATAGAACTTACTCCAAAATGGAGGCAAAGAAATGTAACATGCCTTTGGGAAATAAATGACGAGGAAAATATTCTTGTTTTTTCAAAATTGTTCCAATGAAGTATTTTGGAATGTTAGACTTTTTTTTTAGATCTCAATGATGGTACCACAATTTTAACTAAAGAATTTGGATAATAATGAATGTTAACATCAAACATCCAAAGAAAATTGAACTTAAACATCAAAGAACAACATAATAAACATGCGACATCACAACAAGGTGCATATCTAGTATTTGTTTATGTGTACATTGGTCTTTGTGGTTCTCAAATGCTTGTTGTGATTTTCAAAAGAGCATGCAAGAAAATTATCATCAATGCATGATTAACATGTACTAAATGTATAAAATTAAAAATACATTAGGTATGAACTTGCGACGTGTTGTAAAGAATGGAAGAGTGTGTAATTGTAGTGGTTAGGAAGTTCATGGCCATGGAGTGGGAATACAAGTATGAAGTCGTGATGTGTTGTATATAGTTGAAAAGTGTGCAATTGTAGTGGTTTTGAAATTTTTAATTATAATGACTTGAAGATTTGTTAGTTGATCCGAAAAAATATCAATGAGTTATAGTATGCATGCAACTATGCACATGATGACATGTGGTGTCAAAGAATATAAAGTTGTGATGTGTTGTAGAAAGTTGAAGGGTGTGCAGTTGTAGTGGTTTTAGACTTCTTCATTATAGCAATTTGAAGATTTGGCAATCAATTTAGGAAAGCATCATTGACTTATAAAATGCATGCAACTGTCAAGATTCATTGACAAATAGTTTTATTGTGCAATGTTATATAAGCATGAACTTGTGATGTGTTGTGCAAAGTTGAAGAATGTGCAACTATAATTGTTTTCAAGTTTTTTTCGTAGTAACTTGAAGATTTGGCAATCAATCTAGAAAAGTGTTATTGACTTATAAAATGCAGGGGACTATCCGCATTCATTGACGAGTAGTTTCATCATGCAATGCCCAATAAGCACAAATTTGTGATGTGTTGTATAGATTCAAGAAAACATTAGTGATTTGTAAAATGCATGGGACCATTTCCATGATATGTGTTGTTACATTTCTAGACACTTTTGTGTTGGTTTTATGGCATTAGAAAATCTACAAAACTTCATGTTCTTGCTTTGCTTGTTCTCATTTTTTTTCTAGCAAAATTCAAATGTGTACATGTTTGTGTTGGGTGTTAGTGACAAAGTTTTCATACAAACATGTCTAAAAAATCAGCCAGCCCATCTATGCACTTCCTCAAAAGAGCTCAGATGTTAGCGATGAAGTTTTCTTTATACTTGTTTGAAATATTGGTGGGCCCATCTATCCACTTTCTTATGTTCTTGTTTATTAGCAATTCTTTGGAAAACTTTGGGTGTTGGTGAAAAAGTTTTTTTATACACATGTTTGTGTTCTCACCAAATAGAGGTTTTTCTATGGAAGTTGGGTGCTATTGATCAAGTTTCTTACACACCTATCAATTAGCTCAATGGAAAGAACAATATATGTGTTGTGTGATTATCTTTTCTAGAAAATGAACTTTAGATTTTTAGCATAACAATATATATTTTTTGAATTTTTAGCAAATTCAAAAATAATTAATTGGTGTCAAACTAGTTGGTACCATAGTAATTATTGTATATAAGAAGATGAAATAGTTATTGCATGATCATCTTCTTTTGAAGATCAATGAAATTGATGTTGTAATTGGGTTGCAAAAGGTGGTTTTCCCCCTTTTACTTTTCATACATTTTTATGGTTTTTGTTGATTTAGTATCCTACTACTTGGATTATTTCAGTAGTAAGGTGCTTACTCTTTTTTTGGTCTACTTTTATTTAATAATAATAATAATATATAAATATAATGAAATTTTTATTTCATAAATGGATTGATTTATTTTAGTATACATTCATTGGTAAGTTATTTATATATTGTTGATTTTGTGGTTTTGTGCAAATTTTGAACATTTGAAAAACACAATAACATCAATTATTATGAAATGTAAACAAAATATTTTTGATTCTATAGCTAGAAGACCTGCTAAAAAATATCAACCATATGCATAGTTGGCATTCAAGAAATGAACTTTTTAATGATTGGACAAGTTTGATATCCAATACTTTTTCAAAAATGAAATGTTGTGCACTATGTGGTTTTGTAAAATTAAGTCATCACATTCAACATTTCAAAAGGAGAATAAATACCTACAATGATCAAATTTTTCCTTTAATGGGATGTACGCCATATGGAATTGTTAATTGTGTAATGGCTAAATATACTACAAATGAAAATGGAGAAGATATGTATATTTGCATAAAATGTGATAAACAATAATATAATTTTTACAGAACTTCATATAGTTTTTCATTTTCCAAATTACATGAATTCAATGTTATGTTTGCATCCTATATATGTACAATTGTTATCATTAATTGACATAGGTTTACACATTCAAGAAAAACATTTTGGTTTTACTATAGGACAAATGAGTGAAAAAAGTCTTTTAAATACCCCTTTGTTAAATTGGAATGGTATATTAGAAAAATAAATTAGTCAAAATGAAGTAATGAATATCATAATGCCAATGTTTGTTGAAAGTATTCATACTAATCCCTTATTCAAAAAATATTTTATTGTATTTGAACAAACAAATAAAATAAATACTATGTGTATATTGTCATCACATGTTGTTAAAAACATTCTTGAAAATCATAATACCCACGAAGGTTTTTAATCCATGCACATAAATGAAAAAATTCAAAGTTTGTAAATATTATGTAATATAAAAGGAATTTCATCATCACCTAAAAAGAAACATTTTATTATACTTGGAAATTTGTCAAAAAGAAATGTCACAAATTCAACTACAACTCATGAACAACTTAAGGTATGTATTGAAGGCTTACCAAGTAATATTCCTTTCATAACTTTGAAAATTGTTTTTTTTCCATTTTTATTTCCTTGAGGTGAAGGTGCATATGATGAAAGATTTCATTACATGATTATTTAAAATATTGCATGAGTGTTACTTTCTTCTTTTACTATATATAAACCTTACTTATTATTTATGTATGATTTATGTCAATCAATTCAAATTTTACAACATAATTCAAAAACATGCCTTGAAAAATACGTGAAAAAGATTAAATTACAAAATCCAACAATGTTAAAAGTAGACATAATTAATCATATAGTCAAGTTTCATTTACCATTTAAATTAAAAGGTTCACCAAAATGGCACAAATCACATTTGCAAGACTTATTAACAACGGTAGCAAAGTTTGGTATACCTTTTTTTTAAAACTTTAACATCAGATGAGATGTCATCATTAAGATGGGAAAATTTTGACTAATTATAATAATTAATAAAAATTGTTCATATCAACATGACATGGAAAGATTGTCTAGTTGAATGAGGAATTTTATTTCACAATAGATTTGAACAACTAATGCAAAAATATATTCTCTTTAGTACTAGTGTTATTGGCAAAGTTGAACATGTTATTCGATATGAACTACAAGATTGTGGTTCCATTCATGTTCATGTTAATTTGTGGCTTAGAAAAGAAGATATTCAAAATAATTCCAATGAAATTATTGCATTTGTACTTGCACCATTTGATGAAAATACTAATACATTCATAGAACCCATTGATAACATGCAAAAAAATTATACAAATTGGTAATAAACAAACACGTACATAGTTGTCACAATAGATGTATGCAAAAAAGAACTAATGATAAATGCAAAGTTGGATTTATCTATTTAGAACATATTTCAGAAAAACCAACATTGAACAATGATTCAAATAGATGGGAATATTATGGACCTTGATATGTAAATTGTAATGTCATTGCTTATCATCTTGCATTATTATTGTTGTGGGTTGCACATATAAACATGTTACAAATTACATCATCACATTGGTAATATTATTTATTGAAATATTCAATGAAATGTGAACCTTATGGTTGTATAAAATTAAATGTTAACAATGCGGCTCCTTTAAGGCTACAAAATGTTTCACCATTGCAATTGAAATTCATTTCCACACTAATTATGTCCAAACATGTATCACCAATAGAAGTTGCATTAACATGTTTACAAATTCCAATTATACAAAGAAATATAGGAGTGAAGTATATTGATAGTAAACCACCACATCTTTGAACTAAATTATTATCAAAATCAAGATTTCTTGGATTCCATCCTATTGACATTTACAAATGTAGACCATCTAATTTTTAAAATATGACATTTTATGAATATTTCCAAAACTATGAATTAAACAAAATGATACATCTTTCCTTGAACAATATGGAAAAAGATAGCCTATCATTTATAATTTATAAAAATGAAAAATTGGTAAGATTATCAGATTTTGATCTTATTCACAATAATGAATGTTTTTTTTAATTATATGTTATTACAAAATATATCTTTTCATAATGAAAGTTATTTACTTTCAAAACACAACATCCATCAATCATATGTACATGAATCGAAGTCAAATTTGAGGTTTCCTACCAAATCTTGAATCTTTACAAAACTTTCTTCACCAATATGCAACACAAAATCCATTTGAAGATGAAAAATAAACACAATTATTTAATGAAATGTTAGAATTGCACCCATATTTAAATCCACAATATAACCAAGCCTCAAATTTATCAAGCTCCAATGGTTTAAATTTCAAAAATCAAAACACTTATATTAATTTTCCTCATCATATTTTCAATGATATTTTTGAAACATCAACATTAAACAAAGAAAAAAACACATTTTTGAATTATTGACTTCTACCAATAAAGGATTCCGTACATTTCAAGGTCCCCCTAGAAGTGGGAAGACGTTTTTTGTGAAATACTTAATTGATCAACTTCAACTACAAGCCAAAAGGGTATTGATTTTAGCTACAATAGGAGCTACAACATTACCATTATCACCACATGCACATACAATGCATTCAATGTTTAAAATACCTATAAGAAGATAATTAATTATAATCATAGAATTAACTTCAATATTAAAGATGTTAAAACAAGCATATTTAATTGTGATTGATGAAATCTCTATGATGAGAAGTATTGTTTTATGTGCAATTGAACAACATTTAAAACAATCTTTTCAAGATGATGTTAACCCTTTTGATTCTATTTTAATTTTACTAGATGGTGAATTATCACAACTACTACCAATATGTAAATATTCATATTCTGATGCAAAAAAATGTTGTGAGAGTTGTTGTACATCTACGGCACCATTCTAGTTAAATGCAATTCACCGTCATTTTAATTCCTCGATGAGACATGTAAGTGATCCAATATATTTGGAGTTTTTGAATATCATTCAATGTAGACAACCAAATCAAACTGAAATCAATGATGTTTTTATTGCAATGTGTGTAATTTCAGAAGATGAATTACTTTCAAACATAGATGATGAAACAACAATTCTTTGTACCCATCGTATAGATGTGAAAAATTATATTAATTTAATATTTCAGAAATTATTTACATCAAATGAAGTATTTGATGTTGTATTAAATACAAATGCTTTTAAATTTGAACATATGCAACAATGGATTAAAGACCCCCATTTTGAACATATTTAAAAAAAGTTCTAGTTGGACTTTTGGTTCTCATAACTAAGAACATTGATATGTCAAAGGGAGTAGTAAATGGAGCAATGGCAATTGTTATATTCATAAATTTTGATGATAGTAAAAATAGATCAAATATAATTATGAGAATCTTAAACATAGGATTTGAACTTGTACTAAAACAATGTAATTACAAAAGAAAATATACATATGAAAACAATTTTTATAAAGCCATATTTCCCATTATATTAGGTTATGCTATTACTAGTTATAAAACTCAAGGAACTATTATCTCAAACAAAATTATTGTAAAGATACAAAATGCATTTGCACCTAGTCTTACATATGTTATGTAGTCTTGAGTAACAAATCGAAAGCACTTACTTATACGTGGTAATTTAACACCAAATGATTTCAACCCTATGATTTAAATCATAATTCAATACAATTATATAATCATATTTCTCAAAATATATTACATTTTACCATAGTCCATCCAATTATGGACTATGGTAAAAAATTAATTATGATGCATGACATCTTGATATTTCCAACTTGAACCAATGACCAATTTAGAGCTTTGTTTCTCGTTATCTTTGCCACATAGGTTAGATTGTAGATATAATCCTTCAAACATAGATACCCAAAATCTCCAAATCTACATAATGTGTGCATGAAAATGCTTACATGTTATACATGTGATTACCAAAAAAATTGCAATATACATATATACATGATGATACCAAAATTGATTCATCAAACATGAAAAATATATGTTTTTTAAATGATTTTTTTAATTTTCCTAATAATTAGGCACATGTTTCATTAAATTCACCATTCTTGATCTTAAAATAAGAAAAACCTTAGTTATCCTATTTTTGTCATAGTAACCTTAGAAAAACCCCTTTTGACCCTATTTAAAAACCTTAGTGTTTTGGAAATATTAAGATGATTACATCATCACATGAGCTTCAAATTCAATAAATTGTATTACTACAATTTCAATATTTGTGATAAAATGTAAAAAAATCCAAAAAAAAAAATTCATATCTTGCACTAGTTGCTTTGCACCACCTTTCCCTTTAGCTCTTTGATTTTAAAGAGATCAAAGGGCCCAATTCCACAAGTGAAGTTGTTTCACATATTTGATTATCAAAAATCAGGGTTCACAACCCTTTGTGAATAATACATAATCATTAAACATATTATAATTTGTAGTTCAAATTAATGCATGAAGTTGTGTTTTCAATATTGTCACCCCTCCCAAAGGCAAATTGGATCCCCATTGTAGGGGATCAAATCAAAACAAATCCTCACTACAGTAGTACCTTTACCATTTCGGAAACAAATTGTCAAATAATTGTTTAAATTGAAATCTTAACTTCCGCACTTGGTTTTTTTTAATTTCAGAAAAATTGTGTCAAATTTCATTGGGTTTTCCTCATATCTTAAGGGTCCTAAAAATATGTCAAAGGTTTTAAAGATTGGGGTTCATCCAATTGGATGAACCCTAAACCCTAAACCTCAAAACAGGAAAACGAAGTGGAGTGTTGCTGCAGGTCATTTACAGGAAGAGGAGGGAAGAGAATGGGACTACGTGGCCACCTCCCATGGCAGGAAACATCCAACCCAGAGCTCTATGGGCCGCCTCCCCCAACAAGTTTTCTAGTGGAGCAGATTTCTTGATCCTCTCTTCTCTCACTTGTGGGGTGGCGGGTTTCAAACGTGTTTCGCTTTTTTTGTTGTTGAAGGTTTTGTTGCCAACTTTTCTTTGCTTTAACGCTTTTGCGTGTGCGTGTGTTTGTGTGTGTGCGCGCGTGTGTGTGTGGTAGCTGGGTTTTTGTGGAGCTTATTATTACTGAGTTCTTTTGTGTTTGTGAAATTGTCCATCTCCAGGATTTTGAATCCTAAACCCTAAACCCTGGATCCCTCAAGTTTGGTGTTATTTAGTTGTCGTTGGTGGCGACGTGACCTGGGAATCGAAGAGTTTGAAATCAGAAGAAGCGAGTTGGATACCTATACAACAACAACAACAACAACAACAACAAAGCAGGCAAGATGCCTTGGAGTGGTGCGGATATGGATCGGATCCTTGTGCCACTAGGAATGGCAATTTTGACCGGTTATCATGTGCACTTATGGTGCCGTGTGCGGCATCATCCTGAGAGCACCATAGTGGGCGTCAATCACCTCAACAGAAGAGTTTGGGTGCAGAATATAATGTCTGTGAGTTGAAGAATCTCCCATACCACCCTTCCTCCTCTATTTGTATTGCAATCCATCCTGTAGGGAAGGAAAATTGTGCTTTGCCCTTCAATTGTATCACATTCCCATCTTGCTTTTGAATCTGGGGAAGAGAAATGCCCCCAACATCTCCCAAGGATGTCCTCCACATCTTCCAAGAGTCCTTGACATCTTCTGAGTATGCCCTCAACATCTTCCAACAATGTCCTCCACATGCAATTCTGATCCACCAGAAAAATAGTCAAACCAAAACTAGGTATAGAAATGCAAGCCAGGTATCCCTCAAGCCCTGTTTCTTATTGAGAAATTCATGACTGGTGTGTGGTTGGGTTTTTCTTGGCATTTACAGGATGGTGCCAAGAATGGAATATTGGCAGTGCAAACATTTCGGAATAGCATCATGGCGTCAACATTGCTGGCCTCAACATCTATAACCTTGAGCTCCATCATTGGTGGGCTAGTGAGCAACACGAGTGCAGGACTAAAGAAGCCACTGGCGAGTTTTGTGTATGGTGACAAGGGCAGTACGATTGTAATTCTCAAATATCTTTGCCTTTTGCTGTGCTTCCTTGTTGCCTTTTTTTGTTTTGTGCAGGCGATTCGCTACACAAGCCATGCAAGTTTTCTAATAAGCATTCCAATTGGAGAAAACACGCCAGGATTGACACCTGATTATGTGAACCAGTTGGTATTCAAGAGCACCAATTTCTTCACCATTGGGTTAAGGGCTTTTTACTTCTCGTTCCCACTGTTCTTATGGCTATTTGGACCAATACCCATGTTTGTTTGCTCAATTGTGATGGTGATCATGTTGCACATTCTTGACCGCGCTAATAATTTCAAGTTGACGTTTCAAATTGAAACCTCTCATGAACATGAAACCTTGACTGATCTGGCTAGTATCATCTGTGATCCAGTAGCCAAATTATAGAATAGTACTCAGACCATATCTGATATGCATGCTCCAGTAGCCAAATTATAGAATAGTATGTAATCTGACTTGTCAATCACTTGTTGACAAATGTCCAGAAATAAGGAAAAAGGATGTTGCACAGCTATTCATGATGAATCCAGACCTTCTCTTCCCTTTCTGAAAATGGGGGTTATGAAAATGGGTGTGGCAGCCATGTTGTTTCTTTTTTTAAGGTGAAATTTCTCCAAATGTGGAAAATAGAAATTAAAAAGGGAATATTCTGTTGCAATATTCTCCATTTTTCTGAAGTTTTTTTTGTCAAAGAAGTAATGAAAAAAGAATTCAACACAATTGAACTCTGATTTTACTTTGGTAGCTTTTTAAGAACTAATTTATTTATTATTTGGACACGTTCTAAAAATGTGTCTCCATTTGATGCTAAATCCCTCTTGGGATGCTAGCCAATGACACAACATTAGAAAATTAAAAATAATAATTATATATATATATATATTACTGGTATGTGGGTGTGTGTGGAAGGGGATGTGTGGAGGGGGTTGCATGGGTGTTGGATTACACAAAGGGCGCTACTAGATAAGTAAATACTAGATAGATGTGGATGGGTTAGTGGATTTTGTTACTACATAGCTAACCAATGTGGTTAGTTAGCCATGGGACAGGAATATAACGAAAAAATGTTTCCTGTCCAATCATCATCCATCTTGCATGGTGACCTGGTGGGTGCTCGTTTACTCCAGTGTTGGTCGGTTCCTCAAAATTTCAAGGAATCAGTTTTGGTTAGGTTCGGTTTTTTTTTTAATATAAAAGGAACTGGGGTTTGGTTTTGGTCTTGATTAATTAGCGATTCCAGTCCCCCTTCTAGAATCGAGTTTCAATTTTCACCAGTTCCAGGTATTGGTTCCATAACTGTCCATTCCGATTAACCCTCAATTTTGATCCCAATATGCAAAACAACTCAAAATTTTGCAAACTTGGAACTTAATTTCAAATTGAACTGGTTTCAGGTCCCAGTTCGAATATATATGGAAAACAACCCAAAAACTTGGATAAAGTCATATGAGATTTTTTTTAAAAATTATTCCAAAAACTTTGCTTTTTCAAAGGTTTGCGAATATCAAACCTATTTCATACCTAGCCTATTTTTAAATTCTAACATAGCCTATTTCTAAACTGAATTATTTTTAGCATTTAATCTATTCCCAACACTTCTAAAGGATCAGCACCATTTTTTTTTTTGCTATTTGGTTTCATGTTTAAGATTTCAACCAATGGTTACATTGCCTTAAAAAATGGCCTTCTTCCCCTTGAATTTGATTGTAGCAGACTTAATTATGCTTGTTTTTCCCCCTCACCCAACGCTTTTCAAATCAGTCCCAAATGTGCCCCAATAATATCTCAAGTCAAATCTCCCATATCCATCCCAATCTTGCCCCCAAAAGAACCACCAATTGACTCCTATTTCCCACCTCCAAAAAAAACCTAGAAAGTCACTCAATTCCACCCAATGCCAACCCCAATGCAAACTCCAACACATGCTCAAGCCAAAATCAAATGGGTAGACAATAACCCTAGATCCATGAGGTGTAACAAAAGGGCAACCCTAAACAGTAAACCTAGCAAATAATTTGTTTACATCATGTCAAAAGGTTTGGCACTCCTTAGTCATTCCAATATTGCTCCAAGGTTGGGAAAAAAAAACAAAGGAAATTAAACTCAAAAAAAGCGTTATCCAATGAAAAATAACGAACTTTGACATATTTCCAAAACCCAAAAAATTTCACCTATAATCTATCGCCATTTTCTTCGATGTCCAAAAGCCCAACTTAATGAATTAAGCTTTCATTTTCTTCCATAAAGGCCTCCTCCATGTCCATGAATTGCCTCATGGATGCCAAGCCCTCAACACGAATATCATTTGACCAAGTCTTATAAATGCTTATAAGCATCTCAATATTTTCTATGTCCAATCGAGGACATTGAAGGCTGGTGCATATATTTGCCACATTTAAAACTCTTTCCACTTCAATATGTGAACCAACAATCCCTAGAATTTGTTGAGCCATAAACCCAACATACAAAAATTGTACCTTGTGCACTCTCCACCATTCTAATGGATTTTTGGCCTTCTCCTTGGTAACTTTCTTGAACCTAAAATGGTTCAATTGTTCTTTCACCATTAATGATGTCATTTCTTCATTAATTTCCATAAGTCACAAAGACTTGTGAGTTTAGCACTACAACATGTAAAGCTAGAAGCTCCAATGCCTGCATCAATTGTGTTAAAAAAATTATATGCAAAAATAAGTGAAAGCAAAATTTGACAACCATACTCACTAGTAATTTGCAATGCTTTCTCCTTGCCAACAAATTGAATAACTAGCTCCAAACCTTTGTAAGGGGATTTAACATCATGCACAATGTCGCGCTCCCAAGTTCTTCGTAGACCCACTTGAGGGTCCAAGTATGCGGCAATGCGGAAGGAGTTGGAACTTGGAGCACGATCCCGACTTCCAGCACTAAAGGGGGTGAGAGGGGCGTGCTAGAAGTCCCGGGAAAGACTAGGAAGAATTGACAAGCTTACTCACTCACACAGGCCTGCATGAAACCACACAAAGTGGTTAGAACTCATTCTGGATCCCTTTGGTGTTGGGACAAGCCACGGGCAACACGGACACACAAGACTCATCACGGCCCG
>Ga0209611_10004570_pt1 | contig 23589 bp, 18 predicted proteins | sample S1TSphgellanicum_3_FD_187693 | JGI IMG/M metagenome (GOLD analysis project Ga0209611, IMG submission 187693) | Host-associated microbial communities from peat moss isolated from Minnesota, USA - S1T2_Fc - Sphagnum magellanicum MG (SPAdes) (version 2) | ecosystem: Host-associated > Plants > Peat...
GGCGGCGGTGGCCACTCGTTCGGCGGCGGTGGTCATGGTGGCGGTGGCCACGGCGGCGGCGGGCATCACTGACCGCCTGACGCCGGACCGGTCGCAGCGAAGGGGGTGGCTCCACGGGGGCCGCCCCCTTCGGCCATCCGGTCGATGGATCCTCCCGGCGATCGTCGCGCTCGGCGTCGCCCTCCGCCTCCTCGCCGTGCTCGCGCGGCGTCCGCTCTGGCTCGACGAAGCGATGCTCGCGCGCCCGATCATCGCTCGGCCGCTCGCCACCCTGCTCACCGAGCCGCTCCCCGACGGCCAGGTCGCACCGATCGGATTCCTCGCGCTCGAGCGCCTTGCGATCGACGCACTCGGGACCGGCGAGGTCGCACTTCGCGTCGTGCCGCTCCTCGCCTCGCTCCTCACGATCCCGCTCGGCATCGCGCTCGCGCGCCGCGCCGTGCCGGCGCGCGGTGTCGCGTTCGCCGTGCTCCTGATCGCCGTCGCGCATCCGCTCATCGTCCACGCCGCCGATGCCAAGCCATACGCCAGCGATGTCGCGATCGCCCTCGCCCTCACCGTGGCGTGGCTCGCGACCCGGGACCGCGGCGCGCCGCGCGCCGCCGTCGCGACCGTGGCCGTCGGTGCGGCGCTCGCGGTCTGGTGCTCGATCCCCGCGATCCTCGTCCTCGCCGGCTTGACGGCCGCCACCCTGCTCGTCGATCGACACGCCACGGCGCCCGCCACGCGTCGCCGCCTCGCCCTCGGGGCCGTCCTCTGGGTGCCGAGCGGCGCGCTCGCGACGTGGACCGCCTGGCATCGTGTCAGCGCGAGTGATCGGCAGTACCTGCACGACTTCTGGACGACCGGTTTCTGGCACTGGCCCCCCACGACGATCCGCGACCTCGCCTGGCCGATCATTGCACCGGCGTCAGCGCTCGATCGTCTGCTCGTCGTCCCGCCAGGACTCGTCTGGCTCGCGCTCGCGATCGCCGGAGTCGTGGCGGCGTGGTCGGTGCCGCGCCTGCGCGCGCCCGCGTCCGCGATGGCCGGGCCCGCCATCGTCTGCGGCGCCGCGGCATTCGCCGCTCTCTACCCGCTCGCCGATCGGCTCGTCCTCTTCCTCGTCCCGGCCGGCCTGCTGCTCGTCGCGATCGCCGTCACACGTCTCGCGGACCGTGCCCCCGCCGGCGCCACGATCCTCGGTGCCGCGCTCGTCCTCGCGCAGCTCGCCCTCGCCGTCACCGCCCCGCACCACGAGGACGTCCGGACCCTCGAGCAGGCCGTCGAGTCACGGCGTCGCCCCGGCGATGCGGTCTACGTCTACTATGCGGCCGGCCCCACGTACTCGTACTATCACACGCTCGAGCACCGCACGACGCCGTTCGATGTCGGCGGCTGCCATCGATCGGCATGGCGCGACTATTTGCGCGATGTCGACCGCTACGCCGGACGACCGATCTGGCTCGTCGTGGCGCATCCCTTCGACGCCGCGGGCGTCCGCGAGGATTCCGCGCTGACCGCATACCTCGGCGCCCGGCGCCGCGCGACGATCACCGTCGCCGCGGAGGACGGCTTCGCGCGCCGCTACGAACCCGAGGATCGATCAGGTGTGCCGGCCGACTCGACCCCTGTCCCGGCCGGAGCGCGGACCGCTCGGCGCCCGATCGCGGGCCGACTCGCCTGCCGAGCCGCGACGTCCGCTGGTGCGGCAAGTGACGAACGGTGAGGCGGATGCGACGCGATATGTGATGTTCATCACAACCATGCGCGCGCCCCCTGTGGCCTTGTCGCAACGCCTGTTGCCGGACTCCGGGCGCCGCCGCGCGCGTGACCGCGTCAGCAACACGTGTCCCGGCGGGTGATCGAAATGGGCGAAGTGGTAGTCGTGACAGAGACTTACCCGAGTGTGGCCCTACTCGCTCGGGCGGAATGCCATCCTCGATTCGGGGGTGTGCCGCAGGGTGCGGGTCTTGCTGACGGATATCGTCTGGAAACCCATAGATCACACGCCTGACGCCTGCGTTCGCGGCGACCATCATCCCACGTCGAAATCCATGCGCAGATCGATAATCCCGATCGTACTCGGAGCAGTGTTGACCGCCGCGGTGGTGAGCCCGGCGTCCGCATTGCGCCAGGGCACCACGGCGCGGACCTCTCGCGACTCTGCGGTGTCCGATTCCGCGTTGCTCCGTCCGGGCGACATCGTGCGGCTGCGGATCTGGCGCGAGCCGGATCTCTCGGGCGATTTCCCGATCGACGAGCAGGGCGTCGCCGTTTTTCCGAAGATCGGCCCGACGCATGTGGTGGCGGTCACGACCGATTCGCTGAAGCGGATGCTGGTGACGACGTACTCGGCCTATCTCCGGGATCCGTCGATCGAGGTGACGTTCCTCAGGCGCGTGACGGTGCTCGGGGCGGTCAAGTTGCCCGGGATCTATCCGGCGGATCCGACGATGAGTATCAGTGACGTGGTGGCAATGGCGGGCGGCGCACTGCCCAACGGGCGGCCGCACAACTTCGAGCTGCGCCGCGGTGGCGAACGGATCGACGTCGACTTCAACGAGGTGACGCCGATCGGTCGGACGCCGATCCGGTCCGGCGACGAGATCTATGTGCCCGAGCGCAGCTGGTTCGCGCGCAACGGCATCTACGTGATCGGGGCGGCCGTGACGGCCACCGCGATCATCGTCGCCGCCGGCATCAGTCACGGTTTCTAGCACCAGCCCACCGCACGACCCCACGCACGACTGCTCTTCACGCGCGATAGATCGAGGATGAGGCCGACGCTGTGACGCTACCGACGAATGGACGCGAGCCCGATTCACTGAATGGTGCGGCGCTGATCCCGGCGCTGACGCCGGCCTATTCCCACCCGACGCTCGGGTTGCCTGTGCGCCGCGATGAGGATCTGCTGACGCCGCGCGGCCTCTGGAGTCTCGTCCGCCGGCACAAGCTGCTCATGGCGGCGTGCACGCTCGGCGTCCTGGCGATCGTCGGCGCGCTCTGCGTCGTGATGTCGCCGACCTACGAGGCGACCGCGTCCGTGCGGGTGCTCGACCGCAAGGTCGACATCCCGACCGTCGTCACGAGCGTGGCCAACGACCTCGAGGTCACGACGGAAGTGCAGGTCCTCGAAAGCCGCCGGCTCGCCGACGCGGTGATCGATTCGCTGAGTCTCCGGGCGGTCGTCAAGCCGAAGCGCATTCCGCGAAGCGAGCTCTTCACGGCGTTTCGGGTCGACCCGACGCTCGACTCCGCCGAGTACTCGCTCGTGAAGAACGACAGCGGGCCCGGCTTTTTGATCACCGACGTACTGACGGAGAAGACCCACGGCGTCGTCCTGCCGGGCAGCCGGATGATCCTGCCGGGGCTGACGGCGACGCTCGCGCCGGCCGCGGCGAGCCAGAGCGCGATTCACATCCTCGTGCAGACGCACGAGGTGGCGTACAAGGATTTCGACAAGCACATGAAGGTCGAACGCCCGGTGCGTGATGCCAACGTCATCACGATCACGTATCGGAGCAAGGACCGGAAGCTCGTGCGCGATGCGCCGAACCTGCTCGCGACGATGTTTATCGCCGATCGCCAGTCGTCGGACAAGATCGAGGCCCGCAGTACCGCGCAGGTGCTGCGCAGCCAGGTCGACTCCCTCTCGAAGGAGCTCGATCGCTCGGAGACGGCGCTCCAGGCGTTCCGCGAGAAGAACCAGGTCGTCTCGCTCCCCGACGAGGCGCAGACACAGGTCCAGCAGTACGCACTGCTGCAGGCGGACCGGCAGTCGGTCGCCGCCGAGGCGCGCTCGCTCGGCGCGCTGATGCGCGACGTCAATGCCCAGGCGGCGCACGCCAGTCCGGAGCAGCCGTCCCCGTATCGGCGCCTGCTGGCGTTCCCCACGCTCCTCAAGAATCCCGCCGCCACGGAGCTCCTGCATTCGCTCGCGACGGTCGACGACGAGAAGACCGCCCTGCTGACGCGGCGCACGCCGAAGGATCCCGACGTGCTGACGCTGCTCGATCGGCAGCACCAGCTCGAGGAGCAGGTGCGGGTCATCGGCAACACGTATCTCCAGGGACTGCAGTCGCAGGTCTCGAGCGAGGACAGCTCGATGGCCCAGTACGGGCAGCGGATGCACGCGATCCCGGCGAAGGAAGTGCAGTTTGCGCGACTCTCGCGCGAGCCGCGCGTGCTCGACTCGCTCTACATCGCGTTGCAGTCGCGGCTGAAGGAAGCCGAGGTCTCGGAGGCCGTCGACAATCCGAGCCTGCAGCTGATGGACCCCGCGGTGATCCCGGTCGAGCCGATTCGTCCGAAGCCGATCCTCTGGCTGCCGGCGGCGTTCGTCATCGGCGCGTTGCTCGGACTCGGTGCATCGCTCTGGCGCGAGTCCGGCGATCCGACCGTGCATACGCGCGCCGATGTGCTGGCAGCGACCGGCGCGCCGGTCCTCGGCATGATCCCGCGCATCGATGGCGACGCGATCTCGTCGCGGATCCGCTTTGCCCACGAGCTGGGCGACCCGGACGGCAACGGCGCGGGGCACGGACGCCGGCGCCTGACCCCCAGGCAGCGCGCGGCGCTCGAAGTCTCGACGGATGGGCGCGGCGGGCAGGTCGTCGTCTCCGACCCCGGCTCGCGGAGCCCGGTCGCCGAGGCGTACAGCCGGTTGCAGACCAACCTCGCCTACCTGCACCCCGATCGCTCGGGCAGTCTCAAGACCGTCGTCGTCACGAGCCCGCTCTCGGGTGATGGCAAGACGACGAGCGCCGTCAACCTCGCGGTGACGCTGTCGCGCCGCGGCCAGCGCGTGCTCCTCGTCGACGGCGACATGCGGCGCGGCGTGATCAACCGGATCTTCGGCGCCTCGAGGAGCCCAGGGCTCGCCGACGTGCTCGATGGAAGCGCCACGGTCGACGAAGCGGTCCGCGCGGTCGAGCTCGGCCGCTCGGGGACGCTGCACTACATGCCGACCGGCACGTTGCCGTCCAACCCCGCGGCGCTCCTCGATTCGACCAGTCTGCACGCGATGCTCGAGCAGGTCGGCACGCAGTATGACACGGTCGTCTTCGACTCCCCGCCGATCAACATCGTGACGGATGCGTCACTGCTCGCCGCGCACGCCGACGGCGTGCTCGTGATCGCGCGGTCGGGCGTCACCGCCTCGCACGCGCTGTCATTCGCCATGGAGCAGTTGCGGCACGTGCACGCGCCGGTGCTCGGCGCCGTGCTCAACGACATCGATTACGCCCGCGACGTCGCGTACGACGGCTCGTACAAGTTCCAGGGATATCGCGATCGCTATTACACGATCAACGCGTGACGGCTGGCGGTAGTCGGGCAACATCATGATTTCCTCGGCGGGACCTCGATCGCGGGACAGCGGCAGCATCGTGGCGAGCCGGATGGTGACGGCCGCGCACGCCGATGCCGGGACCGGGCCGTTCGCGCGGACGGCGCGCCCGGCGCGGTCGACCGTGCGGCGCGCGGCCGTGTTGCTGCGACTCTGCCGCTACATCGACCCGCTCGTCGTCGTCTCGGCGCTGCTCTTCGTCTTCGTCGCGACGAACGCCGCCCACGTCGGCGCGGCCGGCCTTGGCGCGTTCCTCGAAATGCGCATCACGGTCAAGAACCTCCTGCTGCTGGCCGCCTTTGCCGGCGGCATGCAGCTCAGCCTCGGGCTCTTCGGCCTGTACGACGAGCGCGCGGCGACCCAGCCGGCCGAGTACACCGTGCGGCTGGTCGGCGCGTGCCTGATCGGCTGCGTCCCCGTGCTCTTGTTTCCGCTGACCAGCCGGACCGGGCTGTTCCGTCCGTCCACGGTCGCCAGCGTCGTCGTCGTCACGGTCGTCGCCCTGACGGTCTTGCGCGCGATCGTCTGGATCGGCGCCGCAGCGCCGGCGGCGAAAGCCGCGCCCCGGGAGGTCCTGATCGTGGGAAGCGGACCCCGCGCGCTGACGCTTTTCCGCGAGCTGTATCATCAGGACGGCGGCGGCGTGCGCGTGCACGGCTTCGTCGACGCGGACGCCGGTCCGTGGAGTGATGAGAGCGCGCGCCGCCGCGTCGGGACGCTCGACGAGCTGGAGAGCTATCTCATCCGGCACCCGATCGATGACGTGCTGATCACGCTGCCGATCAAGTCCTGCTATGGGCAGATCCAGCAGGCGATCGCGCTCTGCGAGCGGATCGGCGTGCGCGCCGCGTACCTCGCGGATGTCTTCCAGTCGTCGACGGCGCGTCAGTCGTTTGAGGAGACGGGGGGATTCCCCGTCATCCGCATGCACATGGTGCCGTCGGATCACCGGCTCGTGATCAAGCGGGCGATCGATATCGTCGCATCGGTGCTCGGGTTGATCGTGCTCTCGCCGCTGCTGCTCGTGATCGCCGCGGCGATCAAGCTGACCAGCCCCGGCCCCGTCATCTTCAGCCAGGAGCGCTACGGGCTGAACAAGCGCCGCTTCCGGATGTTCAAGTTCCGGACGATGGTCGCCGACGCCGAGTCGCTCCTGCCATCGCTCGAGGCGCACAACGAGGCGACCGGTCCGGTCTTCAAGATCCGTCGCGACCCGCGCGTCACGCGGGTCGGCGCGTTGCTGCGCAAGTCGTCGCTCGACGAAGTGCCGCAGCTGGTCAACGTGCTGCGCGGCGACATGTCGCTCGTCGGCCCGCGGCCGCTCAGCCTGCGCGACGCGCAGCGCATCTCGGAGCCGACCCAGATGCGCCGCTTCAGCGTGCCGCCCGGCGTCACCGGTCTCTGGCAGGTGAGCGGGCGCAGCAACCTGCCGTTCACGCGCTGGGTCGTGCTCGATCTCGAGTACATCGACGGGTGGTCGCTCGGCCTCGATTTCAAGATCCTCGCGAAGACCCTGCCCGCGGTGCTCAAAGGCCACGGGGCGGTCTAGTGCCGCGGCTTGGCACCCCCGCCGGGTGGGCGCGGGCTGGGACCGAAGTGCCGGTGGCGATGGTGGCCGACAGGGGTGATCTGACGGACGCGGGGGACGCCGGGGTGCCCGCCCCCGGCACCGAGCGCGTGGTCGCGGGGCGCGGACTCGCCGGCCGGCTTCGGCGGAGCGTGGTGGCCCGCAACGCGGCGTGGATCGCCCTCGGGCAGGCCGGCCGCACGATCGCGCAGGCCGCGTACTTCGTGGTCATCGCCCGCACGCTCGGGGCGACCGGCTACGGTGCCTTCGTCGGGGCGGCGGGGATGAGCGCGATGATCGCGCCGTTTGCCGGGCTCGGGGCAGGGAACGTGCTGATTCAGCACGTCGCGCGCGATCGCGGGACGTTTGCGCGCTATTGGGGCGGTGCGCTCGCCGTGACGATGATCGGCGGCCTCGCCTCGGTCGGCCTCGTCGTGCTCCTCGGACGCGCGATCCTGCCGGCGACGATTCCCACGGGGCTGATCATCTGCGTGGCGCTCTCCGACCTGGTCTTTGCGACGGTGCTGTACGTCTGTGGCCAGGCGTATCAGGCGGTGGAGCGCATGGCGCGCACGGCGCAGCTGCCGATCGTCACCAGTGTGCTGCGGCTCGCGGCCGCCTGCGCCTTCGTCGCGCTGCCCGGCGCGCACACGCCGGGCGCGTGGGGCGTGTACTACGTCAGCTGCACCGCGCTCAGCGCGGTCGCCGCGCTCTGGCTGTCGATGCGCGAGCTCGGGCGCCCGGCCGCGTGGTTCACCTATGGGCGTGGCGACCTGCGCCGCGGCATGTACTTCGCGACCGGCTTTTCGGCGCAGAACGTCTACAACGATATCGACAAGACGATGCTCTCGCGCCTGTCGACGCTCCAGGCGACCGGGATCTACGGCGCCGCGTACCGCGTCATCGATGTCGCGATGGTCCCGCTGCGGGCGCTCTCGGCGGCGGCGTATCCGCGCTTCTTCCGACACGGCGCACGCGGCGTCCGCGGGAGCCTGATGGTCGCCCGCCGGCTCTTCCCCGCCGCCGTCGGATACGGATGCACGGTCGGGGCCGCCGTCTATCTCGTGGCGCCGCTCCTGCCACGCTTTCTCGGCGCCGACTTCGGCAACGCCGTCGAGGCCGTGCGCTGGCTCGCCCTGCTGCCGGTGCTCAAGTCCATTCAGTCGTTTGCCGCCGACACCCTCACCGGTGCCGGGTACCAGGGGACGCGCACGAGCCTGCAGATCGGGATCGCCGTCTTCAACGTCGGGATCAACGTGCCGCTGATCGGCGGGTGGTCGTGGCGCGGCGCGGCGTGGGCCAGCCTGCTGACCGACGGGCTGCTCGCCCTGCTGCTGTGGGTCGTCGTCTGGCGGTTCCGGCACCGGGCCGCGGCGGTCGCGTGACGAGCGTGGCGACGGAGCGACGGACGATGCGCGTCGGCTACCTCTCCGGGGGACCGCGCGTCTCGACACGACCGGATGCCGAGCTGGCAGGTCCCCGCGCGCACGTGCTCGGCGTGATCGGCGGATTCGCCGCCGCCGGATGGCAGGTCGAGCCGTTCATCGTCGGCGATCGCGCCCCCCGCATCGTGGCGCGTGACGGCGGACGGCTCGTGCAGCGCGGATGGAGCGCGACGCTCGCGGCCGATCTCGCCCGCCTGGCGCTCCGCGGCCACAGCGCGCGCGGGGCATGGCGCGCGCTCGGCGGACGCGTCGACTGGGTCTACGAGCGCTTTGCCCTCTTTCAGGCGCTCGGCGCGCCGTTCGCCAGGCACGGCGTGCCCTGGATTCTCGAGACCAACGCCCTGCTCGCCGACGAGGCGTTGCGCGAGCGACAGAGCGTCGTGCTGCACCGGACCGCGGCCCGCCTCGAGCGCGCCGCCTACCACGGCTGCGATGTCGTCGTCGTCGTGAGCCAGGAGCTGGCCGACCGGCTGGTGACGGTGATGGCGGTGCCGCGCGAGAAGATCCTCGTCGTGCCGAACGGCGTGGACGTCGATCGCTTCGATCCCGCGCGCGTGCGCCCGCTCGTGCCGTCGCCGTGGCCCGAGGCCGGCGCAGCGCCGGGCGCTCGCGTCGTGCGGGTGGCGTACGCCGGATCGCTGGTCGCATGGCAGGGCCTCGACGCGCTCCTTGCCGCGATGCAGCGGGTCGCGTCCGCCGGCGTCGTCGTGCAGCTCGTGCTCGCCGGGGAGGGGCCGGAGCGTACCGCGCTCGAGCGCCATGCCGTCACGCTCGGCGTGGATGACCGCGTCCGATTCCTCGGCCGCGTCTCGCCCGACGACATCCCGGCGATGCTGGCCGCGGCCGACGTCTGCTACGTCGGGCACATCGAGCTGGGCGCCGGGGCAGGGGCGTTCCGCTCGCCGCTGAAACTCTACGAGTATCTGGCCGCGGGGAAGCCGGTGGTTGCGTCGGCCGTGCCCGACGCCGTGGCCACGATCACCGATGGCGAGACGGGGTATCTCTTCCCGCCCGGCGATGTCGAGGCGCTGACGGACGCGCTGCGGCGGGCCGACGCCGACCGCGATCGCTGGCCCGCGATGGGCGCGCGGGCGCGAGCCGGGGCGGTGGCCGACCACGGCTGGACGGCGCGTGTCGAGCGAATGATCGACGGCATCGCCGGCGTGCTGGCGTCCGACGCCGCGTCCGGGGGCCCGATGGCGGGGCGACGGTCGTGAAGCCGGAGCCGCATGCGTTCCTCGGCGTGCGCGTCGGCGCATACACGGTCGACGACCTGAACGCGGCGATCGCCGACGCCGTCGCGACGGGGCGTCACATCATCATCGCCAACCACAATCTCCACAGTGTCGCCCTGATGCGAGGCGACGCCACGTTCCGCGCGTTCTACGAGGCAGCCGACGTGACGCACGTGGACGGGATGCCGCTGGTGCCGCTCGGCCGCCTGCTCGGCGCACCGCTGACGCGGGCGCACCGCGTCGCCTACACCGACTGGGTGCCGTCGCTGATGGCCGAAGCGGAGCGTCGCGGCTGGCGTGTCTTTGCGCTGGGCGGTCGTCCGGGAGTCGGCGAGCGCGCCGCGCAGGTCCTGCGCGAGCGACATCCGGGGCTGACGATCGCGACGGCGCACGGGTACTTCGACCATACCGCGGGGAGCGCCGATACGGCTGCGGTGCTGGCGACGATCGACGCCTTTGCGCCGCACGTGCTGCTCGTCGGCTTCGGCATGCCGCTGCAGGAGCACTGGGTGCACGCCCATCGGTCGCGGCTCACGGCCAATGCGACGCTGATGGCCGGCGCCGCGCTCGACTATGTGGCCGGCGTGGTACCGACCCCGCCGCGCTGGGCGGGGCGGTTCCTGCTCGAGTGGGCATTTCGACTTGCCGCCGAGCCGCGGCGGCTGGCGCACCGATATCTGATCGAGCCGTGGCCCGTGCTCGGGTTGTTCACGCGCGAATGGGTGGCGCGGATGCGCCGGGGAGGAGTGTGATGCATCGACGGAACTTTCTCGCATCGGTCCTCGGCGCGAGCGTCGCGGCCGCGCCCCGCCGCCATGACTGGTGGCGCGGCGTCTGGCCCGGTACCGGCGACGACGCGCGGCGCGCCGCGTCGACCCTGCGCGCGCGCGCCGCGGCAAAGGGCCTGACGTACGGGTCGGCCGGTGCGCACGGTCCGCTCCAGGCCGACCAGGCCTATGGCGCCGTCCTCGCCCGCGAGTGCGGCATTCTGACGCCGGAGGCCGAACTCAAGCTGGCGACGCTGCGACCGACGTTCGCAGGGTTCAACTTCGCGCCCGGCGACTGGATGCAGCAGTGGGCCGCGTCCAACAACCTGCAGTTTCGCGGGCACACGCTCGTCTTCTGGCAGTCGAAGCCGGGCTGGTTCGACCACGAGGTGACGCCGGACAAGGCCCGCGGGTTCTTCGAGAACCACATCCAGACCGTCTGCGCGCACTACGCCGGCAAGGTCACCTCGTGGGACGTCGTCAACGAGCCGATCTTCCCGGGCGACGGGCTGCCCGGCGGGCTGCGCAACAGCATGTGGATGAAGCTGCTCGGTCCCGGTCACATCGCCGACGCGTTTCACTTGGCGCGCGCGGCCGATCCCAACGCGCTGCTGGTGATCAACGACTGGGGCTTCGAGTACGCCAACGACTACGGCGACCAGCGGCGCGCGGACATGCTCGCGCTGCTGCGTCAGCTGCTCGCCGATCACGTGCCGGTCCAGGCGCTGGGCCTGCAGACGCATCTCTACTCCGGCATGACGCCGAAGTACAATCCCGATGTCTACCGCCGGTTCCTCGGCGACGTGGCGGATCTCGGCCTCAAGATCATGATCACCGAGATGGACGTGCAGGATCTCGCGATGCCGGGCGACCTCGCGGCTCGCGACGCGCAGGTCGCGGCCGCCTACACGCAGGTCCTCTCCGTGGCGCTCGCCAATCCCGCCGTCATCGCCGTCGAGACCTGGGGCCTGAGCAACAAGTACAGCTACCTCCAGCAGCACGCACCGCGCGCCGACGGTCTCGAGGAGCGACCGCTCCCGCTCGACGACAACTTCCAGCCGACGCTGGCCTACGAGGCGATCGGACGCGCGTTTGACGCCGCGCCGCCGCGCGCCGCATGACGGAGACACCGATGCCGACCGTGACCCACACCCGGCCGACCCCGGTCGCCTTCCGGGCGACGATGCCGCGCGCGCGCTCGCGCGTCGCGCCACGCGCGCCGTGGCTCGCCTACATCATCCTCTGGGCGCTCTGTGCGGCCCTCGGCCCGTATGATCTGAACAACCGCGCCGATCGCGAGGATGTGGTGATCGGCGATCCGGCGGTCCTGAAGGCGGAGGCGGTCACCAGCGGCGAGACGATCGCCACCGGTGACGTCGGCCGGCGCGTCGCGGTGATCACGCTTGGGCTCTTCGCCAGTTGGCTGCTGTGGCGCGCGCGTCGGCGCGGTACGATCACCGGTGTCGTCGCGCGGCCGCTCGTCGGCGCCGAGCGATGGCTGGCTGCCGCTGTCATCGGATACATCCTGGTGGTCACGGCGAGCATCGGGTGGGCCGACGATCCCGGGTTGGCCGCCCGCCGGATCGTCGTCTTCCTGGTGCTCTCGCTGACCGCGTACACGCTCGCCCGCGTCTGGTCGCTGGTCGACTTCCTCAGATTCGTCGCACTGGGCTGCGCCTCCGTGCTCATCGCCTCGGTCGCCGTCGAGATCGTCCATCACGCCTTCCAGCCGCTGGCGGCGGACTATCGGCTCTCGGGGCTGACGCACGCCAACATCCACGCCGTCGAGGCCGCGGTGCTGATCCTGAGCGCCCTCGCCCTCGCCCGGATGGAACCGGAGCGGCGGCGCCGCTACTGGCTCCTCGCGGGCATCGGGCTCGTGATGCTGCTGCTGACGCGATCGCGAACCTCGGTGGCGGGTGTGCTGGCCGGCCTTGCGGCCGTCCCGCTGCTGACGATGTCCCGGCGCCGTCTGCTGGTGGTGCTGCTCGCGGGCAGCGTCGCCGCGCTGCTCGTCGGCGTCTTCCTGCCGGATCTCCTCGCGGACCCGCGTGGGTTCCTGCTGCTCGGGCGGACGGCGGCGACCGCCGACGTCGGCACGATGACGGGTCGGACCGATATCTGGCGCGCCCTGCTCGTCTACATCGCTGAGCGGCCGGTCCTGGGCTACGGCTTCGGCTCGTTCTGGACGCCGGAGCGAATGGAGGCCGTGTCGCTGGAGCTGGGGTGGCTCGTCCCTCACGCGCATTCGACGTACGTCGAGACGCAGCTCGAACTCGGCGCCGTCGGGCTCGCGTGCTTCGTCTCGGCGATCGTGTTGGGCATCGGCATCGCCGCGCGCGGCGTCCTGCGGACGATGCGGACCGGCCTTGCCCTGGAGTCGGCGTTCGCGTTCACGGTGCTCGTCTGGCTGACCGTGAGCATGTTCGCCGAGGTGATGCTGCCGATGACCGAGTACGGCAGCCTCGTCGCCATGGTGTTGCTCGCGTGGATGGCGACCGGCGGGTCGGGAGCGCCCGCGATCGGGCCGGCGGCGCGCCGGTCATTCGGCTGAGCGCCGCGCGGCGATGACGGGGCCCGTCCTCCGCGTGCTGGCGTGGCCCCGCGCCATCCGTCTCAACCCGCATTTCGCGAGCCTCAACGCGGGGCTCGAGGCGCACGGGTGTCGCGTCCAGGCGTTCAACTACTGGCGCGGGTTCGTCGGTCGCTTCGACGTGCTCCACATCCACTTCCCGACATCGCCGTTCGGCACGCGACGCGTCCCCATCATGCTCGCGCGACTGGGCCTCATGATCGGCGTGATCCTCGCGACGAAGGCGCGGGGCCGGCGCGTCGTCTGGACGGTGCACAATCTCGCCGACCACGAGCGGCGATACCCGGCGCTGGAAGCGAGGTTCATGCGCTGGTTCGTGCGCCGGGTGGATCTCACGATCCATATGAGCCAGTCGGGCCGCCGGCTCGCGCTCGAGCGCTTTCCGGCGATCGGCGCGCACGCGACGGCCGTCATTCCGCACGCGCACTACGAGGCGGCGCCCGGCGCTCCGATGGCGCGCGCCGACGCACTCGAGCGGCTCGGCCTCCCCCGGGATGCGGTCGTGTTGCTCGCGCTCGGCCATATGCGCCGCTACAAGAACCTGCCCGCGCTGATCGACGCGTTTGCCGCATGCCCGGGCGACACGCTGCGCCTCGTCATCGCCGGCAAGACCGGCGATCCCGATCTCATGGACGAGATTCGGGCGCGGACCGGGGATCCGCGCGTGATCATGGCGTATGGGGCCGTGCCCGACGCAGACGTCCCGGTCTACATGGCGGCGGCGACGATCTCGGTCGCGGCGTATCGCGACATCCTCAATTCCGGCAGCGCGCTGCTGGCGCTGAGCCATGCCTGCCCGGTCCTCGTGCCGGACCTCGGCGCGATGGCCGAGTTGCAGTCCGTCGCCGGCAGCGACTGGATTCGGCTCTTCACGCCTCCGGTGACCGCGGACGTGCTCCGCTCGGCGATCGAGTGGGCGGGGCGCCCGCGCGCGAGCCGGCCCGATCTCGCGGCGCTGTCACCCGACGCGATGGCCGCCGCGCATCTCCGCGAGTTGCGCACGCTGACCGCGCCGGCCGTGGTCTCGAAGCCGCGGTCGCGGCTGGCGACGTGATGCCGACGCGGCGCGCGGACGAGCGCGGACGGCTACAGCAGCTTGGGCGGCGGGGCGTGGGGATTGCCCGCGACCAGCAGGCCGAGGCGCTGCCACCAGGGACGCGCCGACTGCGCGGCGCGCGCCGAACTCCAGTCGACGAGGGAGTCGTTGACGTTGTAGTAGCCGCGCTGTGCGGCCGGCACGTTGCCGGCTTCGATGCGCGCGACGAGCGAGGGCAGCGTTTCGTAGAAGACGGCCGACCGATGCGGCGGGTGCAGCGACCACATCCCCGCGTCGCGACCGAGCAGGTCGACCCGAATCACCCCGGCGTGCTGCATCGCGCGGGAGATGATGTTTTCCGGGAGGTCGTACGGCGGATTGCCCTGCGCGGCGGCACGCAGGCGGCCCCGCAGTGGCGGCGCGCTCGGGGAGAGCGCACCGATCCGTGTCGCGAGTCGCGCGCGATCGAGCGCGAAGATGCGCGTGCTGAAGTGGCGGAACCGAAACGCCGGATACGGGGCCGCGTACGGCAGGGCGTGCTGGGCGACGAGCTGGCCGTCGTCGGCCGGCGGGCCCGGCAGCGGCGAGCACGAGAGGATGTCGGGGTCGGCCGCGAGCAGGGCCTGCGCATCGGCCACCCAGTGCTCGCTCCCGCCGCCGAAGAGCATGTCGGAGTCGGCATGGATCACCAGGTCGCCGCGCGCAGCCGAGAGGGCGTAGAAATAGGAGTAGAACGGACCGCCGCGCAGATCCTTGGTGGGGACCGGGCGGCCGCCGAAGAACTCGTCGGCGACGCGGCGCGCCGCGGCCGCGCCATAGTCGACGGTGACCGCACGGACGCGCGGGTCGCGGGCGCAGGCCTCGCTCACCAGTGCCTCGAGGAGCGGCACGCGCTGCTCCCACTCCACCGCGAACCGCCCCGTCCGACTGCGGTGCATGTCGACGACGAGCAGGACGTCATCGACCTGCGAACCCCACTGTCGCAGCTGGTGCGGCAGGATGTAACGTGCGTGCGGGTAGTCCGTCGGCGCGAGACTGATTTGCAGCGTGACGCCGCTCGGCGGGACCATGTTTTCATAGTATCACGCGGAGGTCGGCGTTGGCAACGGTCTTTCTGACCGGCACGCGGCCGATGGTGCGGCCAAACTCGCCGCGGCCGTCGCGCCATGCGCTGATCGTGGAGACGAACCACCGCGCGCGGTTCGTCACGCGGCGCGCCGTGGAGCGCGCGTGGCCACCGCTCGCCGGTCTCTCATGGCCCCATCCGCGATCGGCGCGGTACGATCTGATCCACTGCTTCAACGCCATCCCGATCACCGAGAAGCCGTGGGTCACGACGTTCGAGTCCGTCCTCCCGCGGACGCTCGGCGCCGGCGGCGCCGCTGTCGGCGATCTGCTGCGCGACCGGCTGCTCGGCGCCGGCTGTCGCGGCCTCGTGGCGATGTCCCAGTATGCGCGCGGAAAGTTCATCAAGCGCAACGAGGGCTGGTCGGGGCTGCCGAAGGTGCTGCCCAAGGTCTCCGTCCTCTATCCGCACTTCGATGCCCGGGACGGCTCGGTCCGGCAGTTCGCGCCCGGCACGACGCTCCGGCTCGTCTTCGTGGGCAACGACTTCGCGCGCAAGGGGGGCATCGCCGCGCTGCGCGCCGTCGCGCGGGCGAGCGCCGCCGGCCTGCATGTGCATCTCGACATCGTGTCGGGCATGCGGATCGCCGGTGCGGTGTACACCGATCATCCCGACCGCGCCCGGTACGGCCCCGACCTGCGACTGCTCACGCATCCGGCCGTCACGATGCACGGGCGGTTGCCCAACGCACGCGTCCTGGCGCTCATGGCGGGCGCGCACCTCCAGCTGCTGCCGACGATGGATGACACGTTCGGCTATGGGGTGGTCGAGGGGTTCTCGGTCGGCACGCCCGCCCTCGCGACCAACGTCTGCGCGATGCCGGAGCTCGTGACGCCCGACACGGGGGTCCTCGTCGATCTGCCGCACGACCGATGGGGCATCTGGATCGGGCTGCCGGCGCGTCGCGAGCCGGGGTTCTGGGCGACGCTCGACAGCGCGTACGACGCGCTCGCCGATCAGATTGTCGAGCGCCTGACCGCCATGATGGAGACGCCCCGGCTCCTCGAGCACTGGAGCGAGGGGGCACTGGCCCGCTTCGCCCGGGTGCATGAGTCGGTGGCCGTCAGCGCGCGCCTCGATGCGATGTATGAGGCGGCGGTGCATGGGGATGTCGTCCTGGCCGAGCCTGGCGCCGTCGCGCCGCGGTCATCGGTCGCGCCCGCTGCCGTTGCGCGCGACGTCCCCTCGCGTCCGAGAGAGTATGCTCGCTGACGCGCGGGAGACGCTCGCCCACGGGGCGATCGACACCGATGTCTGCATCATCGGCGCCGGCCCGGCGGGCATCGTGCTCGCGCGGACGCTCGGCGCGTCCGGCGTGCGCGTCTGCCTGCTCGAGGCGGGCGGACTCACGGCCGATGACGCTACCCAGGCCCTCTACCGCGGACGCGTGATCGGGCTGCGCTACTTCCAGCTCGACGACTGCCGCGCGCGACAGTTCGGCGGCGCGGCGAACTGGTGGGGCGGATGGTGCAAGGCGATGGACCCGATCAACTTCGAGGCCCGCTCGTGGGTCCCCAACAGCGGCTGGCCGATCCCGTTCAGCGAGGTCGATCGCTTCGCGGCACGGACGCGCGAGCTGCTGCAGCTCCCGTCGGAGGACGATGCGCTCGCCGCGGTCGCCCGGGACGGGACGCGGCGGCCGCTGCCGCTCCCGGCGGACCAGATCGCCACCGCGCTCCTGCAGTTCAGCCCACTCATCGATTTCAGCGGCTACTATCGCGACGAGCTGTTCGCCGCGTCGACGATCACGACACTGCTGCACGCCAACGTCGTCGGTATCGACCGGGATCCGGATAGCAGCGCGATCCGGCAGGTCCGCGTGGCGACGCTGACGGGGCGCCGCGGCGTCGTCAGGGCGCGGGTCTACATTCTTGCCGCGGGCGCGATCGAGAATGCGCGCCTGCTGCTCGCCTCCGACATCGGCAACGAGTACGATGTCGTCGGCCGCTATTTCGCCGAGCATCCCCACGTCCGCTGCGGCGTGCTCGAGACCGCACCCGGCGTCGACGCGGCGTTCTACGACGAGACGCAGCGACGGGGCCGTGAGCCGATGGGATGGTTCGTGCTGCCACCCGCCGTGCAACGTGCGCATCGGCTGCTCGCCTTCAGCGCGTCCCTGCGGCAGCGACCGCCGATGCCGGTGGAGCGGCTGCTGGCGAGCCAGCAAGCCGGCTTCACGTCATCGAAGGCGCTGATGGAATCGCTGCTCCTCGGCCGCGGACCGGCCCGGTGGCGGGCGCGACTGCCGCGCATCGCCCGTGGCGCGCCGGCACTCGCGAGCGGCATCGTGGCGCGCGCGTCGCGCGGGGCCCACACGGGCCGCCTCTTCGAGATCAAGGTGCGCAGCGAGCAGACCCCCAATCCCGAGAGCCGGGTGCGCCTGAATGCGATGCGCGACCGCCTCGGCGTGCCGATGGTCGATCTCGACTGGCGTCTCGTCGACGCCGATCGCGCCACCGTGCGCGAAGGCGTGCGTCTCCTCGCCGCCGCCTGTGCGTCGGCCGGCGTCGGCCGCGTCTCGCTCCCCGCCGATCTCGACGATGCGCCGTCCGTGGACGGCATCGGCGGCGGGTGGCACCAGATGGGCACGACGCGCATGGCCACGGACCCGCGCCTGGGCGTCGTCGACACGCACTGTCGCGTCCACGGCGTCGCCAATCTCTTCGTCGCGGGCAGCTCCGTCTTTCCGGCCTGCGGGTTCGCCAATCCGACCTTCACGATTCTCTCGCTCGCGCTGCGACTGGCGGAGCACGTCGCCGATCGGCTGGCGGCCGTGCCGGCGCCGATCGTGACGGCGTCACACCGCTGAGCGTGCGTCGAGCGGTCGCAATCGCGGCGATCGTCACCCTCGCCGCGGCGTCGGCGCGCGCGCAGACGCCCGCCCCCACGCCCACGCCAGCGCCCGAGTCGCCGCCGGACCGGCCGGCACGCGACACGTCGCGCACGCCGACGCTCGACAGCGCCGGCGCCGCCCGCGCGGGGATCGGGCGCGCCCCCCGCAGCGACTCCACGCCCGGGACCGGCGTGCAGGCCGTGCCTGTGCGCCAGAGCCATGCCCTGCATCTGATCCCGTTCATTGGCGGTGCGGTCACGAGCATTCTCGCGCACGAGAGCGCGCACATCCTCGCGTCGTACGCCGTCGGCGCCCACCCGACGATCGGCTTCGACCACGGCCGTCCGGTCATCTACTCGGGGATCGATGCCGACACCGACCCGGAAAAACAGTTCATCTTCTCGTCGGCCGGCCTGACCGTGCAGACCCTGCTCGATGAGGCGATCCTCGACGTGCCCCATCGGCGTGGGTCGGTCTTCGAGCGCGGGATCCTCGCCGGCGGTCTGGGGACGACGCTCTTCTATCTGACCGTCGGTCGCGAGTCGCATGTCGGCGACGTCTATTACATGGCCCGCTGCTCGAGCCTCTCGACGTGGGGCGTCACGGCGATCTACGGACCGATCGCGGCACTGCAGGTCGTGCGCATCGGGTTCAACGGCGCGTATGCCCACTTCTTCGCCCAGCCGGGCGTCCCGGTCGCGGTGGCCCATGGCCAGCAGCGGGTCGGCACGCGCATTGGAGTGAAGATCGCGCCGGCGGGGTGAGCGCACCGGCTAGGCCGCTCCCGCCGCGGGGCGTGGCATCGGGAAATACCGTTTCAATCGCAGCACCGGGCGCTCGACGACGCGCCAGCTGACCCACCCGACCGCCCATGACGGCACGAGGGTCACCACGAACTGCGTGAGTACGAGCAGGATCGTCGACTGCGTGGCGAGCCGATCGGTGATGTGGAGTGCGACCAGCGTCCCGATGTGCACGTGCACGAGATAGATGGTGTAGCTGTATTGCCCGAGTGAACGCAACGGCCGCAGCCGCAGGACCCGCGCGAGGGCGCCCGAGCGGTCCGGTCGCATGGCGAGGGCGATCAGCGCGACCGTCAGCAGCGTCGTCAGCGCGATGCCGGATTCGAACCACATCGCGCGCAACGTGTCCGACAGGCGGCCGGTGCAGACCAGGATCACGAGCGCCCCCCCCGCGAGGCACGCGGCCGTCCGTGCGTGTCGAAAGAGGTCGGGCGTGATCGGGCGATCACGCAGGCGGAGCGCGAGCAGGCCACCGGCGGCGAACTCATCGAGTCGGCAGACGGTGAGGACGTACGCCGGGCGCCAACCCCACCGGAGAAAGACGACGACGCGCAGCACCGACGACACGAGCACCATGCCCCACGCCATGCGCGGCAACCACCGTCGCGGGATCCATCGAATCGCCGTCGGCCAGACGAGATAGAACTGCTCCTCGACGGCCAGACTCCAGACATGGGACTGCGCGCGGAATCCGTCGCGCGCGAAGAGGATGTTCGACAGGTACGTCCAGTACCACCACGACCCCTCGGGCACGACCGCGTGTCCGATGAAGAACATCGCGCCCAGAAAGAGGTAGTACACGGGAAAAATGCGGAGCGCGCGCCGGGCGTAGAAGGCGCGAAAGTAGTCCCGCGGGGGCCGGGGACCGCGCCCGCGCGCGTCGACGAGGATGCCCGTGATCAGAAATCCGGACAGGACGAAGAAGATGTCGACGCCGATCCAGCCCGTGTCCATCACCCGGCGGACGAGGATCGCCAGCGTCGTGCCTGGCCACGGCAGGACGAGCGCGCAGTGCCGCGCGATGACGAGCACGATCGCCACCGCCCGCAGGCCGTCGAGGGCGTCGATTCGACCGGTCGGCTCGACCGGGCGTCCGCCGGGTGTGCCCATCAGCGCCAATATGCACCGCGGTCGCGTCGCGATGCGCGACACTGGCGCACCGTTGCGCCCGCGATGCAGTCTACGTGGATGAATCGATCAGCTTCGCCGTGATCGGCGCGCACGCGATGCGGATGCCATACCGCAGAGTGGTGAACCTCGCTTGCCTCGTCTGGCTGTCGACGGTGGCACCCCGGCTTGGCGCCCAGGCCACGCACGATGACTCGCTGCTGACCGAGGGGCGGCAGTACACGAAGGCATTCTTCGGCGGCGACATCGCCGGCCTCGAGTCCCACTTCTCGGCGAAGATGCACGAGGCGCTGGACTCGACGAAGCTGCGCGCGTTCAGCGAGCAGGTCGCCGGCATGCTGGGTGGCGAGCACGGACTCGTCAGCGAGGAACTCCATCCGCTCGCGGCCGCCGCCGGCCCGTGGACCGCCTATCAGCGCACGATTACCGTCGACAAGATCGCCCAGCCGGTCGACGTGCGGTGGGTGATCGGCCCGGGCGGCGAGATCGGCGGCTTCTACGTGCGCCCCGCGGCGCAGGCCGAGGCGCCGTCGACATTTCTCGACTACGTCACGAAGACGCCGCTCCGCCTGCCGTTCACCGGCGACTGGCTGGTGCTCTGGGGCGGCCGCACGGTCGCGCTCAACCGGCACGCGTCGTCGCCGGACCAGCGCTTCGCCTACGACTTCCTGATTGCGCGTGACGGCGTCAGTCACTCGGGCGCCGGTCACGCCAACACGGACTACTACGCCTTCGGACAGCCCGTGCTTGCACCGGCGGCCGGGACGGTCGTCGATGCCGTCGATGGCATCGCCGACAATGAGCCAGGCTCGTTGAATGCCACCGACGCGCTCGGCAACCACGTGATCATCGATCATGGCAACGGCGAGTTCTCGTTCCTCGCGCATCTCGAGAAGGGATCCGTGACCGTCCGCGCCGGCGATCACGTCGACGCCGGGACGGTGCTCGGCAAGTGCGGCAACAGCGGCAACTCGACCGAGCCGCATCTGCACTATCACTTGCAGAGCACGCAGACGTTCCTGCTCGGCGCCGGGATGCCGGCCCAGTTCCAGCACTACGCGGCCGACGGAACCCCCGTGGCGCGCGGCGAGCCGACGCGCGGGCAGGTCGTCCGCCCGACGTGAGCAGGTCGCCCGCGGCGCGGTGGCGCGCCGCGCGACCGGCCACGGTCCTGCTCGCCATCGCAGTCTCCGCGTGCCGATCCTCCGGCAGCGCACCCGAGACCACGCCCGTGCCGGTCTCGAGCGCCGACAGCACGCGCGCCGCGCGTCTCGCCACACGAGACGACAGCGGCATGGCGCGCGGAGGCGCGGCGTCGCCTGATCGGCCTGCGGATGCCGTGCCGCCACGTGCGGGCGCAGCCCGTGCCGACGGCGTGCGCGTCTGCGCCGGCGGCGACGTCACACTCGGCACCGATCTCGATACGTCGTGGGTCCGCCGTACCGCGGGGCACCCCGCCGACCCCGATTCGCTGGTCGCGCCCGTCCGGCTCGTCCTCGCGGATACGGTGCCAACCGATCTCGCGCTGGTCAACGCGGAGGGGGCGATTGGTGACGGGCCGGTCCCCGCCCCCAAGTGCGCGCCCGGCCGCGCCCACTGCTTCATGCTCCGCCAGCCACTGGCGGCCGCCGCCGCACTCCGGCATCTCGGCGACAGCGGCACCGCCGTCGTCGCCAACCTCGCCAACAACCATGCCCACGATGCGGGGTCGGCGGGGTTCGCGCGCACGGTGGGTGCGCTCACCGCCGCCGGCGTACGCGTGACCGGCGCGGACACGGTGCCGACGCTCGTCACCGACACGCGCGGGGACACCGTGGCGGTCCTCGGCTTCAGTGCCTGGTCCAGTCCCGGCGTCGATGACCTCGACGCGGTACACCGCCTCGTCGCGCGCGCGGCGGCGCAGTATCATCGCGTCGTCGTCACGATGCATATCGGCGCCGAGGGACGCGACGCGCAACGCACTGGTGATTCGGTCGAGCACTATGCCGGGGAGCGCCGCGGCGACGCGGTTGCCTTCGCCCACGCCGCGGTCGATGCCGGGGCCGGCCTCGTCGTCGGTCATGGACCGCACGTCTTGCGCGCCGCCGAGTGGCGCGGCGATGCGCTGATCCTCTATTCGCTCGGCAATCTCGTCAACTACGGCCCGTTCAACCTCGCGGAGCCGATGCGCCGGGGTGCGCTCGTCTGCGCGACGCTCGACGCGACCGGCCGGCCGACGGAGGTGCGGGCGCGCGCGACCGTGCAGTCGGCGCCTGGCGTGATCGACCCCGACACGTCGCGGACGGGACTCCGGCTGCTGGATTCGCTGAGCCGGCTCGACTTCCCGGCGACTGGCGCGTCGGTCGACCGCGCGACGGGCGCGGTGACGCGGCGATCAGCCGGCGTCGTCGGTCCCGCTGGCGGGGCTGCTGGTGGAGCGGCTGCTGCCGGCGGAGTCCGCGGGGGCGAGCACGCGGCGCGCGCCGAGTAGCGGCTTGATGCGCCGCACGAGCGGTCGGCTGAGGGCGCTCTCGATCACGCGGCCGGCGACGCTGCTCGCGTGCACGAACCGGCCGTCGCCGACGTAGATGCCGATGTGCGAGACCCGCGAGCCGTAGCCAAACGCGAGCAGGTCGCCGGGGAGGAGGTGCGTCGTGTCGCGCGGGACGAGCGCGCCGGCCCGGGCCTGCTCGCGCGCGGTGCGCGGCAGGTCGATGTGCAGCGCCGCCATGACATAGCGCACGAGCCCACTGCAGTCGAACCCGTGCTCCGGCGTCGTGCCGCCGTGCACGTAGCGCCGGCCGAGCTGCGCCCGCACCACGGCGACGACGGAATCACGGAGCGAGAGCGCTGAGCGGCTGAATGCCGCGAGCGGCCGGACGCGAGCCGGCGCGACGATCGGGGCGGCCGTCAGCGCGGCCTCCTGATCCGTCCGAGACGCGGCGTTCGCCGCGGCGATCACCGCCGCATCGTGGGCGCCGAGCAGGATCGGCGGGATCGGCGCCCCGTCCGTGGCGTGCGTGCTCGCCGTCCCCGACCCCTGCGCGCGCGCGACGGACGCGGCAACGCTCGACACCGAGAGTGCCAGCGCCAGGGTGGGCAGACGGGGGCGAACGAGACGCATGACGGATTGACCTCTCACAGGACGTAACGGTCACGCACGGAGCGTGCCGCGGCGGGCTCGACCGTACGGCCCGTCCCTGTAGTCTAATCCCGCTCGCCCGGTCAGGCTCGTCTAATCCGGCTCGTCCTCGCCACGATAGATGCAGCCCATGGTGCGCGTCTCCCGCACTTCGACGGACCGAAGCAACGGCAGCGCGCCGTGGAGTCCCGCCCACAGCCACTGCGCGAGCCGCTCGCTCGTCGGATTTTCGAGCCCGGCGATGTCGTTGAGGCACCGATGGTCGAGACGCTGCCGGAGCGGCTCGACGGCGCTCGCAATCGTGGCGAAGTCGGTGACCCACCCCGTCTCGGGATCGACCGTGCCGACGACGGCGATGCGAAGCTGGTACGAGTGACCATGCAGCCGCGCGCACGGATGATCCGCGGGCACATGCGGCAAACGGTGCGCCGCCTCGAACGCGAATTCGGCGAAGAGTTCCACTATGGCATCGCCGTCATCGGCATCGCCGTCATCGGCATCGCCGTCATCGGATGCCGGTCATCTTGTGCGTCTGCAGGCTCAGTCGCCATTGCGGGTGTCGCAGGCAGTACTCGACCGCCGCGCGCGTATGCTCGGCGACCGATG
>Ga0209611_10004575_pt1 | contig 23574 bp, 18 predicted proteins | sample S1TSphgellanicum_3_FD_187693 | JGI IMG/M metagenome (GOLD analysis project Ga0209611, IMG submission 187693) | Host-associated microbial communities from peat moss isolated from Minnesota, USA - S1T2_Fc - Sphagnum magellanicum MG (SPAdes) (version 2) | ecosystem: Host-associated > Plants > Peat...
TTTTTTTTTTTTTTGGGTGGAGATTTTTTTCAGCAAGAAAAAATGGGTACTACTCCATTTCTCTTGTTTCACAAAATTTCTTGATCAAAATTACCATCCCTAATAGACTCATGATTATTTGTCTCTTGTCGATTTTGGTAGAAGAAAAGATCAGCGAAACTGGCGACAGAAGTGGTCTCTGTAGCAGTAATAGCAGTATTCACAGATCACAACTAGTGTCGAGAAATTCTGTTGTTGGTTGTCACAAGGATCAGAGATCCACACATGTTTGTATGTATGTATGTATAGTATAGTATGTGTTACAGATGAAGAAGTGCAGCAACAAACATCTGGGTCTGTGCTGAGTGACATGAAGCTTGAAGCTGGGTGGAGAAGATGGTAAGGTAAGAAGAAGAGAAGGAGCAAGATACCATTCTCACTTTCATTGGTCATTGGGTCACTCTCTTTCATGGGGATTGGAAAAATTAGGGTTTGGAATAGTAATGTGTGTTTGTTAGGGTTGACAGAAATGAAGCAGCAGGATTTTCACTTAGAGAAAACCAACCTTCTGAGCTGAAGAAGCTGAAGAAGTTTGTGGCATCTTGCATTAGAGAAGAGTGGTTGTGGAGAGTAAACAAACAAGGTGTTGAAGGGACTCTAGACAGCAGCAGAGAGAGAGAGAGAGAGAGAGAGAGAGGAGACATACAGCAGAAGACGGTTATGGGAGGCTTTTAAGACTGAGGGCACAGGCACAAAGTATTGTTGTAGAAGAAGATGGCAGAGTTGGAGGGGATGGAGCTGCAGAATGCGCATCTGGATATCCATGAGCTATTTGCTTATTACAATGATCTTTACTTTGAGGGGAAGCTTGGTGCCTGCAATGTTGCATGGAGTAACTCACGAATGACCAGCCTGTATGGTTGTCTTATTCCTATCTCATCTCTTCGAACAACTACCTTGATGTGCTGTTTTTTGTTGGAATTGTAATTTAGGGTTTCAATCTGGGGGGGGGCAAATGGAAGTCGAATTATTGTCATGAAATCAGCTTCAGACATGTGTTGAGAGATGGGTACTTCTTCTACAGCACACATTTTTGCAGCTATGAAATTTCATTCTGATTTTACCAAGATTGTGGTCTTGGGGGGCGAATGGGGTTGTTGGGTTTAGAGCCGCAGGTGTATGCAAATTCAGTGGTGGAGGTGGATGTGAGATCAGGTTATCAGAACCTGTTCTCAAGTCCCGCACTGCAGCAGAGTTGAAGACGACTTTGCTGCATGAGATGATCCATGCTTACCTCTTCAGCATGTCTGGCAACAAAGACCATGAGTACAATGACTTTTGTCCCTCCTGTCTTTTGGAAAAGCAACCATTTTGGCTTCCTTGTTTTCCTGTTTGTATCTGCCTTGCTTTGTTATCGGGCTTTTTAAGTCTCACACTCTTTTCTCGGGGTCGTTTGGTGATGTGTGACAGTGATCATGGCCCATGTTTCCAGCATCTCATGAGGTCCATCAACCAGTGCTCAGCAGATGATGACCAGGTCTTGCTTACTACTTTCATGATGTCTGGCCAGTGTTTGATCAGTAATAAGGAGTGTCTGTCTCATAAGCAATAACCACCGCTGCTCCCTTTTGTATCATCCCATGTCCCAATAAGCATTTCGCACTTTGGATGCAGAGACCGGAAAATGGCTATAACATAAGCATTTGTCACAACCGTGAGGAGGATGCAGATGTCAATCAGGTTCACCATTCGAAGGTAAATGGTCTCACTGTTTTTTTATGCATTGATGGAAAAGTGCAGTGATATTCCAAACTGATGATGAGAACACATCAGTGCCTACTGAAATAAGCTTGACAGGTGAATCTGGATGTGGCAATCCGGCTGTGGACCGTTAGATCTGTTTTCTCTCAAAAAGCCTTTTTGCAGCACTCTCTCATGTTGAGGGTATATATTATTCCATCGTCATCTATGTGCAGCAGAAAAAAGCATACATTTTCTAATCTGTGTTCAGGATGCTCTGTTTTGCAGTGTGAGACTTGTGGTGACTTTATGAAAAGACCAAGGATCCAGGCCCCATCAGCGTCAGATTGTCCAAGGTTTGAAATCTCTGTACCTGCTGATCAATCTTGCCATGGCCCACTCTGTCAATTGTACGTCAGATTTGCTACCCCTTTTAAAGCCTCTGTTGGATTATTCCTTCACTTGTCCTTACTTCTCTTTTCTCATGTCACACAGCCAGTGAAATTGCACATACATGCAAACCCTGTGTTCATCCCTCGGTTTACTACATTTTCCCCCCTTGATTTGCAAAACTTTTTAGAACCTGATTATTTGACAAGAGGTCATGACCAAGGAACCACAGAAGAGTCAGGTCTCAGTTTTACTTGCTTATGTGGTGTCATGGGTTTCTGCAGGCATGAAGCTAAGTGTGGAGAAGCTTACCAAAAAGACGAACAAGTGAATCATGATGATCTGTTGACTTCAAGCAACCTACCCATGATTGGCAAAAAGCGACCATCAATTGGTGCCAGCGGCAGCACTGCTAAGAGGGTGACAGCTGTAAACTCTAGTCTGGAGAGTTTTTTTGCTGCTTCTCAGAAGGTCTCAGATACCAGGCATGAATCAGATAGCCAAGATGCTGAGAAACAGTTGCTAAATGCTGGAAGTAAAACACCTCCAGCTCCAAGGTTGAGGAATCAAGAGCCAGAGATTGCAGTGAGAGAGGCCATACCCCAGTTGCAAACAAATGGAGCAGGTGCTAGGAAGAGGCGAAGGCCGCCAGAGGGGGCACAGACAGCTGGGAAGCAAGAGAGGGAGCCGACGGTAATTCTTGCATGGAAACAGTGGTGCATGTTCGAAGATGATGACAAAGATGGAGACATGGTAGGTGCACTAGTCAACAAGAGAGACAAGCGTCGCATACAGGAGCGACACAGGAAGGTCATGTTGCAAGAACATAAGACAGGAATTGCAGGTGATTTTTGAGCCTGTAGGTCATTTTACTCACAGTGAGCAGAGACAATGAAGGGCACTCAATTGGTACTTTTGCATCATCTGCTTTGTCTGTGCAGTGCAACTCCATGTTTTCCACCATGAAACAGAACAGACTAAAAGAGCATTGTAGCAGAAAGACATTTATTTTTGTTTCTTTGGTTTTGTTGTTGACAATCCATCCTTCTCACAACTTAGCTATCTCTGATGGTGGTTTGTGCATTCATCCTGGTGATGTCACAGGAAGCTGCACCTCACAAAGAAACAACGCAGAGGTGGGTGTGATCACAGGATCACTTCCTGGTTCCACACCTGCTCATGAAGAGCAGACTGGGGAGTATGCAACAAGAAGCACCATTTTGGGTGGTGACAATGACAAAGTGCTTGGTGGGTCTAGTGATTTCGGCATTGAACTTGCAAATCATGAGAGCAATGTGAGCATTAGATGTAGCCTTAATGATGATGATGAGAGGCAGGCGGAGTCATACTCCAGAGATGGCAACACCCGACATGTATTTTCACTGGAGCAGCAGCAGCTAATGGATCCAATGAACTTCTCTGCTCCAGAGGAAAGCATGGTTGTCAACCCTCTACCAGTAGTCATCACAGCAACTCCTGAGGAAGGTGCAAAAACTTCAGATGAGTCATTGGTGCAGCAACGATTGTTGTGCACAATGACAAAAATATTGACTGAGGAAAGGCTTTGTGGGACTGACAAAAGGAAAGGTCATGGCAAGGGGGACAAACGTTGCACTGAAAGGCGTGTGGAGGAGTTGGAACTGAATTTAAATAATGAAGAAGAAAGTGAAGCTAAGAAGCCCTCTCTTCTGAGTACTCAGGCGACCAGCGTTGTTGATAATGAAAAAGACTCAATGAAGGGTAGCAACATTACAGACAACCCCAATGATCTCCTTGCCAAGTTGCCGAGCACAAGCAGGTCTGAAGTTCTACTTGCTCATTTGGTTCATAGGTTCAATTTGGGCTTTGGTACTCTGTAAACCCAGGCCCCAGTTTTCTAACTTGGAACAATTTCTGCACTATGCTCGTTGCTGATGTTAACACTCAGAACTATTGACCAGCATATTAGACTTGAGAGGTTTCTCTCTGATTATGTTGTGATGTGCAATGCACCCTGATTGATTTGCTGGTTTGACTGCAAACAGAAGTCAAGAAGAATGGTACCAAGGGTGTGAACCGACAGTGCCTGGAGGTGCTGGAAATAATGGCTTGTATGAGGAACAAGGTGAGAGTACAGGAGGGTTGAGTGATGTGGCCAACCAAAGAGGGAAACAGAAAGTGATTGAACTAAGTGATGAGGAAGAAGACAGCAACAGGGTTTCTATTGAGCGACAAGCCATGTCTGCCCAGAATAGCATCCATAGTCTTGATGACCATAATGCAGATGGGCGTGCAACAACTAGTGGAATCGAAATCAGCAGTGTATGTTTGGAGAGAGGATTGGGAAGCAGAGGCAACAAAAAACAACATTTTGCTGCTGCAGAAGAACGTGATCCATTTTTTGAGGATTACAACAACAACACAGGGGGAGGGCCAATAGTGGAGATTATGTCACCACGTCGTGGTCAGCCAGGAAGCCCGAGTTCTGTCGAAGCTTTGAAAGGGAAGTATCATTGCAGGACTTATCGAAGACGCAAGATGCAACAGGGCAAAGCGATTGCAGGGGATGACAGTGGCGAGGAAGTCCATGGACCTGTGGCCAAGATAAATGATGCTGGGAGCATTGAAGACATTGATAGCCTTGGGCACCACCAGCTCACTGAGGGAGTATCAACTGGAGGTACAAAAGAGAAACCTCTCAAAAACAAATCTTCCCTTGAAAAACCCATTTGCTATATGTGAGAGGAATCCTATTAGGGGTAATGTAGTGACACATGCTCAACTCCATTTTACATGAAGACCCATCAGAGAATTCTGGCAATTCAAAAGCTGCAACATAAATTTCTGTGAAATGCTGATGATTGCTACCTCCCAATTCCCCATGTCTTTGAATTGTGATGCAGAATACAATCTAATACCATAGTTCAGTTATAGGCTTCAATTATGTTTCTTAAAGTCACTTATGGATTTAGTATGCTTGTGGCTTTCTCGTATGTTGCCTTAGCTTGCAGCTTTCTCTTATTTTGCTTTTTATATTGTAGACTAAGGTAAAGAAATGGTGTTGCATGCAGTGGGAACTCGCTGTCCAATCTGTGACCAAACCCTTCCCACGGGCATCTCAAATGCGGAGCTCAATTCACACATCGACCAATGCCTGGCGCATTATAAATAAAACATGTACCTGCAAACATTTCCCCTTGCACCTATTTGAAATTGTTAGCCAATTGAAATCTTGTTGGATAGTTTTGGGTAGAAACTTTTCACAGAAGCTTGGCCTTAATTGCAAAGAATGTTTGCATTTGGGTTTGTAAAAGCCTTAAGGGAAAACTCATGTTAAAACCAATCTTTAAAAACTTTGCGAAAGATATGATCTATCTTTGGAGTTTCTTCCAAGATTCTCTTCATTGGGTTGGAACATTCAACAAACAGCCAAACTACTGAAATGTTTGTTGAATTGTATGTTGATTGTTGAAGCTACCCAACATTCCACAATCTGGACTACATCTGGCTTGGAAGTCACTACTCAGCACCCACACGCCCTTTCCTTCCTCTTACACAGAAAAACACACTCCAAAGTCTGTCAATAATGAAATAGAATTGCTTTTCTGCCACTATTGTTTTTGTGTGGGGCTTTTTTGAAACTTTGAAGCTGAAGTGGAACCATATTTGCATTATATGCCAAAGAAAAAAACTCTTGTCTAAGATGCGGGTGTTTTTTGAGTGGATGTAGGTTTTTTCTGACTGAAGCCCTGGGCTTTTTGTTTTGATGCATCAGCATCCACATCAATTCATAAGTTCTTCAAATTGGATGTGGATGAAGTGCACAGGGTTTACTTGCGATATATTTGTTGTTCTTGCATCTCCTAGTTGCTTTCAATTTTGGAATCTTAATAACAAAGCGACAATATGCTAACCCTAGGATTTAGTTATATACTTGGGCATACATGCATTTAAAAGTGTGAAGCTCTCTTTTCCTAGCATTTAATGACACTTATGTAAACGCTCTTTGTGTTCAAACATAAGCCTACAGCTTTGATGAAGTGTACCTAATCCTTCACTTATATCATGGATAATTCCTTGAATCAATGCCCTTTTGTAATAGTATGACAATCTTGACTACCTGTATGACACATGTAGCGAGATTGAACTTCCTAATTCAAAATTACCCCTATAATATGACTATGACATAACAATAGAAATCAAAACCCCATTTGTCAATACAGAGGTAATTAATGTCTTATAATGGATGAATTTCATATGACAATGAAAACAGTTATAAAGGAGAGAAGGACATTCATCCATTTGTGAAGTGGAACTTTCTAGAAACTCTAAGAGAATTTAGAGAGAACCAATTGAGGTGTTTAAAGATTCAAAATTCTAAAGCCCTCTATGGAAGATTTTGAAAAGATTGTACAAATCACAAACAAGGCCAAGTTCCCGTAACTTGAGGTTGCTTTGTTTGCCTTGCCTATCAAGGCAACAATATTGTGTTTGGATTCATTATAGAGTATAGTAGCTTAAGGGATTTTGGCCCCTAGGTAATAATAGGTCTATTTTTGTATGAAGATTTTTGAAAGATGATACTTTGGCTTGTGTTGAAACTTGAGATTAGTTATAGAGTTATAATATCTTGAAGGATTTTGGTTTCTTTTAGAGGATTTTTTGAAGATTATATTTTTGCATGGTGAAATATATTTGACTTTCCATATGTCTCCTTTTGCATTAAGATACGTTTTAATGTAAATGGCAAGGTCTCAGTGTGACACATGATAACTCGGTGGTTCAAGCAAGCGATTTCCCTTAGTTGAGTCTTGTGATTATATATTATGTTTGATTTAGCTACAATTGTACAATTGAATTCACGTCATGTTCTTTTTTGTTTGCTTATTCTTATTGTGAATAGACATGCTCCAAGGGTTGGGGCCTTGACACGTGATATACCTTAATACCTTGGTTTGCAAAAATGTTGAAATTTTCAAAAATTATTTTCTTCAAAGAAATTTTCCTTTTGGGAAGGAAAATATTGAATCTTTAAGAATATTTTGTTTGTCAAAATGAGATTTTAAAACTTAATTAATTACTTGATAGACATATGTTGAAGTGGTCAAGATATTATGATATTATGATTTTAAAAGCCACAACCCTTCAAGAATCAAATTTTACAACACCTTGCATATGATCAAGACAAGGTTGATAAATATAAAAGCTTCAAGATCTCATCTAGGTGGTCAAGATTTAATGAAAAAAGGCAATGATATATCAAGGTTCCTTGTGCATCTAACCTCATACCCAAGATTACCTTTTATTTATTTATTTATTTATTTTAACTTGCTTAGTGTTTTAAAGTTTGAATGATGTATCCATATGTAATTGTACCATCCCAAATCTGATTTCGCTTCTATTGTTGCATATTGCAAAAGTCTACTTACATGGTGAGAGTGACAATGTTTCCAATAGTGGAAGTTTTACAAGATTTAAATCAACTTCCAAATTTTGTTATGAAACTACAAGCCAAAGCACAATTACAATATGGAAGAGATGGGTTTATTATATGCATAGGTAGTCCAATAAGAAAGGCAATTGCACAAGGAAAGATGAGAGGAAAGAAGGTTGAAAAACATCATTGGGACTAACAAATTAGGGTTCTTGTAGGTTTTACTACTCTTTCAGGTTTCTCATTCCTTTCTCTTTTGGACATGTTTATTACTATTGGTGAGGGTTTTTTGGAACATGGTTTGTTCCTTTGCCCCCATTGTGCTTTAAGGTTGTCTCATTTTCTAATGGACAACTTTGTTTTGTTTGTCTTGGCCAATGTCACTAACATTTAAAGGATGATGAGAGGACTTAACAAAGTTTGGGGTTGTCAACCTTAGTAGCTCCTTGTGACAATGATCTTCTTTCTCTCAAATTATGCTGCTTTGGGAGTGGTGAAGGTAGCACGAGTGCCTGGGGTCGTGGAGGGGCTTTTCAATTTGCGGTTGGTGGCATTGGCAGCAGAATTGAAGAAACCAGATGGTGAGAAGCTGCTGTATAGATGCTCACTTTGTGAAAAATAGTACAGCACAGTTAAGGCTCATGCACAGCATCTGCAGTCAAAACTTCACTCGAGCTGGGCGTTGAGTTTGGCTTCCTCTGCAGATGCAGGTACTTTCTGGTTCCTTTTTCTTCTTTCTTCCTGTGGGATGTCAGGCTGAGCTTTGTGCCCCCGGAATTGTGATCTGGGTGTGATTCATGTCCTCATCTGTTTGGGTTTTTGTTGTCAGGTGTTTCAGGGATTCGACCTGCACCACTGTTCAGGAGAGCGAAGAAATGATAGATCCAATGGCCAGGCCATAAGACAAGAGGAAGATGAGGAAGAAGAGGAAGAAATTGGAGGTAGTGAGAGCTCTGAAGATTGGGAGGAAGTTGATGGAGAAACAATTGAAGAGGTGAGGGCTGATGGTGATGTCATGGGGTCAACTGACAGTGAGTTACAGGAGTGGGACCCAACATGCTGCTTTTTCTTTGATGCAAAATCAGCTGATGGCAGCACGGAAGGTTGTGTGAAACACATGCACAAAGTGCATGGATTCTTCGTTCCAGATTCTCAGTGCCTTACAGACCCACGTGGCATGCGCAACTACCTTGGCCTCAAGGTCAGTCAATCTTCATAAATGAAGTCTTGCTTGGTCTGAAGTATCAGGGTTAAGCTTGTCTGTGAGTGACTCTGCTTTTTCTGAGAAATGAAATCAATTACCTTCACTGTTTGTTCCTTCTACCTTCAGCTTGTTTGTTTGATTGACAAAATAATTTGGAACTTGGAATTTGGTTACAGGTTGCACAGGGCTTCATGTGTCTCAATTGTGATGACCGTAGCAAACAGTTTGAGAGTGTGAATGCTGTCCATAAGCACATGGAAGGCAAAAGCCACTGCAAGCTGCACTATGGTGATGATGGAGCAGTTGAAGAGGAGATTGCAGAATTTTATGACTGTAGCAGCAGGTATGACTGCACTCATTGTTGTGTTACCTTTAATTGCTGTTGTGGAGATTTCTCTGCAACTTCATCAAGCTGTTCTTTGTCCATTGTGTCTTTTACTAGTCCTAATAAATGTGAAGTCTCTTACAGCTTTGGGGTTTGTGAGAGCTGAACAAGTTAATTGGACAAAAGAGCACATGAGATGTGCTTGAAGTTATGTTAGGGGATGATTTTCTTTTGTGTTCTGGTTTGATTTGGCTGGGGAACTGCATTTTGCTAACATAGGTTTTGTGATTTCAGTTACTTGACCTCTGATGGATCCCAGATCATTGCAATGCAAGATGGGATGGATCTCATTCACTGGCCCCTGGAGGGCTGGAGCTCATTGTGAAGGGGGATGGTGGAAGCAAGACAGTAGGGTCAAGGGAGTTTGCCCGCTAGTACCACCAGTGGCCCCGTCCTTCAGAGAGTTGTGATGGTGTCCTTGTCAGCGCCTTTGTCTGAAGGTTAATCTTCCACCTGTTACAGCTGTTGAAGTCTTGCTTATTTATTTGGAAGTAACCCTATTTATTTTGTATATGAGTTTAAGTATGTCCCAAGCTCCCAATCACGCATTTAACTTGATCCAATACGAGGTGTACTCTAGTATCTTGTTTGCAGTGCTGGAGTTCTTAGCTGAGTTCTGATTTTATTTATTGTATTTATTTTACTGGATTGAGGAATACAGGTACCAGAGCATGGGACTTGCAAGTCATGAATTTGGTTGGAGGCATGGCAACAAGCCTGAAGACATTCACAAGATGCTATCTTCTAGAGTGGAGCTCATTCGCTCCAAGATAGCTCTTAAGAACAATGTCATTTGGAATCTTCCCAACAACTGCACACATTGATCATGTTTGTGCATTTCAGTGTGGACTGATAACAACTTAGTGTCAACACCTTCTGCAGCTGGAGGAATCTCAGAAAGGCTTGAAAGACAGACTGTAGGTTGATGGAAGGAGTACAGTAATGTGAGAAACAGGGCTGAGGTGCAACACTTTGTAAAGAAGATACACAGTAGGTCTTTCTAACTGAATGTTCTCAGAGGGCTCAAAAAGTCAAGGGGATGGAGACAGGACAAGATATCCCAAGGCTCTTATATCTTGAAAAATCTTTTGTAAATTTGACCTATCTTTTTTTTGAAGAGCTTAGGATGAAGCTGAGCAAATAAATGGCAGGGCCACCAGAGATTCAAGGTCCCAGAAGATGTCATTCACATTGTGATACCATATACTACTTGAAGGGTTTTCCGCAATGGGCCCCAGGTACAAATATTTGTGGATGCTGCATTATTTGGTGTCTGTGGAAAGTGGTTGTTTGCAGCAGCTTTGTGAGGTGTCAAATACAGGAAGCAATCTACAAAGGTGATGCTTTCAAGTCATTATGCAGTAGTAAACTATGTGGCAACAAAAGTGCATGAATGCCTTGCCTCTTGTCCACCACTGGCATTGACACTTGGAGGTCTGTGTGCAGATATGGTTATGTCTTGGATCATCCTGCAGTTTGCTTCTGACTGGTGGCCTGAGTACCAGTAACAAATTTTGCATTTTCAGTGGTGGTTTAGTATGGCACGGGTATTGAGATGCATGCTTTTAAGTGTAAGTTTCTTTGCAATAGGACTCAACTAGTTGTGCTGGAGATCCAAATGACAGCTTGACAAAAGTTCCAACACCTTTCAAAGTGAATATGTTGATGATGGAGAGTTGGCAAGTTCCATCTGACCTTCAACCACATAGCCAGACACAGAATGCGTCTTGTAAAGTGTTAAATGCACTGGATGCATTTCTGTGAGCTAAACTATTCAAATGGACAGTGAACAGTGAACTGCATTGTTGACCTCTGTAGCTGGTGATAGCTCTCTGTCACTACTGAAAAAATATACATAGTAGATACAAGGGGAAGGCTGGCCATGAAAAGGTTAAGCCCCAAATGGCTCTGGAATCTGGAAGCTTTGTCTTAATTCTTCTGACATAACTGATTGGTGAATCTTGATTTCAATGGTTCTAGGTGCCATAGTACATGATCAGGATGATGTCTGTGTGCAGTGAAGCTTGATTACTACTTTGTTGAATACTGGCATTTGATTTAATGGATTCCATCCTGTATAGTTAGCTGATTTTTTGAGGTTTTGGGGTTTTGTTCTCTACATTTTCCCAATAATGTTCTGAATGATGATATCAATTTGTTCTCTATGCATTATTCCTTCATTTTATCCCATATATGTTGCCACATGTATAATATGAGCTTTAGTGCAGCCTTTGAGTTTTGTCCCGAGCATTTGGCACCTCTTGGAGGTCAACTCAGAATACAATTTGCTTGAAAGCCTAGCACACTTTGGAGGTGAACTCACAATACCATTGCTCAAATTCTACACCCAAAGCCAGCTATTGAAAGATTGATGTGTAGTTCTAAGGACTTACCACTCATGGTCTGGAACTCAATTCACTTAAGAAGCTTGCTAAACAGATTTGATACATTAGGGTTATTCTTAAAGTGCCCAAGATAGGGGATGAAACTATTCATAAGGGGTTCAAAATGGATCAAAATATTTGGTGAGCATTAAATTTGGTCTTGACTGCAATGCGCGAATCAAATCTTGAGGTAGGCAGCTCTCCTTTGCTTATCAGCACACACTTTCCATGATCACATTAAATGTCAAACTCAGCAATCTCATGATAATTTTTCTTTTACTATTTAGTCAAATCTTTTTGAGACTTGATGGATAACATGAGAAAAAAAAAGGTGACCAAATCAACATGGTAGAAGATAAGGGTTGAACTGAATGTGACTTTGAGAATAACTCTATTTTCAAAGGAAATGTCAAGCATGAAATGATGAAAAGAAAAAGAAAGGACCAATGTTGAAAAGTTAGCTATTAATGCCCTCTTTACACTAGGAGTCAGGGCTGAAAAACCTTGGGGCCAACTTTGAGCATTTTTGGCTTGTTGTTTGGCTGCAAGGGGGTTGCAAATTGGCTTCCCAAATTGAATGGTATCCTTTTTTCAGCCTTGGGACCAACGCACAGCCATAAAGTTCAGTATTTATTAGTAACTTGGGGAAGATTGAAAAGTTCTTTTCTATTACAGCCTTGACTCTTAGTGTAAAGCCCGTGGGGCCGATTTCAACTTTTGCATCGACAGGAATGCTTGATTTGAGTTGAACATTGGCCTTAGACTCCTAGTGTAAAGCAGGCCTAAGAAACCCAAAGGCAGCAACAGGCTCTACTTGAAGCTATAGTGGGAGGCTAGTACTTTATTTATTGATGAGAATGGATACTTCAACTTCAGAGAGAACAAAAGAATTGCAGAACTACAATATGTGGTGAGAAGGAGGTGATGAGTTTCATGCACCGACCTGACCTGCAACCTATGAAAAGATTGTACTCAACTTGGTTGTGTTTTGTTGGACAAGTCAAAGAAGTGTATGAATAGTATTATGAACAGATCTCATGGTTGCACCAAAAGCCAATTTCCCTCTCACAAAAAGAAGGAAAACAACTTGATGTGGGTGAAGAAGACCACCAGTTGTTGTATGCTTTTGGATTTGCCCAAATTCCAATTCACATCATGTCAAGAGTCAGCATGTGGTGGACTCTCTTCTCACGACAGAACGAAAAAGAAAGAAAGCACAGCTTTCCTAAGAGCTTCTTCCACAGCTGGTTCTTGTGGAATGTCTAGTTTGGATCCATGTTGTTACCCCACCCTTTGCACTTGATACCCCCCCAAAAAAATCTTATTTTGTTACTTGGGGCAACCAATAATTTGAATGAATGGTATGATAGCATGTGCACCACCATTGATCAGCATAATGACCTATTTCCATGTTTTTTGAACTTTGGACATTCTTAAATTGTACAACCTTTGGGAGGGTGGGGGGAGGGTATTATACAATGTTGATTTTCACCCGAGTGGGGGCGGGTGTTAGAATTGGCGTCAAAAGTCCTCTGGGTATCAGGTCGGATATCAAAGTTATTGTCAAAAGATCAAATACCCAGTTGGGATATATAATTGCGATTATCAAAAGTCAAATAACTCGTTATTATACATAAATCATGGTTCTTCATTTTGTTTGAAAAGTCAAATAACTACCTTAAAATTCATTGGGTCTTTTTTCGGTTCTTTCGTGAAACCTGGTGGTTCTTTGAATCTGATTTTTTTTTTTTTAAATTTCAAATGACCAGGCCTAGTGGGTCTTTGATTCCTACTTTTGTTCAAATATACCCACAACTTCCGGGTATTACAAAAAATCAAATACCCACCCCCACACTGGTTTTCAACTGCATCCGTGGCAATTAGAGCGCAAGTCTCATTACGATGAAATGACTATAAAAATGTAAAGGTGACAAATCACATGAGGTTAGTGGTCGCGTTCACCACAAACATCAAATTACAATTCCTAAATGTGCATTTATTGAAACTTCAAAACATCATGGTAGATGCACATATAATTCAACTTTAGCCATATATGCAAAATTTGAATTTCAATATTTGAATTGCGGTTTTTTTGGGGGTTGAATTCCAGAGATGAAACATGTGCTAGAGACATGAAACAGTAGTGAGAAGGCAATCTATTGCAATTACTCGGCCACTCTTTATTCAAAATGAGATACTTTTGGAAGGGTTCCAAGTTTTAACTGTTGATTTGCTTCAAAACCTAAATCTTGTTAAAAGTTCAATACTTGATGTGTAGGGCATTGAAGATCGAACCATCCTTCAACATTGAAAAGCCAAATAATTGAAATCTTATACATACAGTTTTAATTTTTCTTTTTTTGTATTAGATTTTCCATGATTTAATATGATATTGTCATATGAGTAGTGAGTGTAGCCTATGATAATTATGATGATTCTCAACATGCCAACTTCATATTTCACAAAAAAAAAATGGTTTTGCTACTTTGTGGATTATTTCAAACGATGAAACTGAGCTTAAGGTAAGGTATTAGGTTAGAAATATTTAATTTGTCTATGTTTGGGTTATTTATAGTTAATCATTTCTAGGTTCTATTGGATGGGCCCCATCTACTTTACAATGGACTACCACTAAATGGAATTGAAAACCATTTAACTTAATTATAGTAGCTATTTCTAGCCACTATACATGTAGAAATGATTTAGTGGTTGTTAGTAATTTAGCCATAAATACTTGCACCGTGATTATGACCTCATTTACCAAACATGGAAATCATAACTTAATTAAGTTTATTACAAAATGGAAGGGCTATGTACCAGCAGCTTCATTATATGAAAAGAGGAAGTCAAATTTGGATGAAGTCAAATTTCATCAACATATTCATTGGTCAAATTTCATCCAATACCAATACTAATTGCAGGGGTAGACTATAATTGGGTGGCTAATAATATCCATTGATGTTGCTTTGTAAATTGTAGTACTTCATAACATAATGGCCACATAGTAACATTTCTTCCCATACTTTATGGGGGGCTTTTTTTAGGGTTCAAGTACATTATTGAGCATGATACATGGAAGGTGATATACACTTGGAAAAGTTGTATTAATCTCATTCTTGAAGTCAACATTGTTGGCAGGCTATTCATGTTGATATAGTTCAATGTCCTTACATATATTGTTTGTTTGAGTTGTGGAAAGAACATGATGTTTTAATAATGGTGACCCCATGCACTTCTCTCCACAAACTAAATTCAAAATTTGAAGAGTACCCAAAATACATTAAACAACTTAGTATTGTGCACATGGATGACATATCTCTTGGAATTTTATAACCCATTCATAGATACAAAATTCTTACCATATTAAAGACTTAAGTTTTTTTTTTCATGGACATGAAATTGTTAACGAATTAAATACTATATATTATTTGATGTCATGTGACCCTGATGTTGGAATTCAATGTGGTGAATCATGATAAATATGTGGCCACAACACATTTGCTTTCCACAAAACATTATGTGCAAGTGTAATTGTATATATTTTAAATAAGGTTTTATCCTACGTGACCCAAAACTTGTTGGTAGAACAAAATTGGAATGTTCTTGCCATGCAACAATTGATTTGTGGATTATATTTTTTATTTAACATTGGGCATTTGATACTATTTGATATTAGGGAATCCCTTCCTCACAAGACTTTTGTTCCATATCCTTGTCCCACACACTAAAGTGACTATTTGCTTGACCTCACTTCTCACTAAAGTTTTGATATTTCATTGATCTTGTTTCTATGCACATTTCATGCATAGGGTTTGAAGAACAAAATCTTTATGATATCGTTAGTCCCATGCCTACTTTTAGGTTTGTGACATAATCCCCTCAGATGAAGAAGTCAATTTGTCTTTGTTGATGCCATGAAAATTTGGGGTTGACATGATTCCTACATTTCATGCACATTTGGTGAAGCTCTCTTCATCATACTCTTTTCTATGCCTTGGTGGACTAAATGAACTCCTTGAGTCTCATGTTGGGCCATCCCAGCATGAAAGGATGACCAAATATATTTATAGTAAATTTGGCAACCCCTTTAATGTTTTCATCGTATGTCCTATTTCAATTTTGCAAATTTGGCTAGGTGAAAACTGTTGTGATACACATTTAACGATTTTTTTTCTTAAAGTTATTAAGGTCCTTTTTGAGTTCACAAGATAATTGTTAATTAACATGTCTTACAAAGTGGAGAGCCCATACATGCCAGATCAAATTCTAGCATAGGTAAAGCAAGAAGTCCAACATATTCACAAAGCAAACTTCTTGGTGAAATGTTTTTTACTAAAATAATTACAAAATCAAGTGTTCTTATGATTGAGCCTTACAAAATATTGTTTATTAAAAAAGTAACAAAACTATTAGCTAGTTGAGCTAAAATAAAAGATACATAATGAGACCTATAATTTCAAGCATACTTGAGTGTAGATTAAGAAAGCTTGTGCACACACATCCTAATGACCAAACCTTAAGATAGTTATAATTGTTCTTGTGTTATCATATCCATGCACATGAATGGATTTTGGAATCTAGATACAAGTTTTTTCTTAGGTTTTAGTTCAATTTTCCTAGCTAAAATCCATTCAAGAAAAAATTCTAATTATTCCCCCCCCACCCCCCCAAATTGTTTCTTAACCTATTCAATTTAAGAAGTTTCAAATTAAATATTCATTCAAATTTATAACACCTATCAAAATTAGTCCTAAAACAATTTTGGTGAAGTTGTTGCTATATGCAATTGAAAAGTAAAATGAGTTATTTTTTGGTTGTATTTGTCATAGTGAAGAAAAATAGTAAGATGAATGACAATATATAATACGCGGTGTCTATGTTAAGTGAAAAGAAAATGAGAAATCTTACATATATATATATATATATGTACAATAGCTTAGAATAAACCAAATCCAATAGCTAATGTGCTAGAGGCTTGAAAGTTCGAATCACACAATCAACCAAATGAGTGGTGAATGGTGCACCACATGAATGAAGGAAGTGAAATATGGTAGGTACTTGCCTCAATTTTGGACACTTATTGGTCAATATGTTATGAATAGGGTTCTATTTGAATGTATACCTAACAAATAAGTCAATGATTGTTCTAAACATTGATACATGCCATGTTGTAGAATACATGCCATTTTGTACCTTTGAATTATGGGGAGAAAATATTGAGCTAGTATAGAAAGGTTTTTGCACAATCTTTCAAATGGTCTCCAACTTGACAATTCCAACTTGGAACCCTTTCATATTTTTCTTTTCATATCATCATCTTTTTTTCGATCATCACATGTGAAAATGGAATGTTTTTGTTTTTTCAAATGATGTCAACACAGTTAAATAAGAAGTCAATTCTTTTAAAATCTTCTTTTAATATGGTTTCATGAGTTTCTTGGTGTACCGACATACAAATTTACATAATAAAAAGGTTAATGTTTGTTTGTGCCGCCCAAACCTACTTCTTTGAAGCCTAAGTACCTCATTCTTTTACCCTACCCATCAATACTCTCAACTCTCAATTTTTCTCGACATGGACATGAAAGCGCACATTAACATGTGCGTTTGTATGTATGTGTTATCTATATTAAAATAATTTGATAATCTATCTCTTTCAAGACTAATTATTTAATCCCTTTCCCCTACCCACTTACATGTACATGAAAAGACACAATAAAAATTTGAAATCGAAGATAAATAATGATGAACTATTGGGAACCATATGGGAATAGAAAGGGAAACTGGGTGAGGGGATGATGAGGGATGGGGATTTAGCAATTGCCAACATTGATGAAACAAGATTTCATATAAATGTCAAAATTCAACACGTGGATGATTTTTAAAAAAGAAAATGTAGGTCGGTACTTTAAAAAAATGATTATTACACATTAATTTATTCCTAGGTACAAATTTTGACTTAATGTACTTTAGTGGAATGAAGGTCGATAGGCTTTTGGATGATCAACTCAATTGACTTATACTTGAAATGTTATTTTCCACTTTTTTTCCATTTTTCAACAAACTTGCCATTATGATAGCAAAATGCAATGGAAACCGTGGGCATCCCAACTAGTCAAATGAAAATAATTTCATAAAAAATCTATATGATTGAATTTTTTTTTGTTTTGATATTGGTGGATTCAAGGAACAAGTGAAAATGGATTAATAATTTGAGCTTATGTCATGCGATCATCGGTATTGTGGAGCAACATGGAACCAAAGTATATTATATACTTGCCATTTGATTAAAATAATCTAATGAGGAGTTGAAAATAAAACATGCTATTCTTAGGGATATATCCAATTAAGATTTAAATTAAATTAGGCAAACACATCTCTTGTTTGCAATGGAAAAACAAAAAACATTAAAAATGAACTTTTGATGTTTGAAAAGATTGTGAATTGAACTATTTACAAATAAAAACTAAACATTCCATTTTTGCAAATCCAAGGATGTTGCACAAAATAGTTGTGAAATAGTCATAGTTAGTGCTATGCATCAACAATGTGAACAACATTGAAAACAACATGGGAGTTGATGGATTTTAACTTGGGAAGAAAGTTGTTGGTGATAAAATCAAATGTTGGAGGTCTTGGGAATGTTTGTGTGAGTATATGAGAACACACAAGGAGCTTATGAGAACACAATCTGTGAATAATTCTAGTGTGTGAGCTCAAAGTTCAAGCTTCTCAACAACAAGCAGAGGCAAGAAATATAGGCTAGGGAGGTACTAAGTTTAGAAAAGTAGAACAAGAAGTGGAGTGTGTGTTTGGGCTGAAAAGTTGGGCACAATATAGCAAAAGTATAACAATGGATATGGGGAGAAGAGATCTTGATGTTGGTCCAAACAACTATGTGATTGTGGAGATTATGCAAGTGAATACATTAAAGTTGGTCCATGTGGAAGTCTTGATTGTGGAAGTCAAATGGAGTGTCTGAAGTGAATATTGAAGCTGAGGTGTGTGCATGTTTGATCTTTGGATTCTGTACCCACATTGTCCTTTTCCATTACACTACCATGATCCAAATGGTTATTGAGGGTACAAGGGTCTTTCCAAATGTGCCCACACCACACCCATTTTTCTATTCTTTTATGCATGTCGTTTTTAGTGCCCAATGAAGTTCTAACAAGGCCCTTCTGAAGAACCCCACCAGATTGACTTTAAATTCCAAGCTTCCTCCATGTTACATGGGAATTGGGATGATGAAAAAGGGCAGCACACCCCAGCAAATTTGTAGTCAGGTAAAATCTAGGGTGGACTTGGACCATGTCAACATAAGTCTATCTCCAAAACCAAAAGCTTGTATGACTTTCAAATAGCCATAGGTTGGATGTGCCATATTGCTAGTACTAGGCAAGCACATTGAAACTCATATCACAATACCAATGTTGAAGGTAGATCAATATGCTTGATGCAACCAAAAAAGGGTCCCCACAGGAATAAACAAATCTTTACCCATTTCAATATTCTCAAGCGTAACTTAATAAATGTTTACACATTGTAGCTAAAGTTGAATAATGACATTGTTGCCATAGAACATTATAGTGTGACCCACAAAGGGTGGCAGCTCACAAATATTTGTTAGAACCTATAAAACAACACCATACACATGACCTACAAATTTATCACCTACATCATTGCAATTTTGCTTGCTTCTGTTGCTTGGAAAGTCCTTCATGAATTGTCAACAAGAAGCTAAAAATATCGACACAAGCACAAATAGTTAAATTCACAACTTTTGATGCCCACCCTTCCACTAGATGTTGACAAGTACAAATTCTCTTTGATACTCAAATTGGATTGGTCTTGGATTCAGGCAACTTGGGTGTATAAAAGGATTCACATAAAGAATAGGACAAGAATAGGACATAATTCTCACAAAAGTTGTAAATGGTCCCATGAAATACTCTCAAATCATACTGCATTTAATTTACAGAATGCAGTGTTTCAGTTTTCTGCTGGACTAAGTCGGACCCATGAGACAACAATGGTGCTAAACTGCCCACTCTGCATGACATGAACATGCAGAGGTACCCCACAAATGTCATGCACATGATGTGCAAATGCACAAGTTGTCCAGTGCTAATCTACAAAATGGGAAAGGCTGATGAAAATAATTGAGCGGGAACTGCATGCATTGCATCCAGTTTGCATACAACCATCTAACCCTAAATGCTTTTCACAAATATACAACTCTTTGCTTGTACAGTACCTGAAGGGCAAAGTCAGTCTCTGATATCAGAAAACTGAGCACTTACACATGTACTGTTTCCACAGGAAACAAATGGCAGGACTTACTCAGCAGGGAAATTTTGTAGTTGGCAGTGTCAACTCACAGCACCTACAAGATAATTGCACTGTTCCACAGGCAAGTAAATGGCAGGACATGCTCACTCAAGAGGGAATATTTGTAGTTAACAATGTCAGCTCAAAGCAGCCACAAGCTTCTTCCGTAGTTGCTCAATGGTGAGCCTTGGAGAAAACCTTGGCAAAACTGCCTGCCATGTCCATCAACCCACCATTGCAGGAAATTCACACAAGTGTCAAAGAAAAAAAACCTCTTGAGGAAGGACTTGCAAATTTTCCATGATATTCTAATTCTACTTGGAAGCATTTGCTTGAATTTCACAGCCAGGAACATTAAAAAAAAGAGTGCTGACTTTAAGAACAATCCTTGAGGCGGATTCTTATCTCTTTTTCTTAGTACCTATGTCATCTCAAGATTCTTCCCTCATAATATGTTTCCAAGTAACAACAGAAAACCAAAACACAATTGTGCTAAAAACAAGGGACTGGCAATACATCATCACCTCAGAGTTATCCTCCTGCAAGATGGCTAACACAGGAATCTCATACTGGTAAGCTTGCTCCCACTCTTTGTTTGTTGTGATATCTCTTACCTGTTACCATCCCATCCACCAGAAAGAAATGAATTCAGATGATGACTATCATGACCTTTTGTTCGAAATTATTCCAGCAGACATTCAGATTGAAGCGACGGGGAAGAGAAGAGGGGCCATCCAGAGTCAAGAGCGAGGAGAGATAGAGAGGTGAAAACAAACGGCGATAGAAGAAATGTAGGGTTTACCTCGAGCTCTACATCGTCGGACACACTGCCTTCACCTCCCATCATGAAAACCAAATGAAGCTTCTCCTTTAGTCCGTCGCAGAGACAGCAACCTGGCTTGCTGTACAGAACCAGTCTCCTCTTCTTCTTCTGCTTCTCCTCCTCTATCCTTTGCGCTTCCACTCCCATAACGACGCCATTCCCATCTTCACTCGCTCTTCTTCTCTCCCTAATATAAATCGACGAAGTTTCCCCGGAAAAAAAGCAGCGCCCGATTTCCTCCCACTTCCTCCTCTTCAGCGTACTGGAAACCTGCGCAGGATCACATCCTCCACGGAGCCAAAAACCAGATCTGCGACAAGATTCATCCTCTCGCGCACCGGATATTCTCCTACAGACGCCACATTCTGCATACCCGCCACAAGAGTGCAACAGTTTAGGGTTTGCCAAAGCGATGCTGTGGAAGTAGAGTGCTGAGAGGTTTGGGGAAAGACGATTTCTCATCAGCTTGCGTGCATTGTGCGGGCCGACAAAAGCGGATGCAGCAGAAGAGACGGAGAAGAGTTGGACAGGAGCATGCGAGGAACTGTGGGGTAAAACTCGCAGCAGCAGCAGTCGGGAAGACGACATCACGATGGCACTCAGCTGCAGCAGCAGATCAAAACCGGTCGCTATATCCTCTATGAAACGAATCCCTCAATTCCAGTGCTAAAACCCTAACCCTAACCCTAACCCTAAATGCACTTCAGTTACTCACTTATCCTGTTTTCCATTGCTTCTTTCTCAGAAGCAACCAGGGTTGTACTATTATATATCATGCAACCAGGGTATATGGTAAGGGTATGGGTATTGGTATTTCAGAACCTACCGGTTGGGTATGACCTGAGGCAAATATTAGCTTTATACTAGTATCAATTTGGTGTACAACTTGAGATGGTACGTAAAGTACCATCGCATTTTTTCCTTCGAATATTTTGGTTCCGCATTGGGTTGAAGAAATCTTGTTTGTTGACGTTGCATTGATGTCGCAACTTTAAAAAATCATGTTTGTTGACATTGCATTGATGTCGCAACTTTAAAAAATCATGTTTTTTGACATTGCATTGATGTTGAAAGAACAATAACTTACACAATTCAAAAGGTACTATCTAACATGTCAGAATAACTTAAACTTGGTGGAAGTTACCTATTAGCATGTCCTTCCTCACTATCCCTATCACTACAACGTTATCCTTTTACAATGTCATTGTCATGACAACGTTTTACGTAAAAAAAAAATCTACTAATAGACTTTTCTCCCATGCCAAGTATATACCTATTTTATGCTAATATCAATAGCATGTTTATACTTGTTGTATAACAAGCAAAATTAATCTCGAACCTAATACCAATACTAGATTGGTATGAAAGATTTTTAAATAACCCAATACTAGTATCAATTTGGGTATGAAAGTGTAGGATAAAACTCAAAGGTGAAGGGCATTATCAAAATAAGGGCCCATGTGAAGGGATAAGCAAACATTGGCCCAATTTTGGTAATGCCCTTGCCAAAGGGCTTTACCTACCAGCATATGATAGACCCAATGAATGAAAAAAACTTTTCAAAATGAAATTGCCTGTTGAAAAAATGAAATTTACTTTTTTTTTTAAACATAAATTTTTTTTCTATAACATTATACCCAAATACACTAATTTTTGTTAAGTAGGTCTTCACTCATTTTCAAAAAAATCCAATATTAATATCTTCCAAGTATGGAAAAAAATTTCAGAACACCCATACCAATATTAATCTGGTATGTTCAAAAGTCGATACCAATTCACCCATCATGATTTCCATTTGATTAAATTTTTTGATTGACCCATTTTAATTTAAGGTTGAGGTGTACACTTTATCTGTGAACTATCCACTTTAGTTGTGCCAATTAAGTTTGTCAACTTTTTGGCCTTCATGATTCATGGTTGAAGCATTGGGTGGCTATGTGCGATAAGGACTAGTTATGATGGGCATGATTTTTCATAGTTCTCTTCTTTTTTTGGGTGTTTGGTTTGTTTGTTGCAAATTATGCATAATAGTCAAATTATGGTGTTTCTATGTTGCTTAACATTGGAGTTGGTTGTGTGTTTTTCATTGTTGCGGGAAAATGGTATTTGTTTGATTCATTTTGACTAGCACAACTCAAGGGGAGCATCAAAGCAACAACTATTTGAAAAAACACCTAACGTTGTAGAGGCAATTGAGCTTCATGCATTTCATTTTGTTTTATGGATTTGTTCATGTTTTCCAAGTGATAGTTTAAAACTTCTATTAAGTGTGATGCTAGGTTGGAAACTTGAGATCTCGGAATGGCATAGACTCTTTGCTACACTTGTGTTTCCCCAAAGATAGTGCAAGTTTAGCAATGTATTTCAGGGGTTGATTTCATGGAAATGATGAAACGCTCTAAGGAATTCAAAACTAGTGTAATGACAATTTCTTGTGATGTGGTTGGATATTGTTTCATTGTAATTTTGTCTTATTGTTGTTGATCGAAAGAAAGTACCTACATACTTGGGAACTCCAAAGGAAACTCTCTATTGGGAAGGGTTCATTATTTGTTGGGAAATTTTATTACAAAGCCTAAAAAACAAATCTTGCGTTTATCAACTCCTTTTGTCAACCCATATAATAATGTCTTTTGTATATGTATATGTGGGGGAGAACAACATTCCTCATTGTGGAAATCTAGTTAGGTGGTGTGTCAAAAAACATGGAAATTCCCATTTTGTTGTTGATTGAGTTCATACACAATCTAAGTTTTTCATTGTTGTATTAGTGGGGATTAAAATGTCTATGTTAGTCATTGATTTTAATCGTATGTTGGAACTGCCATAAAATGGACCAATTGAGCTTATGAAAGTGAAATTAGAATGGCATAATCACTAAAGACCTATGGTTTTATGTAATTTGAGTATCTATTAAATTAAAGG
>Ga0209611_10004576_pt1 | contig 23571 bp, 21 predicted proteins | sample S1TSphgellanicum_3_FD_187693 | JGI IMG/M metagenome (GOLD analysis project Ga0209611, IMG submission 187693) | Host-associated microbial communities from peat moss isolated from Minnesota, USA - S1T2_Fc - Sphagnum magellanicum MG (SPAdes) (version 2) | ecosystem: Host-associated > Plants > Peat...
CTAGCTAGGTACGCTTTCTGGACTACCAGGACTTGAAGTGTCGCTGGCTAGGTACGCTTTCTGGACTTCCAGTACTTAAACTGTCGCTGGCTAGGTACGCTTTCTGGACTACCAGTACTTGAAGTGTCGCTGGCTAGGTACGCTTTCTGGACTACCAGTACTTAAACTGTCGCTGGCTAGGTACGCTTTCTGGACTACCAGTACTTGAAGTGTCGCTGGCTAGGTACGCTTTCTGGACCACCAGTACTTGAAGTGTCGCTCGCTAGGTACGCTGTTTCTTGACTACCAGTACTTAAAGTGTCGGGTAAAGGGCCCCCCCCAGGGTGGAGGCGTTCCCAAAATAAGGGGCCTAGTATGAAACAATACAATGGGCGGTTCCCAAGGTGGAAATTCATAACCAATCCTTAGGCATACCAAGTGAGTCATGCCCAAAAAAGTTAATTGGGTTAATTGGTAACCATGTATATTATTTGGTTGATCAATAAAATTGATAATAGGCAATTCTAAGAAAAATGAATTTTTAAAATTTGATACCTATATTGCATTGCGCCAAAAATAAATAAATAAATAAATTGCCCCATTGGTTATGAAAAAAGTAATAATTGGCCAATATGGATTATACCTTTATTTGTTATGTTAGTAATATAATGCTATGTTCATATTTGAAGGTAGGGTAGTTAGTGTTAGAAAGCATAACACCCACTTACTAACATTAAGGGCTAAAGCAAACTAACAACTAAAGTGAGTTAACATTAGGTTATGATTAAACTAACTTTTTGGTAGCAATTACACTTGCCTAATCTAGACCTATTGCGAGTGGTATGTGCACAAATATCTCACTAAAAACTTTTGTCCCTACCATCCACACTTCAAGTAATGATACTGCCAACATCAACAAATGACCAACATGAGTGCAATAGCTTGATGACAACTTGATTTAGGAATGTTTTGGATTGTCATGTCCATTCAGATGAGCCCCAAGCTTTCATAGCTACATCACACATGACATGCACACAAAAGAGGATGATGCATGTATCATACCACAAACAAACAATTATGCAACCAACAACCCAACTTTTTGTTTCAAAGTAAGATGTTGCAACCTACATATTGCAAGTGAAAGCAAACATCACTAAATCAAGACAAAGAATTCCTAGAAAATTAATCAAAAAATGTACAATCACATTGCACATGACTATTATAATGTCAATTGAGTTTAGTTTGTGGACATCATGCATGAATGATATTGCAAGTTGTAGCACAACATGGTTTACTTACCAAGAGTGGCATTCAAGAATGTGATGGATCTACCTCTAACATTTCAACTACCACTAAAAATAGTTTGACCAATGCCATCACTATAAATCATGAGATTATTGGTAGTTTAGCATCTTGTCACTTATTCTAAATAAGTCTTTGCCTTTATGTAAATCACCCATCTATTTATGGTGTTTGTTTGTTGTTTGTCGAGCTCTAATTGCTTATGCCTTTAAATTATTCTACACAACATTCACACACATTTGTTACTTTCAGTGTTTATTTGTTGGCCCTGCCTTGTAAGGTAGGGATATTGTGTTGATAATCATTATAGAATATAGTAGCTTCAAGGGACTTCGCCCCTATCAACTAGGTGAAATGATTCATCTTAGTTTGGATGTAAAAATATTCACATTCATTTTTTGACATTTTGTTTTCTCTGTCACCTCCTCAAATGTGCACCGAACCCAATTGCCATTATCACCAATCCATAACCACAAAACTAAATATGAAAATATTTTCTCTAAAAATGATTATGGCACCCATCATACCCAAAAATTCATGTAATTCTTTCAAAATGTGACAATGTGATTGAAAAAAACATTCAAATACACATGTCATGCTGAGTCTCTTTTTTTGGTTTGAAATTTTGCACAAATGTGAAAAATAAATATGAAAAGAGAATATTTAATCATTTTTTAAAGAAAAAATTCATTAGATTTGCAAAAAATTAAAAATCATGTTACAACATTTCCCTATTGGTTTTGGTTTGGTAAAAAAAAAAATGTCTAGATAGGTTCATAGAAACATGTCATCATTTAATGTGAAATCCCTTTCGAGTTCCACATAACTAATGTGATGTAAGAAAATGAAAAAAAAATCACGAATTTTTTTCTTTTACAACATGATGATGTACGTTAAAATAAATTTTTAAAAAATTACCCCTAGTTATGACCAGTTTATCATAAATATCAATTTTTGATATTAAATTAATGGCATGGCCATTGTGTGTAACACACCTTGTTATTACAATGTTTGTGCATGTGAATTTTTCTAGGTGACACCCATAACTGCTTTTGTTTTTTATGTTTATTTGTGTGTCCAATGCTTGCACCTACAAATTCTCCTAGGCCACACTCATGCGTGCTTGCTACTTTCAATGTCCATTTGTTGTTCCAATGCTTGTGCGCACAAATTTTTCAAAACCACTCACACATGTTTCTTTCTTCCTATGTTTATATTTTCCAATTGTAATAGATATTTGATTGAAAATGCACATTGTTTGAAGTGTGATGTTCATCACTTGATAGTTAACATTTTTTGTTCAAACACAAGGAAGAGGGAGAAAAACCTCCAAATGGATGATAGACATATGATTTAACATAAAGTCATTTCTTCATTTTTTGGGGTTTTATTTTAGCATTAAGTTTATGCACAAATGTTGAAATTAAATTTGTTAAATTACCATTTCATGATAACATAACATTAGCAACAACATTTTTTTTAACATTCTACAAAAAAAATGTCACATCAATTTTTTTATAAGGCTTTATATTAATGATAACATTGGGTAGAGATGTGTAATAATGTTTTCTTTCCTAACTTAGAAATAACTTAACTCAAGGTGTAAACCAACCTTAAGTTGTGTATTTGGCAACTTTTTAAACAACTAGGTAAGCAATATGATTTTCATTATTTGTATGAATATTGTTTAGCCATAAATGAAACCCATTTATAACAAGAATCAAATCTATACGTTTCTATCGAATCATCAAACCTTTCATATTCAGACAAATATATTTATGGTCAATACAAAGCACAACTACTACTCAAGTAAGCTTGAAACATTAGTTCGATGTTTTCCTTTCTCATGTTGGGTTACACTAAAATTCAAGGTGTTTGCACACTATGGTGACCTTATATGGACGTCACAATGGCAATTTTTCTTATATCCATTAGGTACAAAAAAATTTTAAAAAATAAGATCCATTGAAATAATAAAAAAAGGGACTCACTCATCTAAAACTATCATAATCAACCTTTCAAAAATCAAAAAATCAAATCAAAATCGTGGATAGCCAATAAGTAATGGACTTTTGAATTTTGCCCAAATTTTTTGTCACAATTGCAAAACTCATGGATATGGACCTTTATTTTACAATGTGTTAATATTATATGTTTGAAACTTTGAGACATTGGATGAATTATGTTTAAGAAACTAAAGATCCATTGAATGAGTGGAATGTGATTTTAATTTATAATGTTATAGACTTTTTAAAATTCAAAAAAATATAATTATTTAAATAATTATTTAAAAATAATTTCTTTTGAGATATTTTTTATATGTCTTATAACATCATGATTTGAAATTGGAAATGAAAAAAATTGTTATTTCCAATATCATTTAAATATTCATATTTTAAGCTAGTTTTCAATTACACTATAAAAGGACTTTGAAAAGGGACTCTAATCTATCAAAATTATGACACCCTAGTGTGTTTTAGCCCTCCAATAGAATAATGGAAAGTATTTAATTGTCATAGGCCTTTCATTTAGTCGTCAATACCAATTATAATTGAGGATCAAGGTCTATTGGAGAAGTATGTGAGAAAGGGCCAATGTTTCTACAATTTACAAATTTTGTCCTCTGCTATGGTCAGCACCAACCATTGGAGAAGATTAATGAATGATCAAACCTTTGCCTCCTTGTTGTTTCGTTTTAAAAAATTTGTGAGTGCAAATTCATTTCATTGAATTAAAAAGCTTATAATCATGGGTACAAATGATTATAAGGTTTATGTGGAAAAGCCATAAGAAATAATCTTTTTTTTGGTTCAAACCAAAATAATCGCATAGATGTGCAAATAAGATGTAGAGGAATTTGCTTGAATGTTTTCTTTGGTTTTCTTATTGTTGCCTCTTGTCGTATGTTCAGTGTTGACCATTGAAGAGTATCAATGAATAAGTAAGCTTCCCCTCCCTAATGCCTCATCTTTTTTTATTTGTGAGTACAAAATTGATTCTTGTAAATATATAAATTATAATTGTCGATATCAATTGTTGATAATTTTTATAAAGAAGGCAGATCAAATAATCTATTCCTTGATGGAAGCCAAAATAATTGCATAAATGTGCAGTATATTCTTGTGTAATGCAATCTTGTAGTTTTTCCCTCTCCTATGGTCAACACCAACCATAGGAGGTTTTTCCTCTTTCTAGTCATCCTTGATGGATTTTTTCCTTTTTTTGACAACATAAACCTAAATCCTAAACTCGTAATTTTTTTTTCATCTATTAGCACCAACCTTCCCAATAGTCGGCACCAACTACTAGGGAGTTTATGTTCCTCAATGTAGTAATTTCAAGGTTTGGAGAATTTATCTTCGTTTACATGATTTCCATTTTTGACAATCTAAAATTTTCTATAGTCGGCTCCAACCATAGGCATTTTGCTTACTTACCTATTAGATCACATTTTAATAAGCAATAATGTCACATTGGCATCAATGTTTTTTTCTAACAAAGTAAGACAAAATTTCACCTTTAGTTGGGAAAGCACAACCACCACAACATGAATTCATAACTCCAAATTGCTAGACACTGTTATAGAAAGAGATTTAAGGTGCCAAGTTACATCTAATGATGAAAGAATTCTTGCTATTTTTATTGCATAAGGTAATTTTTATGCTAGATTTTTATTGTTTTGATAGTTTTTTTAAATATTTTTGCCATTAACGTTAAACCTTATGTGGGATGATTGCCACTCATGTTAAATCTCTTGTCGGATGATCGCCAATTGTGTCACATCAAGAAAATGAAAAAAAAAAAATGATTGGCATGGCTAATCCACATGGAATTAATGTTGTTTGATTTGACTTAAATTATTAGTCAACTTAGTCAAATAAGACATGCCTATTTTGGGGGGGGAGGGCAAAAAGGACAAAAGCACCCCTTTTAGTCATTTTAAATTAATAATTTTGCAACTTAGTCATTGTAGTCAAAACTTTACAAGTGAAAAACACCATGTTTTGTTATAGTGATAGGAATACGAAAACATTCCCTCTACAATCCCAAGTTTTGACAATTTGTATAGTCCTTGCAACCCAATGTGTCCCATGTTGTGATGTTACAAGTCCATAAATAACATCTTAATCAATGGCAATTGGGGCAAAATTTGTTTTAATTGTTGGTTTTGTGAAAATTGTAAACTCCTTTGTGGAAAAGATGTTATAACAAACTTATAAAATTCATTCAAATAATTTCTTCTACCTTTTGCTAAAATTTTCTAGGGGCCATTAGTGGCATCAATTCAACATTCATGTGTTTCAAACATGACCTCACAACCCATATCTATTATAAACCCAAAATATAACAAATTCTTCCACACCTTAGACATAAATAGCATATTTGTGCACATTAGTTATTTCTCCTTTGTAAGAAACAACAAAATTGCCTTTACCATGCACCTTATGTGAATGGCAAGTTGCAAACTTGACATTTGCATATTAATTCTACATTTTAAATTTGGTTTAAGTTGTTTTACATTTCTAGTGACATGAAATGTGGCACTAGAATCAAAGTATTGATTGCTATCTTTTTCTTACATGTGCATGGTCATCATGGCCACCTACAACTCATTATGGTCAAGTGTTTTTTCCTTTTTAGTCTTACTGTCTTGATGTTCAACATGCATGGTGTTGATTTGAGAGGTTAATCATTTGGGGAAAAAGGACACTATTTTTTCCAATGTTTGAGGTGGTTGCAACAATTATAATTACCTTGATGCCATGGTGTATTTTGACAATAAATGTATGGGTTGCTCTCCCCACCTTTGCATTGTCCTACTTCATAATATTTTAGATGAGTCTATCATATGATTCAAATAATGCATTGAGAATGTTATGTACAACTATTGTCTCTTGTACATGTTCCCTAATTTTCACTAATTGGTTAGTAATTTCCTTCATTTTTCAAAAAACTCAATCATTGGAATGTTTTCATCAAACATGATGGCATGAAGTTTTTTGAGGAGAAAGAATGTTCACACTCCATTATTAATCTTGTGTAGACTTTGGAATGTTATTAACACACATGGATTTTCAAGATTAGCAATATGAAGGATGTTTTCATCTTTAACTAACATCACCAAAATTTCAATCGTTTTGTTCTTGCATTTGTTTAAAGTTATTATAACAACAGTATTTTGGTAGCTTGGGCAACATCTTTGGTCAAGTCTTTTTCGTATTTGTCAAGGTCCACCTTAATTATTACATTGTTATATGCAACTATAATTTCATTATTAATAGGTTTGACTACATCCCAAACTTTTTCTTTCAACAATATTTTATTGATTTTGACTTTCTAAACCATGTAATTAAATGGTCATTCTAACTTGTTAAAATTATCTTGAGTTCACACTCTATTTTTAAGTCATATTAATACTATTATAGCCAATTGTTAATCACAAGTATGAGATAGTAAATTTGCGTTTCGTCGCATCATTGTGATGATCTACTAACATAAGTTCAAAATATTAATATATTTAAAAATTAAATGAGTTTGAAAAAATGTGAATTACCACATTGGTAATCCATGATCCTATAAAATGTCCTTGAAATCATTTCCACTTCCATTAATTCTAGAACATGAAATTCAATATTCATTTATTCAAAACATTAATCTTTTTAGCACCACTAACATCCTTCTATGTTTTACCTAACACCCATGTTGTTTTTAATGTCCTTTTTAGTGTTCCTTATTGCCCCAAAAGACAAATTTATTTTTTAGCATTTCCAATGTCCCCAAATGTCTTTCTTAGTGTGTTTCCCAATAACCCTTAATGCCCCTTCACCTATTTTAAAAATTAATTTCCACACTAATGCCCCTTGTGGTGCAAAAGAATTAAAAAACCTTTTTGACCCAAGTGCCGTTGACATATTTCTTAGCATCCTCTAACATCATATCTAGCACCTTCAACGTCTCTTAACATCATCCCTTGTTGCCTAATTTTTGTTTCCATGTTTAATTGATACCGGCCTTAATGTTTTGTACGTGCATATCAAATGCCCTACCATCTCACATCACCGTTTTGCCATTCCTTGTTGGTGTTCTCATTTTTGCATCATCCCCTCATCACCTCTTGTCATCCTCAGCATCATCCATGTGTGTTTTAATTGTTGGCCTCAACCCTAATTGTGTCATCCTCAAACCAAAAGCCCCAAGTAGCAAATTTTCACGAATAAAACACATTTTACATTGAACATTTTTCTTAGAATAAATTTCACAAAATAGCAAAAATTCACCACCAAGAAAACAATTGGTTCACAAATGTTGATGTTTGTTGCCCAAATTTTTATTGAAATTGGAAAAAAATAATTTAACACCAAAATTAAATCAAGAAATCATCTTATTATAACTATTAAGAAAAAAAAAATTGGTCAAGAGTTCTAAAACCAAATTTGACTACCTAACTAGTTGAGTGAATGAAATAATACTTAACAAAATTACAAAATTGGTAGTCGAAGTGACAAATATGTGATTTCAAAACAATTGGTTGAAGCAATATATGATAGAGTGAATATGTGATTGCTTGAATGAATGATACATGATTGGATTATATGGAAGCTTGTAGAATTGATAACTCAATACACAATGTGATTGGTTGATTGAAGGTTTATATAACAAAGTGAAGATGTGATTGCTTGAAAAAAAAACACATGATACAATCTGTATTATGATTACATTTAAATAAAACAATATATCAAGAATGTGCATGGTCACATTAACATTATTTATTGTTTTTGTTTTGGTATTTGCACCAAATACCCTTAAACTATTTTTATTTTTTCTCAAATTATGGGTTTTATTAACCTTAGTCACAATGCATCATGGATATCCAATAACCTTTCACATGATATGTCAAAAGAAAATGCTTCCAACTTTGGGCAAACATGATGTCATTTTATTAACATGGAAACATTTTGCATAACGTTCAACAAAAGTAAAACAAAATTTCTCTTGCCCAACCAATTTATTTGGTATGTCTCAAACTTAAGATAGAAGCATTGTGGGAACACCTTTCATAGTGGGTGCAAGGTGAAGGTAATGGAGATAAGTTGAATGGATATGACATAGGTGGAAGCTTCAGGGGAGGGGGGAGGGCTAAGGTTTTTTAATTTCTCCTTTTTTCAAAAGGGTTGTTTTTGCGTTAGGTTGGATGGGTAATGAAGGGGATGGCGTTTTCCCCCCTTTTCCAAATAGGTTGTTTCTTAGGTGGCATGGGGTAGGGGGGGAGGTTTGGTTGTTTATGAAGGTAGAGGGCTAGGGGTCCCTCCCCCCTTTTCCGAAGGGATGTTTATTAGGTGAGGTGAAGGGAAAAAAATACCAAGACATTCCCCCTTCACCTTTGAACATCCCTCCCATCCCCTTCTGGAAAGGAATTTCACTTAAACATCTTTGTTAAAATTCATTTCAAATGACATCAACAAACCTATACATTATCAAATGGCCACACCAAATGCTGTAAAAGCAAACATCATTGAATGACTGAAAAAACCAATTGAAAATATTTTCAAGTCCATTGCTACATATTATAACACAAACTTGCTACAATCATAGAAAAATGCCTAGGGACAAATTTGAGAAATCCCTAAGTGGTATTATGACAACAAACAAAACAATTTGGTTGATAACATACCAAATTTTGAAACTTATTGCTTTTGCAACGTCATCATCACAAAAAAAGTAAAAACATTTGGCTCATCAATCCAACCAAGGGAAATGCATCTCTCCCATTGTTATTACAATATCCAGCCCAAGGAACTCTTCTTTTATTACAATATCATCCATTAGTTCAAACACCATTGCCTTATAAAATTATACATGAAGTCTATTTTGAATAGGCATATCTTGTTCCTCATTATTCTTTTTTCAAATTCCATTGTCTTTTTCATTCATCACCTTTTGACCCTATGTCATGCTCGTACATGGCCTCATACATGATGGCCAGTTACAGGCATGCCCATGTGCACTTTTAGGGTTAATGTACGGTTTTATGTGATTATACATTATTAAGTACTTAGGGTTTAAGTTTGTTAGTAGCTAAATAAAAGGTCAAGCCCTTCCTTTTTCTTTTTAGTTTTTTAAAAATTCTTTTGTCAAGAGAGTTTCTTCCATAATCAGATAAGATTTCAAGATGCTCACAACGGCCATTGCACGACCACCATCTACATACATTTCATGTTCTTCTTTCTTTACAATTCAATTATAAAAAAACTCTACTTTCTATTGCTTCATGTTGAAAATGGCAGATTTTTTGTGGCTTTGAGTTCTTGAGTTGTTGCTACTGGTGTTGCTGTTGTTGGAGGCAGCGCAAGTTGCTACTATTGTTGCTGCTGGTGTTGCTAAAGGGAGCTTATGTTATTACATTTCTACCAACCAACATAGTAGGTTTAAAACCTCTTCCCCCTTCCTTTTCTCTTTTTCTTTCTCTCGTGTAAAGACACGGAGTTAAAGACTTTTGAAGTTGTCGTCTAAAAACAAAAAACACAAAAACAAAAAATTTAGCTCTGGCGGTCGGCATTGCTGCAAAGCAATTAAACCTACCATCGCTACCAAGCAACGTCATCGCAAGTTGTAGCGTCGCAAGTTGCAACGCCGCGAGCTTGTAGTAGCGCAAGCTACAGCACCGCAAGTTGCAACGCCACAAGTTGTAGCGCCACGAGCCTGTAACAGTGCCGCAAGTTGTAATGTCGCAAGCCGCAGCGCCGCGAGCTTGTAGTAGCGCAAGCTGCAGCACCGCAAGTTGCAACGCCACAAGTTGTAGCGTCGCGAGCCTGTAACAGTGCCGCAAGTTGTAATGTCGCAAGCTGCAGCGCCACGAGCTTGTTGTGCCACAAGTTGCAACACCGCAAGCTCTAACATCGCGAGCCTACAGTGCCACAAGCTGCAGCGTCACGAGCTTGTAGCGCCACAAGTTGCAGTGTCACGAGCTTGTAGCGGCGCAAGTTGCAGCATCACGAGCTTGTAGCGCCGCAAGCTGCAGCGCCACAAGCTTGTAGCGCCGCAAGTTGAAGCACCGTAAGCTACAGCACCGTGAGCTTGTAACGTCGCGAGTTGTAGCGCCGTAAGTTGTAGCACTGCGAGCCTACAACACCGCAAGCTTGTAGCCTGGGAGTTTGCAACACTTGCAGTGAGCTTACAATGTCGGGAGCTTGCAATGCTTATAGCGCTGCAACATCACGTTGCCGTCAACCATCACTGTGGCGCTCACAGGCGTTCTATGGCATCGTGACCTCCGATGTCACATTGCCAATTTTTGTCTATCCAGGGAAATTTGTCAAACTTTCGTCCGTCCAAGGACGTTCGTTGAACTTTCATCCGTTGGACCTCCATCCATCCAAGGATGTTCGTCCACGGACTTTCATCCATTGGACTTCTATCCAACGTTCGTTGGACTATTGTCCTGTGTCTTGTCATCCTGTTGTCCTACGTCATGCCATCTTGCCATTTTGTCTGACGTCTGTTCGTCATCGTTCATTCATAGCAACGCATCGTATTCTTCAAACCGTACGTTGTGTTAGAACTTTGTAGTTAGTTCTTTATATTGTTACAAAATTTTGGGGCATGGGACAACACCATGTCCTAAAATGATGAAAGCACTACCGCTCAACCAGAGCCCAAGTATTAGCTACAAAGTAACACACAATCCTTTGAGCCAATTTTTTTAAGTTCACGATCTTCATGACGGTACCATCAAACATTTACAACACCACCATCATCGAATATAATTCTTACTAGGAATTCAGGTTTAAGTTACACTACATCAACGATCCATCAGAATCCATTTGGAGGGGCTCATTAGTGGGGTACACCTGTTACCGCACCGGATTTCACACCATCATTGTATATTTTGTTGCAAGCCGTTACCTCTACACCCATATATACCATGGAGGTCAATAGTTCCTCTAAGAGAATTGAGAAATTCAGTGGAAGGCCAAGTACTATTTCTTTGAGGGAGTTCAAGGTAACTTTCTCAAGTATGGCGTTAATTACACCGAGGTGTTTGCATTCAAACAACTGGCCCGTTATGTGCATTTTGAGGCATTGGATGTTTACAAGCAACATTTTCCAAGAATTTTGGGTGTCACTTAGATCCCCAATCCAACGTATGCCACAACCATTGCCATCGCCTCTCAAGCTGCACTTCAAGCTTCCATTGCACATCATGGGACTATGCCCAATAATCCAGATCTGGTACCTACTTCAATAAATTTTTCTCCTCAATAACTCATTGTTGTTGTTGCAAACATTCCTCCCACCATCGATGCACAAGCTTTTGCTGATCTAGGGGGGGATTTTTTTCAAGTTCTTGAACTGAAATTTTTGGTTAAATTGAAATTTTTTTATAACTTGCCATTTTCTCTCAGCAGAAAGATGAAACCCTCAAGATGCTTTACAGGAGGCTTCTCAAGCTTAAAGAGGATACTCAGAGCATCACAGACCTGGAAGCTACCCATTGGTATCTTCGTTCATTAGAACATACTCCAACACTCCATGCGCAGGTCTTGTAACAAGTTTTTGCAAAATTTGGAGACTCGTACACTTTGCTGGATGTGTACAACATTTCTAAAAAACTGGAATTGGCTCATGCACACTATGAGGCTAGTACTATGAGGCTTCCCTAACATTCAAGGCCTTAGCCTCCACAAGCTGCACCAACCAAATCATCACATTCTTCTTCAAGGGCTAAAACAGTGCACTCGGTTGCACCCATCTTACCTTTTTACAACTACTATGGCAATCCTGCCCACAAAACAAGTGAGTGCAACATTCCTTCCGAAGATCTCTTTTGTGATTATTGTGGGAAAGAAGGACATTAAGAAGATATTTATTTTGCTAAGTTCTCGGAAAGGAAACAGCTCCAATTACCACGGCAAAATCTGCGAGCATCTTCCAATGTCCTTCAACTAAAAGCCAAGGCACTTCAACCTTCCACTTAGGCTTTCCCCACCAAGGGTAATTCCAATAAAAATGCTATGAAGAAGGAGCACAATGTTGACAAAAGGGAAGTGCTTCAAGCCCATGCAATTCAAGTTCGGACTCTACAAAATGAACTCGAATCATTAAAGGCCCAACTTGCTAATCTAAAAGGCAAGTCCTCCCAACTAGCTAGTCATGCCCAACCTGTACAAAGTTCAGGATCATAGGAGGGACCTCCTAGGTCGTTCTATGGCCTCCCACACGGTGCCATGGTTAGGGTGCCACGGTGCCATGGTTAGACTTTATTGAGTCTAAAAATCGACAACTTGATTTTAAATGTTTTTATTTGAACTTGAAATTTGAATTTTGAAATTTGAAGTTTTGAATTTAAATTTTAAGAAATTATTTACTTGAAAATTGAAATTTTAATTCCAGATTATTATTTTGGAATCTCAAAATTAATATTTCAATTTAAAAAAAGATTAATTGAGTCTTAAAATGGACATTTTATTTTTGAATATTATTATTTGAATCTAAAAATTGACATTTCAATTCTGAAATTTGTTATTTAACTTCAAAAAAAATTATTTGATCTAAAATTGATATTTGAATTCCGAATTACTATTTTAGAATCTTAAATTTATATTCTAATTCAAAACATTATTGATTGAGTTTCAAAGGTTTTTTCTACTAGTGTTATCCATAATAAATCACTTTTACAAATAATTATAAATGATTATGTTTATTAAATCTAATTATTGTTATAACATAAATTTGTTTATTATATAATTTATATTCTTATATTAGAAGAAATTAATTAATGTAAATAATGTGACATTACTTTCAAATCATTGTAATTATTTCAGATAAGAATTAATTAGTATGTTCATAATTATTTTCTAATTGAACATAATTATTCGCACTTTTTAATTTATAACTTCAAACCTGAATTAAAAATTTGGAAAAATTACAATGTAGTTAAAATAATTATTTTACTTATTGTAATTTCATGAATTATTATATAATAATATTATCTAAAAAAATTCTGTGATTAATCATCTATGATAAATATTTTATAGTAATTTTATAGTAATTATGAAAATTAATGTTATGTTTGACAAATTATTGTATTTATAATTAATAATTTCGAAGAGAAAATAATTATTTGACCTATAATAATTTTTACAACAATAAATGTAAGTATACAGTAAGTAATGTAATTAGTTGAATAATAATTTTTAAACAATTCGTGTAAGAATTTACTTTATAATAACAATTGTTAATTCATTACGTATAATTTTGAAATAAATATTTTAAAATTTTAACTTTGAAATTATAGTCATTAAATTAATTTTACATTAATTATATTATATATTTCAATCAGATTCTAAAAAGTAATAAAATATGTTTAAATATTTTATTTATTTAATTATTTATGAGGTATGTACTAATAACTTGTGAGTAACTAAAAAGCTTGTTTGTTAAATATTAAAAAATTAGTGCTTATTTAAGTAATTGATAATGAATACTAAATATTTGTAGTGTATAATTTATAATTTAAATTTATGTAAATTTAATCATTATTAATTAAATAATTATCTAATATTTGAATTGTTTAAAAATCTGAAAACTAAGAAAGTAAGGCATGAAGAAAGTTTTGGAATTACAACTTAGTTTGTAAGGAAGTTGGAACTTCAAAACTTATCCCATATTGTTTGTTGTTCATTCCTACTTTGAACATTATATAAACAAGGGGGTGTGGTGTGCCCATCCAATTTCACATTATGAAATTAGTGCACATGGGATGAGCAAATCAAAAGGTTCAACCCAAAACAAAAAAATAAATAATGCATAATCCTAAAGTACTTACCTCCCTAACCTACTTATTTATTTAGCTAGGTAGGTACTTAATTTGACCTAGCCATCTAGGTCGGCCTATGTACCTACCTACCTAAGTATGTACCTATATGAGTAGGAATTTAACCTAGGAAGGTAAAACCTACCAACTTACTTTTTGACCTAAGTAAGTAGGTAGGTAGCCTAACATTGTAGGCACCTATTTATGTACCTACCTAGGTACCTACCAACCTAATATTAATTTTTTTATTAAATTAAATTTTGTAATGCCACGTGGCATATTTACATTGGGCCACGTGTCATAATGTAAGATCATCCAAATATTTGAATTGAATGTCCTAGATTATTTCAAAATAATAATAATTTTATAATGTATATTTTAAATAATCAAATATTAAGACACGTGGTAGCACATGATTTGTCCTCAATTGTGACCAAAATAGTTACATCTTAATCGTATGTGACAATACGTATATAATGGAGTCAAAGGATGAAATGTATTTGTTGACTTTTTCTTTCATACAATACCCTTTGTGATTTGCGACTGGTTTATCACATGCGACTTGTCTTAGGTGACTAAAAGGATTTTAGTTGCAAAATGTCTCTTGTGACTAAAATTTAGTCACAAAGACTAGTTGAAAATACATGTTTTTCTTCTAGTGAAGAATGACAACTTTTTGTTCCAAGTTTTTAAATAATTCATTCAAAAAACATACAAGATCTTGCACCTTGGCTACTTTTCCTAATGGGATACCATAAGGACAAATTGTTGCCTTGCTTCTAATGTCCTCTAAAACTACAGAACTCTTACACACAACATCACCCTTTGTTTTGCAAGATATTTCTCCTCCACTCAACTTCGACACATTTGAAGACTTATTACTTCTCATCTTTTTTGCAGCCACCCTACAAGCCTTTTCTTTTGCGATTAATGCAGCCACTCTTGCCTAATTTATATCAAACCCTTTCACTTCTTTTATGTACCCCTTCACCACCCATGACATGAATTCATTGTTCATGACATTGGAGGATCCATAGATTTTGTTGCACAAATTTAGCAACTTTTTCCTAGTGTTAGCATGGAGCTAGGTGTTTGTAATTTTGAACTTTAATACTCTATCAAAGACCTTTTCTATGTCTCGCTCACTAACATGTTTGGTAGTAATATCACATTTAGGATTCATTCATGTACCATTCAAACACTTAACCTTGACAAAGAAATCATTTGTTTGAGTTACATATTCTACATTTTTCCATGTTGGCTTATGGAGTTGTACAACCATATTTTCAGCCATATTTGTTGTAAACCCTAATCCCAGTAAGACAAAAAAAAAACACCTTTGAGCTTTGGCTTGCAACTCTTTGTTTTTCTTACTTTGTGTAAATCTACATGAAGAAATGGACTTAATGCATAAATAAAGCAAATAATGCAAAGAAACATTTTGAAAGAAAAGAAAATTCACCAAGAGTTGCGAAATTGATGACAAGGGTTTGCACATGCAATAATGAAGTGATCACCTTTTTAATTATCAATGGTGCATTACTCCTCCATTCAAATTATAGGTGCCCTCACAGTAGTGCCTTCATAGTAGTTAGTTTGTAGGCTATTTTTGAACATATGGAAAATCCATTCCCACCCTACACTTTGACAAATGAAAATCATCATTGATAATTCTGTTGGGAGTCCTTATTAGGATTACCTAAAGACATCACCATTGGCTCCTTATAGCATGATTGAACCCTCAAACTATAAAAGATGCATAATTTCATTTTTTTGGAAATTAAAAATTTATCTAAAGTTCAAAAGTCCTTTGTCATATGTAAATGTGGTGCAATGTACATGGTATGAAAAGGAAAATATTTTATTTTGTCCCAAGAATTTGATTCATGAAGTCATCAATGTTGATGTGACTTGGCAATTTATTAAATGCATCACAAAACAATATTTGTTTTAATTTTCAAAAATTGAGAATAAAATTATCAAAAAATTGATGAATTATTTTGTTACAATTGCCTGACCTAGTTGAGGGCAATTCCCAACAAATCCCACACAAAAATTCCATCTGTTCTTGATGCAACAATGAATTAAGTGCAACTAGGTTGAATTTTAAAGACTCTTCAAAGAACTAAAATAGAGTTCATTTGCTAAATGGTGGATGCTATGGTTAGTGTCCATTTTTCATCCATCATCCAAATCCTAAGACATGGCATTTTCACCATTCATTTTCATTTAATGGTGCAAGTAAGTTCATTTTGAATGCACATTTCTTTCCTTCGCACTCATTGTAATGCATGTTTTGGAGAGAGTCAATACTTATTAAGAGTGGTCATGTATTCTAAGATTCTTTATGTCATTTTTTGCAATCATTGAACTCTTAGCTTGGAAAAAATGAACACATGTGCAATATTACAACATCTTTCCTAATCAACCACATGACATCAACTTCCATTTGATGGATGTCGAAGATGGAAGCTTAGCAGTAGCAAACATTAGGTGCAAAGAAGTGAAAAGTTGAGAGAGGTCAACCAACTGATGAACTTGTTCAAAGGAGAACTTTCAAAAACAAACTATAAATATATTGTTTGAACATGCTTCATCCTTCAACATCTTGTCTCATTTTTTTCTTGGAACATGTATTTCGTTTAAAAGTATTATTGACACCCCCTGCACACACATACCAAAGTTCTTTCCAACAAGGAGGAGGAGATGGAAGCCACTAGTGGACATGTAGCCCACTAACATGAAGCTTACAAGCATGGGATTATGAGGTGTCACCAAAACCAAGGAGTAGAAAGGTGTGAAAGTTTCTCCCATTCTTTGTTTTTTGCATGATTAGATATCTAGGGTAGAACACAATTCAAGCATGTGGTTTGATTCAAGTTGTGAATGTTGCAGCACTCCACCTAGTGCCTCCTTTGGTTGGCCATTTCAAAATTTCTTCCTTTTGTCACAAAGGAGTTACACCAATAGCATGACAACCAACCATTTTAGACATCAATGTGCTAATCTTCAAAATGATGAATGATACATGAGCTCTTACCATTGAACCTAGTCATTTGTAAGAGCTATTTGAACTTGATGATCTTTTATGACAAACTTTGCAAAACTTTGGTTCATGAGTTTTGGCAACATGCAAAGCTAGCAAAATTCATGACTTGCTTGTTGTTTATGTCGTTATGATTGGTAGTCATAAAAAATAACCCATGTTATCCCCATGTAACCAGCATTTCTAGGTATAAGCAATCTATCAAATGTGCATTATACAACATAACAACAACTAAAGGATTTGGAGTTTTCATTACTATTTTTCTTTACATGATAGGGATTATGAACTTGAGTTGTTTTTTGCTAGATTTTTTTTTTTAAAAATGCAAATCTTTGAAATGACCTAAGGTTTAGGTTGCATGGCCAATGTGCCCATGGCTTACCTTATCAATGTATTCTATAGTATAATCAATGCAAGCAAGATTTGAGGTATTTTTTCGAACTTGCCCACTTGATTATGTGTTTACCAAATCTTGGTTTAGGTTCTAATAGTTTAAGGTCAAAGGATGTAGAGGTAGTTGACTTTTAAGGTCCACACGTAAGCTTAATAACTATGAACTTGGTATAGTTGTTGAGTTAATGATGTAGCCAAACAAAATTTTGAAATCAAATTACAAAGCCAATGTCTTCATCAAGATTTTGAAACCAATGTCCTCATCAAGGCCCCCCCTCCTATAATCCACTTGTGATTTCATTTTTTGATGAGTAATCAAAGTTACATTGGCCCTTGGTGTAGAAAAGGCTTAAATGAGAACTCCTAAACCTTTTTTTAAAAAATTATTTTAGGTTTAGTGTGCATGTTATTGAAAACAAAACTTGGTTTTGGGTGATGAGTATAATGTAGCACTAGACTATGGTGTGTGCAAGTTGGAAGTCTTGCCTTTTAAATGAGAAAGTTGGTGGGTCAAATTGTCCCCAATGTGGTGTTTTAGTCAAGGCAACATATACAATCAAATGGAGTGCAACAAGATTGGCTTGGTGTTTGTTGCAATTTATCATAAAAGATTGTTTTTTATTTATGTAAATGTATTGTTGGTCAAGGTAATGCAAGATTTTTTTGGTTCTACAACCCAAGATGAATCAATTTTCATGTATTTGCCATTTGGTGAAACAAATTTGAACAACTTCTAAAGGGGGAACAACTTCTAAGGCCAATCTTCACCAAGTTGGTTATTTCTAACCCATACATTTTAAGTGCCTTTAGTTTTTTCCAATCTATACGATTGAGTTTACATGCAAGCATTTCCAACGAGGATCCAATTTTACTAGTTTTTGACTTATAATTTAAGCTTGTTAAGGTTGGTTTCATTTCAAAGTAGGTTGCTATTGTTTGTAGTTAATGTGTTTATGTCATATGAACTTATTGGAAATTGAGGCCATTTATCATATTATTAGCTTCATGTTCAATTCAATGACCAATAAAATGTGAAGCAGTGCCCCACTTTGTACACACTTTGCATTCCACATCTACAACTTGCCACAAATTTCACAAGCAACAAGGTTAGATTGTTTAATTCAAAGTTAAAATCAATTGCACACAATTCATTTTGTACACTTTTGACATTTAAAATTCTAAACCTAGCATTCAAGGTCTTTGTCCTAACACTTCACAAGTGTCTTACCACATCTACAATCCAAGCCCTAGAACTATTAGCCTTTATTTCATTAGGTAAGTTCTTTGGGTTGACACATACACATCCTTTTTTAGCACTTTAAATCATTGTTCGATTAGCATTTTGGTTGACCTATTGTCAAATCATTTAGTGTCATTACATTAACAGTTTTCAATTCTTAAGCAACATATAGAATCCTTGTTCTACCACTTCAATATTCAAGCTTTTAGAATTGTCAATCCTTTTTTCATCAATTGATTGAACTACTTGGTCAATATTACACTCCATTTATCAACACATGAATTATTTATGTAGATTTTGTTCATTGTGCTTCAACCTTCAAAACTATTCATGTTGTAGTGATGCAATGTTTTTGTGAATGTTAAATCACTTGTTGCAAGGTCCATTCATAATAAAAGGAACCACAAGTGCCAAGGTCGAAATCCTTACCAAAAACTACATTTGTTGCAACCCTAGGTTTGGGTTCGCGACTAAGGGAAAGGCTTGCAAAGGTGCGGGCCAATAATGAAGCCCATGAGTCACATTTCATGTTCTCGGGAGTGTAAGAAAGTGTGAAGGAATGAACCCCCACACTCCCAAATGAGCTCCCACTTTGGGAGTTAAAGTCCCGACGGACTTTCAAATCTTCAAGGGGCAATTTCAAGGGTCAAAACTCATTGGATTGAATAGTTCTTCACATCATTGAAAATCTTTTAGAATTTAGATGTTTAAAATGGGCTTGCATGACCCATTTGGACACTTAAAACATAAGTTATGGCCAAAAGAAAGGCTGGGAGTCAAAATGTCAATTTGATTCCAGACCACTAAAAGTCAAGAATTGTCCCGATTTACTTGCGTGCAAGTGGCATGTCACATGCAGTTGGAAAGTTCTTGACGAAGGCTATAACTTTGCTTTAAACCTCACTTCAATCGGAGGTTTACACACAAAGTTATGGGCCTCCAAAATCGCAGGAGTCCCAATTTCAGGAATTTCGGGACTCCCAAGTCGGGAGTCCTAGGACAAAATGACATTTGGGTGTTAGCCCTGTGGCTAGGCACAAAAAATACTATAAGAGGGAAGGTGGTGGCTTCCACCAAATCCAGGCCATGGTGAATCTTGTGAGTTTGTGTTTACCCATGGTTCGTTCGTGCACCAAAAATGCTCTAGTTATGCATTAACTAACTTATTGTTTGGTTTGTGCAGGTCCATGAGAATAATTGACCTGCTTGTCACCCGTCTTAGTCCCCATCCTAGAGCTCTAGCACACCCTTCTACCCCCAAAGTGTTATGAACCAAGAAGCGTGCCCCAATTCCTTATCCTTCTGTTGTTTTCACCTTTGGACTCACAATTGAATCTATCTAAAAATTTGGAGGTGCGTCAACATTTTACATGTGTCTTGCATGTATTATTTTATTCAATACCAAAATTATATTTTAAATGTAATTTATGGGACTTAATATCCATATTGAAACTAAACATGATCCATATTATAATTTTATTTATTTTTGCATGAAGACTTAGATTATAATCAAATGTACACTTTTGTTTTTCACCAGGATCACAAAATTGAACCTTTTTTTATTGTTAAGGACGTTTAGAATGAAAATTAACAACATTTGTTCAAAGGATTCAATACATATGCATTTAAAAATATAAACACATGTGGATTTTCTTATAAATAAAAGAGCCCATAATAAATTTGAAAACATTTGGTGAACATATAAGTAACAAAAACATGTTCAAATTTTAAAATCCTTAAAAGGACCCTATCAACAAGTGTTGTGTATGACAAAGGACTATAATAACATATTGAAATGACTCCCAATTCATTAGGTTCCAATTTCACGAACACACAAACACAATTCCAAATGATGGAAAAATAATTCAATAAATACAATTAATGGTGATTTTTCAAAATAATACAAGTGCAATTTCAAGCATAATCAACAATTGTGTTGTCTCCTTTTACTATAAATAAACCCTGCATGGATTATTGAATGAATTAGATGTGGAGGTTTTACATCCGATAATGTGTGGTGTGGTAGACCAAATGTCAATTGGATAATCTATCCTTCATTGAAAAATTCTATGGATATAAAAAACCTACTTAGTGAAGTTATAAGTTTTGAATTTTGTTATTATGGAATGGGTGCATTGGATCAACCCGTTCTAACATTGGTTGCAATGCTTGTTAAAATGACAAATCTATCTCACATGGGTAGAAGGAGTAACCCAAAATGGCCTATTAAAAAAATGGTGATGAAGGCAAAGCCTAACATCAAGGTTCCTAATCATGAAGCAATAAGTGTTTCCATTGAGGTTGTTAATGCCATTGGTGATGAATTAACAACTATTGCAATGAGGTTGCAAATGCCATTGACCATGATGAATCACCACATGTTGTCAATGGAATTGCCAACACCATTTGTGATGAATCAACAACTATTGCCAATGAAGTTGCCAATGCCACTAGTTAAGGTTCACAAGCTACTAACATTGAAGTTGCATATGTTAGTATTGGTCAAGGTCTACCATGTGTTGCCATTGAAGTTGCCAATTCCATAATAATGGATATCATGTGTAATGGGGGGGAACCAACCAACTTGCAAGGTGGACCAACCACACCATTAGTTGAAGCTACAAGACCATTAATACATGATGTAGTGCAAAGAAAATAGATGAAAAGGGAAAGGAACTAGAACAACAAGCAAAGCCTCACATGCATAACTAGCTACAACAATTGAAAAAACTAAGGGACTTTTGTATCCAAAGTTAGGATCTAGTGGGTTAGCTATTGTGGATGATTATAGCCATGCATACATTACAAAGGGGGCCATACAATCAATTACAATGCTAGCTAGAAATTATGCTTTGAGGCTAGTTGTTGACTTGCATGGTTATGAGGTGGAGGTCCAATAATATATAAGTCATTGAAAAAATGTTTAGGATGACTTGGTGAAACCAATGTTACCTAGCTTTTTATCCAACATTGGGGAGAGCAAACATACTCACCTTATTGTGGAGAGTATAAAAAATGGTGTATCCACACACCTTGCAAATAGGCATATGACCAAACATACTACTACAAGGGAGCTTATAGGTACATTGACTTCTACTAAGCATGTAAGTGTCACAAGTAAGCGATTAACAAACATTATGATCACAATTCAAGAAATGTAGCTTGTTGTACAATTCTTGTTGATTTTGTTAATATTTTCAATTTAATGGCATTTGTTGATTTTGACTTTTGAGGGTTCAATTTGTGTGATCTTTACAAGGATATCTAGGTAGAAGTTGGTATGCATCCTAAAACCCATAAATTTGCAAGCAAAATCATAATCATATAATAAGTGTTGTGAGGAATGGGAGTTTTCAAAAATTATGTCTGATTTTGAAAAAAATACACAAGGCATACTAATAGTCACATGGTTGAATTATTTATAGATTGCCCATCACATACATTTAAAATTGTTCCATGATTTGTGCCACATGACTTTGGATCAAATGTATTCTATAAAGTGGTTTAAAGCTTGTTGAATGTGTTGAAGCATACGGAATACTAAATCTAGAGTGAGTTTAATCTATTGATTCTATGCATTATAGCTAAAAATTTTCATTGCATTCAAGGAAAAACATCCTCATGCAAAGATTGAGTGCATTGCTTTTACTTTGTTCATGCCATGGTTTGTGAGGCACATCAAAGAATGGAGCACCTACTATTGATGCTACCACATGGAACTTGTGGAATTTTGTATTGGGTTAAACAATATGTGCTCCAAAACTAGGGGTCTTCATGCCAATTGTGATTGTAGATGTGTAATTTGTTGCCCATTAGGTGTTGATTAGAGTGTTCAAGAATGTTGTGCCTATCAAATATAATTTTTAGGATTGACTGACTTATGAACTTCCATTGTATGTTCCATAGTAGATGGTCATGAATGGCATAAACGAGCATGTTTAATGGGTGACTGTACCTTATGTGGATTGGCACTTTGAAGGTGTGCCCTACAAAAGAGATTTTGAGTGCAAAAACAATATGAAAATATGCCAAGGTTGTGGTTGGCCAAAAGGACAATGGTGATCCAACCAGTTGTAGTACATGGATATTTCAACCTCTAAATTGTTGGACTACCTATGTCCAAGACTAAAAGATTTTGTCACCCACAACTTCTAGGCAAGGTGGTAGGACAAGGTATTAATCTCATTCCATTAATTTTTCTTTTTAATCTAGCCTAGGTTGTCACAATTTTTTTACTTTTTGCACATGTTAAACTAACTTCAAATACTTAGAACTTGTGACTAAATCTAGGAATTCAAACTATGTTGAAAAACATTCTTGATGGCATAGTCCTCTCTTGCATCGACTTCTTGGAGAATTATGCATTCAAAACACACAATAAGGTGCAAGACATGCATTAATATAATTTTCAAATCAATATTTTGGTGCATATCACTTACAGAGTGGACCCACATTTCAACCCAACAAACCTTCAAAGTTCCAAAATTCTTAAGGAGGTTCATTACTACATTATTGATGATAAGACTCATGATAGTCCCTTTGTGCATTGGGGTTATTTGAAGAGCATGGGGTGTTGGCCAACATTGGTTGTGGTTTGGAGTGACAAATGTTCTGCAGAATTCAAATGTGCACATTGTTGTGCAATTGTATGTGGTACATTGTATGTGCTGGAATTATTTTGCTAGCGGTCATGGTAAGGGGGAAGTTGATAATGTAAGTGCCCTTTTGAAGCACAAAATCCATAAGGAACAAATCAAGCCACAAGCACGCAAGCTTCAAAATGCACATGATGTTGTG
>Ga0209611_10004579_pt1 | contig 23559 bp, 18 predicted proteins | sample S1TSphgellanicum_3_FD_187693 | JGI IMG/M metagenome (GOLD analysis project Ga0209611, IMG submission 187693) | Host-associated microbial communities from peat moss isolated from Minnesota, USA - S1T2_Fc - Sphagnum magellanicum MG (SPAdes) (version 2) | ecosystem: Host-associated > Plants > Peat...
AACATTAATAAATGAAAATGGACCATGTTTTTCATCGGTTCTAACTTTATAGATGAAATGGATCTTTTTCATTGGCTTAAAACCTGGATGGATGGATGGGTGGATGGATGGAACCATAACTAGATGAAACATGGATTGGCGAATGAATGAACCCACATGAGAACATGTGGATGAAAATGAATCATTTTCTCTAATGGATGAAAATGGATCTCATTAATGGATGACATAGATCAATTAACTCATTTTCATTGGCTCCAAACATTAGTGGATGAAGCTTTTGGATGAAATGTGTCATTTTCATTGGCTCGAACATTAATGGATGAAATTACTCGTTTTTAGTTGCCTACAACATTAATGGATAAAATATAATCATTTCTAATTTGGCTAATTGTTAGTGGATGAAATAACTCATTTTCATGGACTCCCAACATTAACGGATGAAATTTCTCATTTTCCAATTTTGGGCTCAAAGATTTATGGATGAAATAACTCCATTTACAAAAAGAAATCAGTGAAACATAATTGCCGGAGAGAAACATCTGATTTAGTAAATGAATGAAATTTGATGAAAACTTATTTCTGGATGAATTCATCCTGTAGCTCGTATAAGTATCGGTACTGGGTAGCTTACACACTGGTGGGTGTGTTTATGCGAAATGCCGACGTGTTGGGTACTGATTAGTTTTGGTGTTGATGTACGTCCATGCAATATGCCACTTGGCTTTGATTCACTGCTGGTCGAAGTTTTTTGCGTTCACACTCTATTCGATAGCGCTTTTGTTTTAGCGGGATATTTCTCGTCCACTAAGTGTGAAACAGGATAATATTGAACCATCCCTTCCCCCCCGCGCCCCTGCTCCTTTCTCGTTTTCCTTCGTTGTTCTTTGCTGTTGCCCGTGCGGGGTCCGATCGCCACAACCGGAAGTTCGATCGAGAAACCGCTGTAATCATATATTATCATCTGGTTCTGGCTGGACGCTGTTAAAGCCCTGGAGATTCTTTCTTTCGTCGATTTTTTTTTGCTCTTTTTTTGTGGGGGGAAGGGGTGGAAAGACACAGCGTCAAGTTTCAACCAGCTCAGGAGCAGCAAGCACGGACGGACGGACGCCCCCAGGCAATGGCCAACCTGCAACAACATCATCTACCAAAAACCTCCCAATCTTCATGACAAGGTAAGTGGAAAGGTTAGGGTTTAGGGTTTCAAATTCTGCTATTATAAGACGTCAGCATTTACTCCTGAACAGGTTGCCTGGTTTCCTGAAGCTAAGGTTTAAATGGATATGTAAAATTGAGATCTACCCACAGATCCATTTAGCATACCCTAAACCCTAAACCTTAAACCCAATGGGAAAGAAACACGAAAGCTCTAAGCAGTCAATCTGTGTGCATCAAGTCGATCCAACATTTTGATATTGTATCCATGGGTTGATTTGTTGGAAAACCGACAATGTTGCTGTTGATGAGTTTGGTGCCCCTTGGTTTCCTTTTTTTGTAAGTGAGAAGATGTTCAAGCAAGTAGAGATATCTTTAATACTGTGCATCAGAACCAAAACCTCAACTGAAGGGATGAGCATTTGTAGTAGACAGGCAGGTGTCTTTTAAGCTTGTGTGATCAACGGTTGCTCTCCTGGTCAAATAGATGAAGGAGGTACTCCTTAGTGCATGAAGATAAACTGTCTGACATACTTGAAGGAGGCATGAAGCCAAAACTAGTGTGTGCCAACTTCAGCTTCTTGACATGTTATGATCAGTTTATCATGCATATTTTTGGCTGGTCGAATTGCATCATTGTTACAGCTGCAAATAATCTTTGTTTATTACATGAGAAAGAACCAAGTACTCTTGGGTTCACTGTCTGTGTTCCCCATGTATTTCAATTCCCTTGTATTTTGTTTCTTACAGATGCAATACAAGCATTACTTCAATTCTGGGGAGGTCAATACAAGGTATTCGATCCTACATTGTCCTTGATAAAGTTGCGAGTGTGAAATCTAGCTACATATCAATCCATGCACACATTGACCCAGTGAGGCAGTCAGGAAAGGAACTTGGCTTCATCTCCCAGCTCTCATACATGTTTGTCTTAAATCCTTGAGTGGTGGCTGTGCTCCTTTTTTTCAGTTCTTCTGGTCGGTACATGCCCAGCTGCTTGATTACACCCTTGACAAACCACTTGACACTACAAGCTTGCCTGGAACCTGCTGCCCTGCACACACAAACATCCTCAACCAGCAAAGTTGTTCAAGAGTCAGAGGCACTTTTAATAGGAGAAACCATGTTTTATCAAAGCAATCACATTGGTCAACCCTTTCCTATATAAGCAAACTAGATGTTTCTAGATTATTTGCTCACATGGAGTTTCAAAGTTGGGGGGTTGGGGGAAACACAAATTGGCAGCGAGTTAAGATATGCCTATCTCAGAGATGTAGATGGAAAATGTTCAGAGGAATTGCATAGAGAAAGTTCACTCTATATCAATGTACATGATCTATGACAGCCCCTGTTATAAGGAGCTCTGGCCAGAGATTTTGATTGTTGATGTCACTTCCAAGTGTTGCCAACACATGGAGAGAAACCCAACATCATAACAGTGGCTTTGTGCTCACTGATCTCCTTGCAAAGCTCAGGTTACTTTTTGGCCATGTTGAATATTGTCAGCAGTGGCAATGACCATGGTATGTTTTCTACATCATATCAGTGACTTTTTTAGGGGGGAGGGGAGGTATCAAAGTTGTGAAAATCTCAACAAATTTTAGTCTGACTTGGAACAAAAAAATTCTTTTCATGAATTCTTTGGCAAAACAATTAGATGTGAGCAACAGCACTTACTTTGTCCCTGTTTTCTCTTGGAATTACAGTAAAATGCAATAGCAAAGTGGTGAGGCCTTTCATTCCTTTAAAAACTTGTCAGATTGTGCCAAGTGGGTATCAACAGCAGGTTGTTCAGCATAAGGTTCCTGCTAGGCTGTACACATGGCCTTACAAATTTTGTAAGATCCCAACCAGAGTGCCATCAAAATTTGAGTAGGAGAATGGCCTATCTTTTCAACCTTCCAAAGGTCTCAACAAAAGTGTTGTCAAAATTCTGACAGGTTCTTTTTTACAGGGGAAGGAACTATCTTTTGGAATAGTGGACTGAGATTTTTGGTGCTTTCCACTTGGCTTATTGGCCTCATGACAGGTAAGGCAAATCCTAGAAGACAGGCCCTTCTCATATGCAATTTTTTCCCTTTGTATTTGGAGTTCCCTTGTCAGGCAGAATGTTTGCCGAGCATCTTATGTGGTGGAAGAATTCTTACAATCTGTAATGTGTGTAATGCTTGTGCTCTGATTTTTATTTTTTCATTGCCAGGTTAGATGAAAATCTGTTCAGATGCCATTTTCATTATGCCAGATAATGGCAGCCCTCTCGGCTCTTCCATGTTTTTTGATCCCATTGCTCAGGGCTACTGCCCCTGCAGTGGAACCTCAAAACATGGAAGAGCCGAGAGGGCTGCCCCATTACCCTATACTAAAACACCTGCCAGATTTTGCTTAGTAGGCATTTTATATAAAACAAGGTCCATGCTATAATGTTGTACATTGCCTTACAAGACCTCGACAAGTTTTATAAGGTTGCAACTAGTGTTGGCCAGATATTGATTTTTGATCCAGTGGTTGGCTGGGTGTGGGTTAGGATATTGAAACCCGGCATACCTTGTATGAGATTGGATGAGAACTGGTAAGATATCCTATCTCCTTGCTATTAACTTTGCAAATACCTGTCAAGACTTTTGTTGGTCTAGTATCACTTTGGAAAAAAGTAATAGCAAAACTATATTGGGGTATGAAGAACTTGCATTGCATGAGTGCAAGTAGGTTATTTCTAAACCCTAAATCCCTGTTGTCACCAGTAACTAGAAAGCAGAGCCCACAAAATTTTATCTAGACCCTCCTACACATTGACATCATACTAAGTAGTTTCTAGTTTGTGTATATATAAAAAAACCAACCCTTTTGCATGATGGGTGGGTATTAGGTGGTTCTTCTAATAACTACCCCTTATGCATAATAGGTTGGTATTCCCAAAACAATACCTGGAGGAAAATTTGTACCCAGGAGGTATTGTTTACGTATTCAAATCGATCACAGGTGAGCCTAATTGTTCTTCAAAAGCTGGGTATTTGATACCCATCTGTGGTGATTTCTGGCTGGTACAAGGCTGGTGTTTCTTCAGGTCCCAGCTACCTGGCTGGTATTGATCCAAGGTTGGTATTGCCGCAGGTCATACAGTTTGGAACCCAATAATAACAGGACCAGGTATGAAAGGTTTTTTTTTTAAGTACTCCATACTAGGACTATTGCAATATGTGTAGGGTAAAGCATGATGTTGAGAACATGCTGGTCAAGTAGACTTTTTTTGGGGGGGGCAGGTCTTTATTAAAGCTTTTAAAAAGTACCCAATGTTAGAACCAGGCTAATATGAAGATTTTGAAAAGTACCCAATACCGAGACCAGGCTGGTATGTTCAAATGTGGTCCCAACTAGTGCTGGGCAGTTACCTGGTTTGGCTGGTTAGAACCACTGGTTCCAGATCCAGTTCCAGTTAGTAAAAACAAAACTGGAAACCCAATTTTTTTGAAAATTATTTAATTTTTTTTTTTGGGGAAAAAAAGAAAATGTTGTGGGAAAATGTTGTTAACCAGCTGGTTTGAAGACCAGATTACCCAGAACTGGAACTGGAATCAGGTCTGATTTCCATAATCGGAACTGATTTTTTTTAAAAAAATTTCCAAGAACTGGATCAGAACTGGACTCAGGGCTCCCATTTTTTCTGGATCCCGAACCAGAACTGGAACCATTCTTATTTTTAAAAAAGAAAAAAAAACCCCAAGAACCAGAGGTTCTTCATAAAAGTTGAGAACCACCTGACAATGCTGGTCCCAACCAGCAGGGTATCACCAAAATCTGAGAAGTTTTTGAGGAATGGGTTTTCATGGAGAAAGGGGACACGTTTTCTCACCAAACGAAGTAGCCCTTTAATCTTTCTCACTTTTGCATTGTGTCTCTTCACCATCCCTTCACTCCCATATACTGACACTCAACTTTCATTCAGCTTTGGAAACCTCTGCCATCATCATCATCATCATCATCATCATCAGCATCATCCTTCTCCTCCTCCTCCTTCTCCTCCCTTCCTTTGTTGCCAAGGACATCATCAAAATGAGTGGAGTATGAGTGGAATCTGATGTTCAATTTTTTAACTACAATGCTTGTTGGGTCTTTTGTGTAAGGCCCATTTGTAGGAGAGTGGACTGGACTGGACTGGACAGGACAACAAACTGCTATTTTGTGTGAAATGGTGATCACAAGTGAAGAAGGTAAGATGATTATAGTCTTATGGGTTTTTTTTGTTGGGAAGTTGGAAATTATCACCAGGTTCATGTGATGCCATTTGGTCACAAAATGAAACTCCAAGAAAGATCTTGCTAGAGAACTTGGGGTACAATAATTTTGTATCACTCTCTATATCAAGTTGTGATTAATCTTTGCAGCAGTTTTTTGATTGAATGAGTTCATATAAAATGTGTAGCAAGTATGGGTTTGGGTGCAATGTGGAATTAGTTGTTGATGAACAAATTTTAGCTCCCTCCATGACTCGTTCCAGTGCAACAAGCCATTTGAACTTCTTGGTCTTTGGAATTCTGAGAACTGGACCTTTGACTATTGATGTAGGGTGTGTAAAATGTAAAACTCTCTTTCTCCTCTTGCTTTTTTTGGGATGCTTTTGTGGATGTGAGGTTATTTTGTAAATTTGTGATCACATGTCTCTGTCTTCCAATAGATCATGAACAAGAAGATGAAGCTACAGATGGTGCACCCAATCAATCAAAAAAACAAGTTTGGCCCTTGGTAAAAATCTTGAAAGCATTGCCTTCTACCTCTACAATTTTTTTGGTACTCTTCTTCTCTTTCTCAAGTCAATTGCACAACAAGATGCAATTATTGGACTAGAGAAACATGTATCTATCCTATGTAAGTTATATTGTTATCCTTATATTTTCTCCAAAAGACAAGGTCCTCCTTCGCAAAAAGGCTTACCTCCTGTTCATTGGAGATGTCCAATGGATTTGTACATCCTAACCTTTTTTCCTCACATTTTAGCATGTTGATATGGTTTGAAAACAGCTATCACCGGTACTTAAAGGATGGCGAGGCATAGCTCATTATCGCACTTGGACCCGTCGTTGCATTCTTCAGAAAGAGTATAATCTCACATTGGTTCACCAATTTGAGCTTCCACTTATTCAAAATGTAAAACTCCAAAAAATAATTTGATATCCCAATTAAGGAGGAGTTTGTGTACTTAAACTCTAGTTGATAAAAAGTCAAATGAGGTTATATGTGCTCTAATTCTGTTGTGCAAAAGAACCACTTCATGAATGGAATTTTTCAAAGAAACACCAATATACAAATGACATCGATGTTTTGACACAAAATTTCAATTATTGTTCTATGCATGAATCATTGATTTATTGATGAATGTCAGCATTGAAAGTCATGTGCAAAAGTGTGCGAAACCATAGGATACACTTTTATATCCGACCATTGAGGTCCAAGTTTCTAACATTGTGTTGTGACGGATCTAATTGTTTTGTGTGGTTGCACCTTGTATATATAGCTCGGAGGATCGAAATCAAAATGAATTGTATCTCTTGGAAGAATTGTTGACTGATGTCAAGTTTATATGTGACCTCCCTCTTGCAAAACGATTAGAAGTGAACCCCAAATCATTCCATGTGATCAATATCATGAGTGTTATTTGCATCCATATTGGCATCCTATCTATGTACCAATAACATGTTGTAATGTATGAGGATGATTAGGTGTTTTTCGTCATGATAACTAGAAATTTTATTCATATGATTTCTTATTTATGGGTGCAAGCATGATAAAGTAAATAATAGTTCATTCATGATCCTTGATAATTTTCCAAAAAGTAAAGAAGCGCTTCTTGAATTTTTACCTTCAATTGTTGGAATCACAGGCTTGTAAGCTATTAGGTTATGAGAAGTATGAAGACGGTGAAAAAAGTAAAGTCTTTTTTTCACTCATGTACCAAGTGCTTGTGTTTTAACCAAAATATCAACAAAGCTTCCAAGCTAATTCTAAATTCAAACCTTCCTTCCCCATGAATTTGTTCATTTGTTTCCCGAAAAACAAAAAAGCAAAAAAAAAAAGAATAATTGTCTTCCTAGTGTAGTTTTCTTTCAACATTAGTATTCTACATACAAAAGTCACACATGACATTTCCAGATGAAAACCCTAAGTTTGTTGGGTTTGTAGTTTACAAGCAAGGGGACAATGGTACTTTGTTCTACATCATATTTACAGGATCGATCAAGGTATTTCAAGTATGCTTGTTCTTTTTTTCGAAAAACAAATGTGCAAACCAACACTTCGAAGTTTTGCACTTGATTTCACAGTTGTGGAAGCTAGCAAGTCTAGTGAAAATTTGAATGTTTGATCCAATTCCTCATTAGTTTGATCATGGGTTTTGTAATGAAAAATAAATCAACAACAATGTCAATTGGAAAAATCCCAAATGACCATAATCAATTGTTGCTACTAGATCATTAAATTATACAAAAAATTTGGATTTTTGGGGATGTTTTGGAGTGTGTCATTTTAGTTGAAACTTATACAATTGTTTTTCCCCTAATTATGTTTGGAACATGTATTGCAGTCTAGTGTATGGACTCAAGGGGTTCAAGATGATGTGGTTACAATCATTCAAGCAGGCAAGTGGTTTGGTGATAGAGTGCTAGAAACAGACAACCTTTTAAGGTAAGATGACATAGAGCTACTAATCCATAACACAATAACAAGCAAATTCGGTGTCTAAATATGTGATGCTTGAAAACATCTTCTTGAGTCATGATAGTGCACACACACACACAAAAGGCAAAAAATGACCCCAAAAAAAAAGATGAATCTTGTCCTATATTTTGTCCAACTCAATATATTTTTTCGCAAAAATAGTGAAGAGACTTGTCAAGGCATGCAACTTAATCACATTTGGTTTAAATGAAGCTTGGATCTATATGAAAGTAACAAACAAATGCCATCACATGTGAGTAGCGTTGTAACCATTGTGTATGATCATAACTTGTCTAATTAAAACAACTTCATGGGTGTGTGTGTGTGTGTGTGTGGGGTTTATTCAGGGAATCAACCACCTCCGCCCGTGAGAGGGTAAATTCAACTTCATTCATTTCATTTCTTTTGAATTAAAATGAGACCATTGAAATCCTTATAAGTAAAATTCAAATACACATTATGAGTTTGGTGTCAACTCTTTATGTCTAATTACTTCTTTGGGTTCATTTCACTTTGACCAATTTGAGGGAGTGAAAGTGAAATTATATATTTAAAACTCTTAAACATAACCTTTTTTTTCTAAAAAGAAATTACTTAAAAAATAAAATTTCTAATCGATGTTTTGTCATCAGTAATTCATGTTCTCACAATGTCAAGAATTCGAGTTGTGTGTATAGACTGAGTTGATTACACTAAGTAAACAAGCTTATGAGAAAATTCTTGACATACAAAAGACACCGGATCTTCAAGAGCGAATTAACTTTCTCAAGGTCATGATAATCCCTCATTATTTAAAACATTTTCATTACAAATGTCAAATTTTTTACCAATCTTAAGCTTAGTGTATATGATATTATTCATTTATTTAAAGAGTAAGTTATTACATTTATGTGTTGATTTTCTTGGGAAAATTTGGGGCAATAGGTTGTTCACTTGACTTCCTATTGCACAGAGTATTCCAACATTTTACGGGGTGCCAAAACAAAGCTTGAGATGTTTGGCAAATGTGCTGTCCAATCGCACCTATAGTAAAAATCGAGGTATGTTTTTGAACAAAATACACAAAATGTGAGTAGTTTTGTTGTGATCAAGCATAACACAAATTGGAACAAACCCATTAAATATAGTAATTATAGTAATGACATATAATTAAATGTCAATCACTTGCATCATTAGGTGAAAATATTAAGATTTGTAATATTTGATTTTGAAAAAGTTATTAAATTGATTCTTGGGTGGAATTGAAGGAGTTTTTATGAAATTCACAATTTTTGTGTCGAGATTTCATAGAGTTTATTTTGGAAATTTGATGTGAATGTGTGGGCAGTTATCACTTTTCAAGGAGATGATGCTGTTGAGATGCATTTCATAAAGTCAGGGGAGTGTAGAGTAAGTTTTTTTTTTGTGTTTCAAATCTCTTATGTGAATGTAGCTGGTTGTAGTCTTAAACAAAAAATGTGAAGAGTAATAATTTGTGAAAATAATTGAAGGTTTTACCAAAAAATAAGGTTGTGAAACTATCTCTTAATGTATCCTTTAAATTTGTAAAATTATTTAAAACTTGGTTAGCATGACACTAATTTATTTGAAAAATTTGGATTCCTTAAAGCTATTTTCTCATGTGGTTTTGTAGGTGATCATGGAGGTCCATAACAATAAGTTGTTTACACCATTACCCAAAGCTTCATGCTTCATCTCACAATATTGGTACCTTTTTGTTTTGCTCTTTTGATATACGATGGGAATATTATTTAGACAATTTCACAATACAAGTTTTAGATTTAGAATCATCAAATGATGCCCCTTCGCCATATGAGGAATGCAAAAGCATGAAATTACCTAACTTGTCATCTATGTAATTATGAACCGCGTCAAGTTACAACCCGCTTTTAGAATTTGCAAAAAATCATAAAGTAGATGAATAAATGAGATTTTGTTAAAAAACAAAAAGTTAATGCAAATTATGATGTCTAAATACGGTTAAATGAAGTACAAAATTATGATCCATGTTGTTTATTTGCTTAATTTTGGTAAAATTGTTGTAAAGTAAGTATCATGAGTCACATATTATAATGCATTAAATTACAATTTCAAGTACATGGATTACAACTACATATGCATTTATTACTCATTAAATTGTGCTTATATACAATTCCTAATTTCTTCACCCAAATGAAAAAGTCCAATAATGGCCTAAAGTGAACATGATTGTAAGTGGATCTCTTGCATTTTTTGAGGTATAAAAGTATAATCCTTGTGTGTGGATATAGGCCCACAACACACCACAAGTGCAAAGAAGAACCTTATAAAAATATTGTAGGAAGGCAACAACACCCATTAACCAATGTTGGATCCGAGGGTCAACCCAAAAGAATTTCAAAAAGGTTACCTTCTAAGTTGGGTGCAGCTTTACTACAAAGCCCTGATGCAATTTACAAATTAATCAAACACAAAAGAAAACAAACCTTGTCTTCTTCTCATAGCCATCAACCAAGTCGTTCTAGTTTTCACAATTATAGTGGGCATATTATAAAACAACCATTTAGAAGACAATCTAAACGTGCCACGTATAGCCATTTATCACGTCTTTCAACTCGATCAACAATTGATGCTCGTCGATGGACTTCCTCAAGCACCACCCAAATTGCTAACCCAATTCGAATGAATCAACAAAATATGGTGACTGATGATCATCATCTTAGAAAGGGTAGCAAATTGATGGCTCTAGAAAGTGTAATGGCCAAATGGGGCTCACCTAAGGGATCGATGGAAGTTAAGGCACGAGCTGACATCCAAGAATTGGGTGGAGGACCAATAGCACCACATTGTGGTGTATCACATTCTAGACGACATTCCAAGAGTTGGCCATTTCTTAAAGAAATGGATGAAATTGGTGATAGTTGCATAGAGACTCCTAGATCGTCAACAATACAATTGTATGTGAGAGATGCTAATGGCACAAGACGACGAAGGAAACAAAAGTACACACTTCGTTCTTTCTTGAAAGAATTTGAGAAGAAAGAGCAAACACAAAAACAATTGGAATTCTCGGGAAAGGGACATCGTTTGTGGCAAATGGGTATGATGGGGGAGGGAATTATGCCTGTAGTTGTTGGAGAGAAGGATGCATACTACAAACAACAATTTCACAATTGGGCGCAATATGTCATCAACCGCGAAAGGAATTTGTTGTCATTCAATGTTATTGCTAATACAACGATTAATGCACCAAGTTTCATTCCCGGCTTAGCTTCAGAAGTGGTCATGAAATTGCAACAAGGCAAGCTTCAAAAGCATGTGGATCATCAACAAGGAAAACCTTCCAAACTTTCTCACTCAAATAATAAGGTGAAATGAATGGCATGAAAAAATATGGGACTTGGAAAAAAAATTATTGCAACACAAACTTTTTGTGTTTGTTGGATTTTTGTGTCATTAATTATTCCTTGCCTTCAAAATTTCTCATCTCATGGTGTTCACTTCTTCAAGGCTATATATATACAATGTAAATGAAAACATAATCTTCATGTGTACCCAATTGCAATGCAAATCTACCAAATGGGTTTTGACAAATTTTTTGAACTAGACTAATTTTTACCAACTAATTATATACAATTGAAATTAATTTTGAGATGCCCAGGAACCCATAATTCTTGACATCGGGGCTTTACATCCCGGCCAATATTTTGGAGAGGTTTTTGCATTTTGCATTCAACTTTGTAATTTCTTACTTATTATTTGACCAAATAGTTAATGATTTTTTGTTAAATACATTAATAGTTTATAGATATACTTTTTTGCATCATATGTAGCTTTTGTTGGACATAGTTTATGTTTTCACTTTAATTGGATACGGAAATTTTTTTTAAAAGAAAAAATGAATCATTTTTTTGGAGTGAGTCACCTTATTAACACATTAGTTCTTCCTTCCTTATTTTCCCCTAATGTAGAGGGGCCTCGTTAAACGTACCAAAAGGGCGGCAAGTATTGTGGCCGTGACCATAGTGCAAACATTGGTGTTATCCAAGTGGGACTTCCATAGACATTGCGATCCAAACATTATCAAAATCCTTTCCGAGAAAGTACTAAGTCTAAACCCTAAAACACACTCATTCTTGTTGTCTTACAAAGAATGAATTTTAGCTTTAATTCATCATTAAGCTGCACTACATATGAACAAACTATATAGCAAACCCAATTATTGATCCAAAAAGAGTGATTTTAGCTTTAATTCATCATTAAGCCACACTAAATATGAACAAAACTATAGCAAACCCAACTCTTGATCCAAACCCGTGTGATGAATATTTTGGGGTCGTGTATCCTATTTTGGCATTTAGAAAATGATCATCTTCCAAACGAAGTAGTGGCATTACATGTATTTCCAATTATGTAACTATATGAATTCCATTTATTTGGTAAAAATTAAATGGTTCCATTCCCATATATACCTATATAAATCACCAAATGCAAACTATGCATAATGCTTAATAGTAGTAGTAGTATCATATTAATAATTTCTTGATTGCTCAAGTTCACATGTTGATGATGACATGGTATATAATGTATGTGATTAGACTTACAAAAAGGGGAAACATATTTTCAAGCAATATTTGAAGACACGCAAATGGGAAAAATACAAGGTAAAAAAAATACAAGGTTTTTATCTTCACGTTCAATAAATTTTATTTTATTTACTAATTATTTTTTAAAAACTATGGAATGTTTTTGGAACTTGTTATTTATTTATTTATTTTTATTTATTTTCTCTCTCTCTCTTTCTTGTTTTTTGGACATGTAGAGGAACTTAGTGGATGATGTAAAGCAAGCTAAGAAACTTCGCATTAGACTTCGAGTTGGGCCACGGCCCATTCGTGTCTTACCAAACCCACATGGAACAAAATTTGATCTCCCCAAGAAGGAGTGGTTGTTCAAGAAACTATGATACACACCTCCAATTCAAATTCGGTTCGCTCCAAAAAATTTAATCTAATTTCTTTTAAGAATGTGAATGAAAAATCTTGCATTTGACCATAAATAATTGTGATCTTGAATTTTTAAGAAAACAATTATATATGAAATATTCAATGGTATTATCATCCATAGTTATGGTGGTTATGCATTTTAGATCAATAATTAAAAGGTCAATAAAAGTTGCAATAGTTTTAATATCCCAAAAAGCTCTTTGTATTCTATTTTTTGGGTTTTTTGGTTTTTTTTTTGTTCCTTCTCTCTCTCAAAATTTTCATGCTTACATAAGTAGATTTTGCCACATCATTAGGATCTTTGTAAACTAGTAGTACTTGCCTAAACCCTAAACCCTAAATTGATCATGAAATCAATTAGTTGCTACTTTTGGGTTGTTGTTTATTTCTCTCTCTTTTCTATACAAAGATTTGCCAAACAATCCAAAAGGTCCATGGGAAATTTTTTTTTGGGTATTTAGGTATTCTTGGTTCCAAACTTGGTTATCTTTCTCTGCAAAAGATAAAGTTGTATATATATATATATATATATATATATATATATAATTTTTAATTTTTTATTTTTTTTAATTAAAAAAAATTATGGGTGTGCTTTATTCCTGTAAAGAAAAATAAATTCCTTTAAAACTCCCTCAAATATGCTGAGTCCTACCTAGGGTTTGGGTTTGGAGTTTCACTGGGTTTTTAGGGTTTGAGGTTCTTGTGTTTGTTGCAGTTGCAGAGGTTTTTAGGGTTTGGTGTTGTTCGTTTTGTCAGGAAGAAGACGACAAGGAGGAGGAGGAGGAGGAGGAGGACGTCTGCGTGCAATTCTACTTCTGTGCTGCACACAATCGGTTTGGGTGTCTATTGTTCGTAGTTAGCTCCGTGTAGAATTTTTTTGTAGATATCTCTTCCTTTCGAAGAAGAAAGATTGATGGCAACTTGTTGTTCAGAGTCTTGACTTTTTCACTAATTCTTCGTAGTTTTGGGAGAGACAGAGTTCCTTTTGTGGATTTCTCTTGAAGAAACGTAATCAAGAAATTATGTGAGCTTTGCGCAACTGTGTGTAATTTGTGTCCCTATTTTCTTATCTTTCGTTGCATTCCTCTCTGGTTTGTTCTGTTTCGTGTGTGTGTGTTTTCGTGGGAGGGTTTCCTGATGTCGTGCCCTAATTGAAGGGGAAGGATTTGACAATGGTGAATCTGAAGATTCGATTGAGTAATAAGAGCGGGTCGAGTCCGGGCATTGTGAAGAACGAGACTGCAAATGGGTCGTCGGTACCCATCATCTCCTCTTCTGGAGCGGATTTGGAAGGTGTTCCTTCTTCTTCGGTTCTTCCACCCCATCTAGTGGGGGAAGACTTGGCATTGGCGAAGGGCCTGGGGACCGTGAGCACCGATTCTTCTTCTTGTGTCATCAACCTTGTGGGAGTTAAAGCTCGGCGTCGACCAGGTGACAAAGTCCATATCTGCGTGCGTTGCAATTTCCCCATCGCTGTATATGGGCGTCTGGTATGGTTCTTCAACCCTAATTATAATCCTAACCCTAAATCGTTTTCCTACCACTCTAAAGTCTGCAGGATCATGGACCTTGTTTTTAAGGCTTGAGGGAATACTCTTGTTGAGCATTGGAAAGAGAGCTTTGCATATCAACATAGTATCAAAGTTTTGGCGCAGGAAATTTTGGATCAAACCCTTATACTCATAGTAGGCTTTGATGATTTTCGCAGATTTTTTTTTCTTTTTTTTTCGGTATGCATTCTGCCAACTCACAAGAAAGATTCTGTGGTTTCTTTGGTTGTGGGGGTTGGGTGGGTTGTAGGATCCCTGTGAGCATGTTTATTGCTTGACATGTGCCAAGCTTGATTCTACCTGCTTCTTGTATGCTCTTCTTCCCCTCAACGAAACAACCCCCTTGAATTTTTCTTACACAAGAGAGAGAGGTCCCTATTGTTTTCCTGGTGGTGAACCATTTTTGACTGGGGATTACTCCACATGTACAGTTTGAAAGAAATCATGTCTGTCTTAATAACTCTAAAGAATTAAGTTGTGAAATGTATGTGCAATGTTTTCCCAAGTCCAAGATTTAGCTGTTTATTTATTTCCATTAGAAATGGAAATTGAAACAGCACTTGATGCCTTCTTCTTTTTCACTTCTTTTCCATGTTTCTGGATTTGGAGCAGATGTGATGAACGGGTGGTGAGGATTCAGAAGATGGATGTCCTTGAGGGGATATTTATTTGTGGGGCCCCATCTTGTCTTCGGTCATTTCTTGCCCGACCAGACTTTGAGTGGCATGTAGCCGATTCACATGGGCCTCTTCTGCATCCTGAGCCTGATCAAACTTTCCCATTCCAGTCTCCAGTTCCATCCAATCCTCCTCTCACCCCAATTCCACAAGCCAAGGTACTTGTAATTTTTTCTTCTCCAATTCATTTTTTAATTATTTAATTGAAAGCATATAAGCTTTGTTTCCATCACTCTGGCAGTTGGTTTTTCATTTGAGATTAGTTTTCCTTTTGGTTGTTTGCTTAGCTGAACACAAGTTGCATTTGCACTTTTGTGGAGTGGAACCCCAATTCAGATCAGGGTCTGTAGGGAGACCACATAGTGAAAACTTAGAACAGAATGAGAACATGGGGACTGTGGTTTCTGATCCCTGCGTAGTGGTTGGGATGTGTGTTGACCAGAGAAATGAGAAAACTCTCTTCATGGCTGCTTGAATTAAAGCTTCACTTCCATAGTGGATAGTTAAGATCAATACTGGAAGAAACCACAATGTGCTCAAGACTTGGTTCTTTTCTTTTTAACCTTTTTTGCAGGTGCAATCACAGCAAGTTGTTACAAGGCACCCAGAATCTCCAGCCAATCTTTCTCAAACCCGGCCCTCATCAACTGCCTCACCACATATCTTGTTGCCCAAGAAGGATGAAGCTGCTCAAAGGAAGCCTCCTAAAGTTTTACGTCAAGACTCGCAAGGGGGACAAGCAAGGCCAATTCCAGAGCTCCATTTACCAGACCAATTCCCTCATCATCGTGGAGGTGACCACCAGAATAAGGAGGAATGGGGGCATGAAAAGGAACTACAGGACAAGGATTGGGATCGTCAACAGCATCGGCATAAGGAATGGGAAATGCAGAATCAAAGTGAGCGAGAACGTGAGTGGGAAGTGCATGGCCCAGCCCCACATCCAGCTTCTCGGGAACTCCAGAACTCAGGTGACCGGCATATTGTGGCAAATCAAGCCCCTGTAATGCTCCCTCCACCGCCCCCATACCCTCCTCCAAATTACCCTCCTTCATTCCCGCTGCAACAAGATGGGAACATGTTTCCTCCTCACTTTGAAGCTCCAAGATTCCGGCCCCATATGCCAATGCCTCCATCAGGGCTTCCAGGAGCTCCTGAGTACCAAGAGATTCCACCTCGCCCAGCACATCCAGGCATGCCAATGGGCATGCCACAAGAGGCTGAACGTGGACCAAACCTGCAGGATGCATTTGGACAGAATGGACCTCGACCGTATTTCCATGGGGATTTCAGTCCAATGAATATGCATATGGGTGTTCCTCCAAGGTTTCATCAAGGTGCACTACCTCCACCTCCACCTGGACCTCCTCCAAAGAGACCAAAATTTGGTCAAGGGGGTGAACCTTTACTGGACTATGGTTGGGTAGGTGGAAATCCATCCCCTAATTTTGGGGGCCCTGGGGCCCATGGGTTTCCTGGATGGATACCACCCTCAAACACTTGACTGACTCTATGAGGCAGGCAAAGGTTTTTTGTGTCCTGGGACCTTTTTTTGTTCCAAATCCTGGAACCCAATCAACCTGAACTGTTGGTAAAGGAACTGTGCTGATCAGAAGTGATTGGTGCTTTGAACTGGCCAATAGTCTCATCTGAAGTAGTTGTTCTTTTCAGCTCTCAATGGTTCCATTGAGTTTCACATAGTTGCCTGTTTAGCTGCGGGAATGGTGTTCATAGAATGGCTCTGTTCAATCTGATTTTTATTTTTTCCTGTTGGCACCCAATGGAGATAATTCTGGCCCTTCTGTCACAACTCATTGACATTTAGGTGTTGACATTTACTGTGTGTGAAAGCTCTGTGAAGGGGGTTAACTGAAGGGTTTGTGAACACTGGAGGTCAAATGGAAGAACGATTTCTTGATGACCAAGGTAGCCTTCAAAACTCTCCAGTAGATGTTTAAATGTTCTTTTCAATATCAAGACCCATGTGTTTTGGCATGTGAAATGCCTTGCACGGGCAACAACACTGAAAGAACCCAAGGATCTCTGGGGTGGTAGTGGGTGAATCCAAAGAACGGTGTCTCCCCGCATTTGTTCTTTCATGTTATTTTTTGGTAATTTATGCATGTGCATACAATGTGTGCAAATTGTGGGGCTTGTTTGGTATTGACTTGTTAATAGCAGTTTGCTTTTGTAGAAATTCTTATAATCTTTTGGACCTTCATCCATAGAAGAGAACACGAGTAAAAAGTACTCTATTCGATGTGATGAACTCTTAACATTTAGTTGGGAGATTTGGACATGCAGCAAGGTAATCAAGAATGCCCATTTCTTGGGGGACTTTGTTTCACTCTAGCCCGCAAGGCACGATTTTCATTCAAAACTTGGTATGGAAATTTACATCCATCCATGTGAAATGTGTTTACAAACTGTTTTGGTCATAAATGATGCAATTTCAAGTGGATTTATTGGATTTGCATCCACCTGAACTTGATTCACTTGAGCCATAAATGAAAAATGTTCTTTCATTTGTAGTTGTCTATTGATACAATTTCAAAAAGGGAATTGTTTGGATTTGATACCAATGACTTTGATGTTTGGGTAGGTTACAAGTAGTGTCATGTCAGGTCACTCACACATCATGTGCTCGGGAGTGATCTTACATGGCATAAGACCTTGCTGCCAAAGGCCTTACTTAGAGCATCTCCAGTGGTGCTTGGGTATCTGATCCTGCACAGTAAAATTGGATGAAGAAAATCCAACACATCCTGGTTTGGCTCAGGAAAATCGTTTTGGCTCAGCAAAATGGCATAGGCTGCCGGTAAAAACGGCAGCAGCGCCGTGTACCTGCAGAAAAAGTGTAATACATATGATCTAACTGCTGCTCAGTGTTTCTGATTGGTCCATCATAATGATTGGTCCAGGTGGTTCGCTATTAGTAGTCTCCCACCTATTTGCTGTCCCAGTTTCAGTGTTATGGGTGGGGTTGCAAAAGAGTAAAATAACTAAACTTGGATGTGAAAAATATTTTTTTTCACAGGGTTGCGTACTGAGCACTGGTGGAGCATCTCCACCCCAAAACTGTAAACAACTCCTTGATGTTAAAATAGAATAGTGTATAATGATCACCGTCCCCACCCACAAACATCATAAAAGTCCCTCTAAAAAGTCAAAGACCATTTATGTCTTTACATATGGACGAGTAATAGTCACTGTCCACATCCATAGTAGAAAAAGGATTTTTGAAGGGTTAAAATGACCACTGCAAAATGGACCATCAATACAGGAGTGGAGCAGGTTTTGATACTATCATGTTGCAAGATTTAGTGAAAAGGGGTGTTTGCAGGTGTGGGGTGGATATGCCCTTACCCTGCAATCCATGGAGGCAAATATTTATGCAGGTAAGTTGTGGACACATGACGATAAGTACATACCATAGTACCTAGCCTGGTTAGGCATCAATTAATTATTTTGGAAAATTTTCCCAAATTCCCCCAAAAATGCCTACCTGCCATGCCAAAAATCTGAAAGTAACTCTCAAGCACACTAGCTTCATTATTTAGTAATCATTTACTGCAGAAAGTAAATGACAAAACTATTATTATTATTATTATTATTATTATTATGCACCTTCCTGCTGGACAAGCCTAGCTAGGGATAGTAGGAGTGCAACCCACCACCATGGCACTAGAGCTTTCCTTCCTTTAGGCATTTGCGAAGAAACTAGCAAGTTCCGAGGCATGAAGCTTCTCAAGTTACAAACTCAACACACTCATGATTCTCATGGAACATGTTTTTGACACAAAATGCATGTCAAGTGAGTACTTATTCCGGGAACAACCCGCTCCTTAGGTCTTGGGCATTACCCTACATAATTTTTTTTTTAAAAAGAGTGTTCTTGCCCAGAAGAAGCAATATGCACAAGTTTTCATTACCTTGATGGAAGCGCGTTTGAGCAATGGATTTCACCATCACTTGGGGGGAACTTCCAAGTGATTCTTCAGCCTTATGGAATTTTGGCTTTGCTTTGGAAAGGACATGAATTGTTGTATGTCATATTATCCATTTGGATGTGATAAAATGATCAACTTTAGGTATGTAGTTTGTGAGTTGGGAGTGACCAAATCTCCCCAAAATCCAAGTATCGTAGTACTTTGGCGAATTTGGCACACGAATGTTGAATAATTAATTTAACTTTAGTTTCCTGGTTTGGCACTTGGGTTTTTTAATTCTGAAAATTTTGACAATTTTTTTTTTAATTATAAAATATCTTTGTTTCAAACTACTTTGAACTATTTTCGAGCTCAGGTGGATCTCTAATTAGTAATATCCTCCCTTCAAGATGACCAAAAAATCAAACTTTTACATCTTAAGCAACCTTTTTTTGAAATTTTGACAGATTAAATTTTTTTTAAAAAATAAACATTTCAACATATTAAAAAATAATTTAATTTGTGCCAAAGCCGCCAAGGTACTACGATATTAGAATCTCAAGGTGTTTGTTTTTTGGTAGCTGATGGATGGCCATTGGCTAGATTTTGGTTCTCAAGATCGTGCATGACGATCCATTGGGGATGAGGAAGTGGAGAATCAAAGCAACAATAACATGTTTCTTGGATTGCACAATTGTGGCTCCATGTCTTGTGGTTGGTCATTTGTTGGATAATAGAAAGAATATTACAAGCTCCCCCCAATGAACCAAAATGTGTTTCGAATATTCAACAAATGGCAAAAGGAAAAGCCCAAAATGTGTTTCAAACATTCAACAAATGGCAAAAGGAAAAGCCCAAAATGTGTTTCGAATATTCAACAAATGGCAAAAGGAAAAGCCCAAAATTTGGTCTCAACTTCACTCATCTCATGCCCATGCACTTTTTCCATGCTTCAATATAAGTTCACCATAATTGATATGAATCAAACTATAATCACACCTCTCCTATTCACTAGATGAGGTACCTCACAAGTTCAATTTTTATTTATTTATTTATTTATTTATTGCAATGAGCCAATTTGATTGGCCCATCACTCAACAAAAAATGAAATTATGAAGGCTCCCCAAAATAGAGTTCTATTATGGAGTATAGAGTTCCTCCCCTTTGGCCCACCTATATAGGTGAAAGGAGGACAACATTTGCCAAAGCATACGGGATAAAGGTGAGGTGCAATGGAGAAAATGCTTGGGAGCAATTTGGGGAATTTGGGCAACTTGATGGGAACTTGATGGGAACATAATGAGAACACATTGGGAACTAGGGAAAAGTGGAAAAAGAGCATCCCCTCCCCCCACAACTTAAAAGGAAAAAAAGCAAGGCACTTGAGTGCATTCTTGGGCCTTCCCATTGGTTGCATGAAATTTCTCTTCCCAAAAGAGTTCGTCGCCATTTTTGGCCTTGGCTAATACGCCTTGCAAAGAAGACCTCTCCTATTGGTTAATACGCCTTGCAACGAAGACCTCTCCCATTGGCTAATACGCTTTGCAAAGAAGACCTCTCCTATTGACTAATATGCTTTGCAAAGAAGACCTCTTCAAGAAATGTTTTTTTTGGAAGACAAATGTGTTGAGCTACCCCCTCGAGATTACATTACATGAATTGACACATTCATCTATTGCACAACTTTTAAAACTTTGCAATTTCCTTGAATGTTTCCCATGTGGAAGTGTAACCAAAGTCCTACACACACACACACACAAAAAAAAAAAAAAAAAAAAAAAAAAAAAAAAAAAAAACATGATTCCAATTTATTTTCTTTTCAAAAATAAATAATTGAACCTTTTTCCTTACCCTCAACAACTTTGGCGAAAGAAATGGACCAAGTTGCACATAGAAATCATCTCAAAAACCACCTTCTTCTCTAGATGGTTTCATTACATGAAGATTAGCAAAAAAAGTTCATCTTGAGAAGTATGGAAAATTTATGGCTATTGCAAAAATTTCAACTTGAAACTTAGTTTCCATTTCAAGATGTGGGTTTTAGCCATTGCATCACTCAATTTTATTTGAAATGTAAGAAGAAGCATTGATATTTAACATGTTTATGGAAATTTGTGTGCAATAAAAAAATCAAAAGAACTTTTTTTAAGTTGGGCACATGTTTTGTAATAATGTTGAGTGGCAACAACAAAATAATTATTACAAGTTATAATTACAAATAATAATATTATGACTTGTAATAATAGTATGGATAAACATGGGGAATAAAATAACAAGCTTCATGGACCCTATAATGAAAATCTTTTGATTAAGGGCATAAATTTTGGTTTATAAATCATTTAAATGATTATTTTGGATTACTAATAATAAGAAATTAAGTATATAGACTTGACCAAATCTTAGATTTCAAATAATGTAAAATGTATTCATAATATGATGAAAAATGTGAAAGGCATAAAATCAAAACTACATGATTTTTTAACTAACACGAAAACAAAGGTAGGCCTAGTTTCAAATGCAAATCATGAAACAAGAAAAATATGAACATGACAAGTGCAAATAAGAAGCCAATAAGATTTTATTGCAAAAATAAATAAATAATAATAATAATATGTACCCAAAATTGGTGTTGAATAATTAAAGATAATGATGAATTCTACTTATATTTATACCCATTGGGCATTCAACTCAATATACATGTGGCCCATGTTCACCCATGTGTGAACTATGAATGAATTAAAACTTAATTAAGAGTCAACTAAAGATGAACTAAAAATTAATTGAAACTAAATTAAAAGTTAGATACAAGTTCATTATAAATCATATATGAACATTCAAATGAACGAACCTTATGACATTGACATATGTGATAAAAAAGCTATAAATGAGATGTGATGATTAGTTTGACATAAAAATATGATAAATGAGAAATATATGTAAATGAATGTAATTAACCATTCATTTCAGATATATAAAGGGTAGTGATTACAGTTTTAAATTCATAATTTGTAGTCAATAGTTTGGTGTTGTTAATTATTATCAAAACTTGTACAAATATTATATGTGAAATTATTTTTTTGAAAAAATAAACATAATGTGAAGACTACTATTAATATCATTATGAAAACCTTATAGTTCTTAGTGAGTGATCCCCATAAAGGAGAATTTTTAACTATGTGTGATGAATTCTCTTTTGGAATGTATTTTTTATATAAAGATTCAATTTTATGCATGTGAATGATCTTATCCCAAAAAAATGTAAGGTTTCATATTTGGGGATCATCTAAGTGGAAGATATCATAAATATTATGTTAGAGTTGGTTGAATAATCTACTTGTATGTTTAAAAAATTATAATAAAAAATTAACCTTCATATTTCCAAAACCCCCCAAGCTATAAGCCCAATAACATATTTAACTTGTCTGATTCATTATTCTTATTTAATGTTTGTTTGAATTAAAACTTATAACAAAATCAAAAAATTGCACAACTCTAGTTTTGAAATGGTCAAATGGGTTTTGACCAATGTCGACATGTTCTTCAATTTATAATGTTAAATTGGAGGGTTTAAGTTCTTATGATTTAAATTTGACCAAACATCTTTTTGATGGAATTGACGCAAACACTAGGCCGTGGAACTAGACTTTTGCTCAAATTTTGAAAATAAACTCTCAAATTTTTTTTTTTAATAAAGTGTCGCTTGAAGAAACATGGGTATCGAAAATCTTCTTAAGGCAAGCACATTGAATTTTTTATTTAAAATTCAACAGGTAGGCTGAACTTTTAGGAAGGAAGGAAGGTGATCACTAATCGATTTTTAATTTCTAGTAAAATTCAATATTTTCACAAATTTAAATTTAAAAACTTGTTGTAAAACTCAATACCACAATTGTCAGTTTGAACTTGTTTGAAATTTCATCTCTATAATTCTTAACCTTGAGGAATGTGTAACGTGTACATGGAATTGAACCATTAAAAGGTTATTGAATTTGAAAAAAATAAAATGGTCACACTCGAAACCATGAAGTTTTGAAATTTGAAGAGCTAGGCTCAAACCTACACTTGGAGAATAGGGCAAAACTGAGACCTCATGTTCTTCTTTCAATAAGGAAGAACCAGACAACTTACATGGCTTGGACATGGCCAAAAAATCTTTTGATCCTTTTCAGAAATCACATAGTCATGTTTTGACAGGCTTTTTGTGTGATTTGGTGTCATGTATCTTTTGATAATAAGATATGGATGATGGGGTTGTTGAGTTCCCAAGTGCTCATGAATGCACTTGACTTGACTTCAGTATTTCAATTTGGTGAAAGGTCAGGTGAGCTCACATGCAAGGTGCCTCTTATATATATATATATATAATAATGGGACTAAAAGAAATGGTGACCTATTGAAGAACAATAATGTGGAAATTAGAATTAACTAGCTTAGAATAAAAATACATTTTTACAAAGGACTATATTGACTGAAAAATGGGTTCAAAAACACTTAATTTGAACCAATATATGTTGATCAAGATATAGTTTTTTTTTTTTTTTTTTTTTTTTTTTAATTT